>ERZ779626.34-NODE-34-length-103078-cov-33.953108_pt1 | contig 103078 bp, 93 predicted proteins | sample MGYA00514209_ERZ779626 | MGnify/ENA primary metagenome ERZ779626 (study PRJEB29562, sample SAMEA4376713) | mouse gut metagenome | isolation source: Cecum | study: EMG produced TPA metagenomics assembly of the A DSS colitis mouse model was used to assess the...
TGCCTGCTTTAGCAGGCGTACAAATCAGGATGGTGAATTTTTATATTTCACACTACATATCTCATCAATATAGCTCTGCCACTGTTCAAAAATTGCCTGTGCATTGGCTTTTTGTGCGATATGCCGCGCTTCTCTTCCCAGCTTTTGCGCGTATTCCGGATCTTCGATCAGCTTGTTGATCCCATCCTCCAAAGCCTGCTGATCCTTCACCGGTATCAGCAGTCCATTCACACCGTCTGTTATCACGGTCCGCGGTCCGCCGCAGGGACAATCAGTCGCCACGATCGGAAGTCCCAGCGCCATCGCCTCCAGCAAAGCGTTGGGCATCCCTTCCCAGTCCGACGAAAAGGCATACACCGCCGCATCGGTCAGATCCCGCTCCAGGGTATCGCTGGCTCCCATCAGTTTGATATAGTCCTGCGCCTTGTTTTCGGCTATGATCCCCTCCAGGATCTGCCTTGTCCCGTCAAGGGAATCTCCACCGTAAATCCTCAATATGTGATCCGGGTGTTTCTCGTGCACCCTGACAAAAGCCCGCAGCAGCATGGGCTGGTTCTTAAAATCCACCAGCCGCCCCGACTGTACTACTTCCTTTTTACGATGCAGGGGCTCTGGCTGTCCGATGTATTTGTCATTTAATGGGTTTAAGATAATGCGGGAGTTTTTCTGCAGATACGGCGCAAAAAATTCCTTCTGTCCCTCCGTCTGAAATACACACCCTGACGCCCGTGGAAACAATAGCGGGATCTGCAGCTTGTCTGACCATGCATCATAATGTCCCACGGGATCTGTGCGGATCGATATCATAACCGGAACATTCGTTCCAAAGGACGCCATCAGTGCCCTGTAGTTTGCCCGCTGCGCAAAAGCGATCAGGATATCCGGCTTCTCTGTTTTGATAAACCGGTGCAGATATTTTACGCGAAGCAAAAACTGCGTGATACGATTTTTCTTGTCATCACCGTCTTTTAAGCCTACATGAACCCTTCTCACACGCCGGTCGATCTGAAACTCATTCTCCCCACACCACTCTGTGGCGATCAGAACCTCGTATCCTTCCTTGGCAAACTGGTCTGCCAGATTGGATACCACCCTCTCCGCACCGCCCTGCTCGAGACAGTTTAAATGAAATGCTATTTTATGTTTCATTCTAACTCCCATCTGCCTGCTTTAGCAGGCGTACTAATCAGGATGGTGAATTTTTATATTTCACGCTAACTCCCATCTGCCTGCTTCAGCAGGCGTACTAATCAGGATGGTGAATTTTTATATTTCACGCTAACTCCCATCTGCCTGCTTCAGCAGGCGTACTAATCAGGATGGTGAATTTTTATATTTCACGTTAACTTGATACTCGGACTTATTCCAGAAGATCTCCCGCTGCCAGTTTCCGTTCACACTCATAACGGTCAACCAGCAGGGAGCCGTCCACAGTCCTCACGACCAGTTTCCCGTCAAAGATATCCACGATCTCCCCGGGTCTGTACGCTGAAAAATCGATCATCTCATCAAACGGATGCGCTTCCCATATCCTCACAGTCTGGTCCCCGCACTTCGCGAAAGCTCCTGGAAATGGCTCCGACACGCCGCGGATCAGATTGTAGATCGTTCTTGTCCGCTCGTGAAAGTCGATCTTTCCGTCCGCCGCTGTGCGCTTGCCATACCACGAATCAAAATCCTTTGATTCTGTCCGCACGGTGATGTTGCCTTCCTGGTACGCCCTGAGCAGCTTTCTGATCAGATTCTTCGAACAGATCATATTCTTATACTGCGCTGTGCGGATATTGTCATGGGGCGTGATCGAGAACATCTCTGTCGCAAACACATTTGGACTGTCTGCCTTCTCATCATACCGGAACAGATTCAGGTTAAAGCGCGTATCCCCCAGTATCACTGACCAGTTCAGCGGTGATCTGCCCCTTCCAAACGGGAGATAGCCGCTGTTTCCATGAAATCCATACACACCGTACTCAAATCTGTCCAGCACATACTTCGGGATCAGGCGCTGCCATCCCATAGAAACTGCGATCTCAAAAGTATTCTCCTCCATGAACGCCCTTGTCTTCTCGTCCGTCAGAAAGTAACTGTCCGCTTCAAACACGGGGATCCCATATCTGTCCGTCAACACGGAAAGCCCTTTGAAACCCGACACCTGGTTATTTTTTAACACCTCGCTGTTGATCGTGATCACAAGGTCAACCTGGCATATGTTATTGTGGATAAACTCCACGATATTCTCCGAGGTATCCTTCACGCCAAAAACTGCCAGTTTATATTTCATGTCGCATCTCTCCTTGTCCTTCTATCATTTTTACGATGTCTGTCCGGTATCGCTCTGTCCCGAACGCCCCTGCCCTCTCTGCGGCGCACTCTTTATAGTGATCATATAGCGCGCGGTCTGTCAATATATTTTTCAGCTCCTGTGCAAAGATTTCTTCCTCTGCAGTGATGGTATCCGCGTTGAGATCCTTCTCCCCCTCAAAGATGGGCGCGAGGATCCCGTAATCTGCATGATACACCTTGTGCCGGTCACGGCACACAGTATGGTCATCCTGCAGGATCTCCGACGGACCTGTCTTGCAGTTTACACTGATACACGGAACCCCGCATACCATCGCCTCGATCATGGCATTGGGAAATCCCTCACTCACGGAAGTCAGCGCATACACATCCGCCCTGGCAAGCAGCGGGAACGGATTCTTGAGCGCCCCTGTAAAGCAGACGGACTCCATGATCCCCAGATCCTCAGCCAGTTTTCGATACTCCGCATAACTGCCGTCCCCTATGATCATCAGTCTGGCATCAGGAATCTCCCTTTTGACAACCGCAAAGCATTTCAGCAGATGCCAGAACCCTTTCAGATCATCCTCCCTGCCCATCGACACGATCAGCGCTCCCCTGCGGTTTACAAAACCCTTCCAGCGCCCCTCTGTGCCTTCGTCCGTCTCTCTGCGGGACAGTTCCCTGATCTCTTCCAGGCTGCAGGGATTGTAGAGCGTGCATGACCTTTTTGTCCGAAAGGCACTGTTGATCTCGGCTTCCATGGTCCTGGTGCAGCTCACAACGCAGTCCGCCCTGCGAAAGATCAGGCCTGCCCCCCGGTCACTCAGAGCGTTGTACCCGCGTATCCCTGCCCAGGTGGTGTCCTTCCCCTTCGACAGCACATTCGCAAGGTTTGCCGTCGTGCCAAAGCTGTAGGTGATGTCAATACCCAGCTCTTTTTTCAGGTTTTTCAGACGCTTCACACGCCTATATAGATTCACAGCCTTGCCAGCCTTTCCCTCTGCCGCCCCCAGGTCCAAGTCGATCAGATGTAATCCTGACACATCATAAAAGATATCTTTTGTGGAAAACACTACCAGATAGACATCGTACAAGTCCTTCAGAAGCCTTGCTGTAAAGACGCAGATCCGCTCAAAACCTCCTTGGTGGAGCATCGGGGTGATGAGCATGATTCGCTTTTTTCCGATCTCGTTTTTTCCCTCTTTTTTATCCTTATTCAAACTGCCCTACACTCCTCTGGTCACAACGCCGGGCGGATTCTGTCCGCTGATGTAAAACGCCTGCATTTTGGCTGCCAGCCCGCGCACATCAAACCCCTTCGCGGCGATCGCCGCCCTCATATCTTTCCGCTCCAATGCCGATTTCGCATTCCTCATGATCTCGCCCGCCCAGTTTGCCGCCGTTTCTTCGATACTCTTGTAAGTCACAAGCTCAGTCAGTGCCGCTTCCCTTGTAACTTTGTCCGAGACAAGACAGCAAAGCCCTGATGCCTGCGCCTCAGCCACACTGCCGGGAAGTCCCTCATAGGTCGACGGAAAGACAAAATAGTCAAACGCCTGATAATACCGCTCCACATCGAAACGGCTGCCTAGAAACAGCACTTTGTCCGACAGCCCGATCGAACGTATTTTCGCTCTGATCTGCTCTTCCAGTTCCCCTTTTCCGATCAGCACCAGCGCTGCGTCATCGCGCATTTTGCACAGCTCGGCAAAAATGTCGATCAGGTAACTGTGATTTTTCATCGATCCAAACCTGCCCACGTGACCGATCACAAACTTACCGCCAAGCCCGAGTTCGTCCCGCACCTGCCCCCGCACTGCCGCGTCGAACACAAACCGCTGCGTGTCGATCGCGTTGGGAATGGTCCACACTGCTCCCTTCTCGACCCACTTTCTTCCGTAGACTGCCTCCGCCGCCTCGGCAGAACAGGTAAAGCAATAGTCCGCCCTGTATTTGAGCGGACAGCGGATCAACTTCGTCACCAGACCCTTGACGCCGGGAGCCACCCCCGCGCTCCTGGCATGGGCGATCGTCACGGGGATCCCCGCCCGCTTCGCGATGGGGAGATAGATGGACGCCGTGCTGGTCATATGCCCCTGCACTGCCGCAAATTCGTTATGGTCGCGAAAGAACCTCCTCAGCGCCTTTTGATAGGACAGGAGATTCCACACTCTGAATCTCGGGACACTGTATATCCTGCCGCCGAGACGCTGTATTTCCCTGTTGTACTGACCTTCCTTCTCTGTGTGCACGAGAAAATCAAACTGCACCTTGTCCCTGTCCAGTGCCCGGTAGAGTTCCATCACCCTGCTCTCCGCACCGCCCAGATTCGTCGTGCCAAGCACATTCAATACCCTCACCGGATCCGTCTGCATCATATCTATAACCCTCTAATATTGACCAGCACAAACTTTGTGACTGCCATCAAGTATTCCACTGCACTGCCCAGCACACCGCGCTTTTTCGGTGTCAGCTGCAGCAGGTCCGCATATGAGACCAGCCTGTCGCTGTACGCGGCAAAAAGCTGCTCATACCGCTCAAAATCCCTGTCCTTCATTGTATTGGTGTGTACGACAAACGTCGCATATCCTTCTTTATCCCTCTTTTTCAGGACACTGCCCTGCCTGTATGAGATCGGATAAAACACCATTCCCCACCGGCTGTACGGAACTGTTCCAAAACCGTCTGTCATCCTGCAAAATCCAAGCTTTTTTAGCGCCCTGACCGTATTTCGGTCAAAGGAATGTGCCGGCGCCATAAAACAGTCTGTCATGATTCCATGATCAGATAAGATCTTTCTGCCCCGACTCAGCGCCTCATACTGCTGCTCATACCCTATGCCCGCAAATTCCGAGAGCCGGTTCAGCGGAAAACAGCCCATCTTTCTTGTCGTGTAGATGTGCGTCACACCGTGCTGGGCGATGCACCAACCATCTTTTTCCAGCGTTTTTACATACTGCCAGAAATCGGTGACGGGCGCGGTTTCCGGCGTGTCAATATGAAGGTTCTCGTCCATGTTGTCAGGCACTACCCCGATCAGGGGCTTGATGTTATACTGGTCGCAGAGCGCCTTGAACCGCATGAATCTCGCCCAGTCCATATCCGGCGTGATGTCGTCCATCCTGATACTGATCTTCATAGATTCTCTCTGTACCAGTCGATGGCGAGCGCGATCCCGCTCTCAAAGTCATACTCCGGGTCATAGCCCAGCATTTCCCTTGCCTTGGAGATATCCGCGTTGGAATGTTTGATATCACCCGCACGGTCCGGTCCGAAGTTCGGCTCCACTTCCCTGCCGAGTGCCCTGCACAGATCGTAATATATGTCGATCAGGTACTCCCTGCCGCCATAGGCGATATTGAACGCCTGTCCTGCCGCCTCCCCCGGTGCGAGACATGCTTTCAGGTTCGCCTCGATCACGTTGTCTATATAAGTGAAGTCTCTCGACTGTTTCCCATCGCCGTTGATCGTGGGAACCTCGCCGTCCAAAAGCTGCTTGATAAACTTCGGGATCACAGCCGCGTATGCGCCGTTCGGATCCTGTCTGCGCCCAAACACATTGAAGTAGCGAAGTCCGTACGTATCAAGTCCATAGAGCTTCTTGTAGAGCCTGCCGTACTCTTCATTGGTGCGTTTTGTCAGGGCGTAGGGGGACAGCAGGCTGCCCTCCTGCCCCTCCTTCTTCGGAAGTACAGGGTGATCGCCGTAGACCGATGAGCTCGACGCATAGACAAACTTCTTCACGCCGTTCTGTCTTGCCGCCTCCATCATGTTCAGTGTTCCCATGATATTGTTCTGCTCATAAAATAACGGCATCTCGATGCTTCTGGGAACTGAGCCCCACGCAGCCTGATTCAGCACATAATCCACACCTTCGCACGCCTTCATGCAGGTGTCCAGATCCTTAATGTCCCCTCTGATAAACGAGTAGTTTGACCTGTCCATGAACATCTCCACGTTCTCTTTCCTGCCTGTGGAGAGATCGTCGAGACATCTCACCTGATACCCCATATCCGTCAGTGCCTCGCACAGGTTCGAACCGATAAAACCTGCGCCGCCTGTCACCAGAAACACACTGTCCTTATCAAACTTTAATTCCCTATATCCCATCTTGTCAACCATGCCTTTCCCGATAATAATTTTCCCAAAGTTCCAAAAATCCCGCCATATAAAATAACGGCATGTTGTATATCATATACCTGGATATACACTGTATCATCAGTGCCGTCGCACAGACATTTCCTGCGATCGTGAGCAGGACAACTGCCATAAAGGACGCCGCCATGCTATTTGGACTGCGCTTCCACAGCAGGAGCGTCAGTACCACTGCTGCCGCATAAATAAACAGCGCATACCATGCCAGAAATGTCGTTTCATATGCGACCGTCCTGATAAATCCAAGCACAGCCACATAAAAATAATTGAGTATATATCTGCCGAACACCTGCGGCATCAGTTCTGACGAAAGCTCCGCCGCAACTGCGTCGATCGCGATCATCAGTTCCTGGTAGCGGTCCGTGTATATGCCTTGTGTCTCCCCTGCATATCGCTTTGCCGGCTCCCCGAAATAAGTGAAGTTCAGCTCATCGTGACACGCTTCATGATATGCCGCCCTGCCGAGTATGCCGGAGGGCGCATACTTGTAATTCATGCGGTCCGCGTCCGCCCTGTCGTACATCTCATAAAACAATGCCCGCAGCCCGTCATCGGCAATCGCCCCGCCGTCCTCCCGGTCTGCCACATACAAGACATTTGCAAACGACATCGCTTTTCCCGACGCGGTATCCACAAACAACCCCTGCTCACAGTAGTTGTACACATGGATCACAATGCTCCTGCCCGCAAATGCGATGACGACTGCAGCCAGCACTGCGGCAAGCCCCTGCTTTCCGATATTTTCTGCCAGGACAAATGTGTTCTTTTCCTCCTGCGTCCTTTTTGTCACCGCGATGCCATTTTTCACCGCAAGGACATACGCCACCAGGAACCACACGACAAACAGCACCATCATCTGACCGCGGATCAAAGATAATAGCAAAAAGAATGCGAGCGTGCCAAAACTCTTTTTTCCGACAGGCTTTCCCGACCACATCATATCCAGCAGGCTCACGAAGGCAAGCGGGTACAGTGAGAACAGGATCCCCTCCGTCATCAGGGCGTTTGTCAGCACCAGATGCGTGCTCGCAAACATCGGCGTCATAATGTGCGGCACCAGCACGATCCCTGTAAACAGCAGCGAAACGCCCATGTTTAGCCGGAATCTCTTTCGCATGAATGCGATGACGATCGTATTTCCGACCACCGCAAGGACATTCTGAAACAATATGATCAGCCAGTACGGATCCTGTGGGGATATAAAACGGCAGAACTGCATCAGCAGCGCATACACGGGTTCCCGCATGATCATCTGGTTTTCATATTGAAAGGTATCGCCCACATATACCGGTTCGCCCGTCACGAGCAGAAAACCGAAAAAAACGGTAAATATCAACAGAATTATCAGATCGCGTTTGTCGAAACGTCTCAAACTTCCCAACATTACAGTCTCCAATAAAGATACCCTGCGTCGACGTATGCCTTTTTGTCCAGCACACCCTTTAAATCCGTCAGAACTTTCGCCTTGCCAGTATCTGCATAGAGCGCCTCCAAGTCCGCCATATCAAGCGACTTGTAGGACTCGTGCGCCACTGCAAGGATCACCGCGTCGCAGTCCCTGATCTTTGCCATCGGCGTGAACTCGATCCCGTACAGGCGTTTTGCCTCGTCGGCGTCGGCGTCATCATCCGTCACCTGCGCCGTGATCCCGTACTCTTTCAGTTCATTGTAGATATCAATGATCTTGGTGTTTCTGGTATCAGGACAGTTCTCCTTGAATGTAAAGCCCAGTATCGCTACTTTGGCACTCTTTACCGGAATGTCCGCCTTGATCAGGTTCTTGACTAGGTTCTCAGCCACATACTTGCCCATGTCATCGTTGATGCGGCGCCCGGAAAGAATGATCTGGGAGTGATACCCCAGCTGTTCCGCCTTGTAGGTCAGATAATACGGATCGACGCCGATGCAATGTCCGCCCACCAGTCCCGGCTTGAAATTCAGGAAATTCCACTTCGTGCCCGCCGCCTCCAGTACGGACTTGGTGTCGATCCCCATCCTGTTGAAAATAATGGACAGCTCATTCATGAATGCTATGTTGATGTCTCTCTGACTGTTCTCGATCACTTTCGCCGCCTCTGCGACCTTGATGGACTCCGCCCTGTAGACACCCGCTTCGACTACAAGCTCATACACATGCGCGATCTCGTCTAATGTCTCCTCGTCCATACCGGAAACGATCTTTGTGATCGTCTCTAGGCGGTGTACCTTGTCCCCCGGATTGATACGCTCTGGAGAATAACCGATCTTAAAGTCAACACCGCACTTTAGCCCGGACTCATCCTCGAGGATCGGCACACAGATCTCCTCTGTGACGCCAGGGTATACCGTCGACTCGAACACAACGATGGAACCTCTGGTAAGATTCTGCCCCAGGATACGGCTGGCGCCCTCAACAGGCGTCAGATCCGGCGTGTGGTCAGCATTGACCGGTGTCGGAACCGCCACGATATGGAACTTTGCCTCCCGCAGCTTAGAAGCGTCCGCGGTAAACTCCACCTTCGTGTTTCTGATCACCTCGTCCCCAACCTCGTTCGTGGGATCCACACCCGACTTGTAGAGGTTGATCTTTTCCGCATTCAGGTCAAAGCCCACGACCTTGATCTTCCTCGCAAAGGCAACCGCGATCGGCATTCCCACATAGCCAAGCCCCACCAGTGACAATTTCTCTTTTCCACTCAAAATGTCTTCGTATAAGCTCATCTTTTATCTCCTTCTGTCTTTCTTGATCTACTATTCTATTACAATCCTGCAAGCTCATCCCTGTACGCCTGCAGGACGATGTTCCTGTCAAAATGTTCTTCCACCCATGTTCTTCCTGCCCTTCCCATACGCTCCCGTTCCGCACAGGACAATGCCAGCATCCTTTCCATGGCCAGGACCAGGGCATCCACGCTCTTTATGGCAAAGCCAAAGCCGCTCTCCCCCTCGGAAAAAGTTTCCACACAGCCGCTGATCCGGCTTGCAAGCACCGGTCTGCCACAGGCGGAAGCCTCCAGAAGCACATTGGAAAGCCCCTCATGGTAGGACGGATGCACAACAATATGGCTCTGCGCCATGACTTCCCCCACGTTGTCGATGTGCCCGAAATACCGAATGGTCCCATCGTTTTCAAACTCCTGGATCAATGGCTCATACTGCGCCCTTGACTCCTCCTCATACTCGCCGACCAGCCAGAATTTTGTTCGAACATTTGTTTCTCTTTGCCTGTCCATGATCACTCTGGCTGCCTCGAGATACTCCTCGATCCCCTTGTCTTTCATGATACGGATCACTGCCAGAAAAATGATCCCCTCTGTCTCCGGCGGATATTTTTCATATGAATGTTCTTTCAGATTGACACCGGACCCCGGCAGCAGCCTGCTATTGTGCACAGCGATCCGATGACGATTCATGAAATCCCGGTTTTTCGCGTTCTGGAAAAAGACTCTCCTCGCCTTTTTCATGGATATCCTGTAAAATCGAAGCAGGATCCTGCAGAGCATCCCCCCGTCCTCAATGGCAGTTCCAAGACCTGTCACATTGCACAGATACGGCACTCTCCTGAACCTGCATGCAAGTCCTCCGTAAAGGTTTGGCTTGATTGTGTAGGTCAGGACCACATCCGGCTCATACTTCCCCAGCAGCTTTAGATATGTCCGGAAGAGTCCCAGATCCTTTACAGGATTGTTCCCCCTTCTCTCAAACGGTGTCTCTATGATATGGATTTCCCTGTCACATGATGTCATGCCATCATGTGGCATGACATCATGTGGCATGACATCATGTGGCATGACATCACACCGCAGGGATCTGAGTTTGTCCACATTTTCGTCCGGAGGCAGGGAGACATACACCGTATGCCCCTCCTCCATGAATGCCAGCAGCAGCTCTTTTCGAAACAGCCAGAGTCCGTTGGCATAATTCGTCAGAATCAATATCTTCATATGCTTTTTCATATCGTTGTCATCTCAGACTGTATCTCATCCAGCTTCTTGATCACCACGCTGTCGTACATCATCATGACAATTTCCTCATCGTACTTTCCTATATGGTCGGTGTTGGCAGTTTTTTCCTTTACATTATGATAAATAAACGCAGGAAAGTCAACCCCTGCTCCGTACGCGTGCAGATATGCGCCGCCAAATCTTGGATTGATCTCCGATAGATAGTATCTCCCATCCTGGTAAAACAAATCCATGTCCAGCGGACCGTTGAAGCGAAATGCTTTCAATGCCTCCTTCACAAATGCAAACAGCCTCTCGTCCTTAAAGGAGATGGTCTTGTTCGCTCCGCCGATCGTTGTCGATATCTTTTTCTTGGAAAATATAGCGACCGGTTCATGGCTGACCGTATCGACATAGACATCCGCATCCATGTCCTCCCCGGTCATCAGCTCCTGTATGATCAGCGAAGGGTCCGACGCCGTGACTTCCTCGAGCATCTCGCACGTGTCCACGCGCCGGGCACCGACACTGCCGCTGCCGGTCCTCGGCTTGACAAATACCGGAAATCCGATCTTCCCTTCATCGTACGCTGCCTTAAACTCCGCAAAACTCCCGTACGTCTGTATGGTAGGGATCCCTTTTTCAACGAGGAATCTTGCCATCTCATACTTGTCAAAGCAGAGTTCTGCCGTCTCCTGATAAGGAGCGAGCACTGTGATACCAAGCGCCTCAAACGCCTCCCTGTTCGCCGCCAGAATGGCGATCTCCGGATCGATCAGGGTCGTGACGGCATCAATGCGCTCCTTTTTGCATATTTCCAGGATCATCGGAATGTACGCAGGATCGCGGATCAGCGGCACCTGGTAACTGACATCTGCAAACTCCAGCGCGGGTGCGTACGGACTGTTGTCCGTCACGACCAGCTTTACTTTATCGCCCAGTGTTTTCCTGAAATCCTTCAAAAGCTCGCAGCGTCTTCCCACACTGCAGAATAATAGATTCATATCTATACCCTCCTGTCCCCCTCTGTTTTGTTATCTGTTCCTGTAAATGCCTCCATCGTGGCGTCCGTCGCACTGTTGATATCACTGTGGCGGAATACTACCGCGACTGTCTGGAACAAGATCTTCAAGTCCATCAAAAAGGATATATGATTTACATAGTACACATCATACTCAAAGCGCTGCTCCCAGGTGATCGTATTTCTGCCGTTCACCTGTGCCCAGCCTGTAAGCCCCGGCTTCACGTCATGCCTGTGACGCTGAAATTCATTGTACAGGGGCAGATACTTGACCAGGAGCGGTCGCGGTCCGATCAGGCTCATATCGCCTTTTAAGATATTCCACAACTCGGGAAGCTCATCAAGGCTCGTCGCCCGCAGCGCCTTTCCAAATCTTGTCAGTCGTACTTCATCGGGAAGCAGTTCACCGTCAGCACCGCGCTCGTCCGTCATGGAACGAAATTTGCAGAGTTTAAATACCTTCTCGCGATACCCTGGTCTGTCCTGATGAAAAATGACCGGCGAGCCGAGCTTTACGCGCACCAGCAGCGCGACGATCAGCAGGACCGGACTCAGTATCACGAGCGCCGCAAGCGATATGACAATGTCCAGCATCCGTTTTATATAGTTCTGATACATATGCCCCAACTCCTGTTATCTGTTAAAAAGTCCCCTCACTATACCGATCACTTTCTCCATATCCGCATCCGTGTTCTTGATGTCGCTGGGCAGACATACCCCCCGGTTAAAGATATCCTCGCTGACACTGATGCAGGCATCATCCCCGCTGCCGCTCTCATTGTGTGATATGAAATCATACCCGGCAAATACAGGCTGCAGATGCATCGGTTTCCAGATGGGGCGCGACTCGATATTCTCGGCCTCCAGCGCGTCCATCACCATGTCAGGCGTCACTTCGCTGTCCTCACTGATGGTCATGCAGGACAGCCAGTTGTTGGCGTCTCCTCTGGGATTCAGGGGATTCATAGCGATCGCATCAATGTCTGCAAATGCCTCCTGATATCTCTTGTAGATCGCTTTCTTCAGCCTCACATGTTCGTCCAGGTGCATCAGCTGCCCCCTTCCGATGCCTGCATCAATGTTGCTCATCCGATAATTATAACCGATTTTAGAGTGCTGGTAATGCCTTGCCGGATCTCTTGCCTGTGTGGAGAGCACTCTCGCCTCCTTCACCAGCGCCTCGTCACCAGATACGAGCATTCCGCCGCCGGATGTTGTGATGATCTTATTCCCGTTGAAGGAATAGACTCCGATGCGCCCAAATGTTCCGGTATGTTTTCTGTCGTATGTGGAGCCAAGTGATTCCGCCGCATCCTCCAGGACCGGTACATTGTGCCGCTCACATATGCGCATGATCTCATCCAGCTTCGCCGGTGTACCGTACAGGTGCACGAGGACAACTGCCTTGGGTTCCGGATATTTCTCAAAAGCTTTCTCGAGAGCCCTGGGCGACATATTCCACGTATCCGGCTCCGAATCGATCAGCACCGGCACCGCCTTCTCGTACACGATCGGATTGCAGCTTGCGGAAAACGTCAGGGACGACACAAACACCACGTCGCCCTGCCCCACGCCTAATAGTTTCAGCCCGATATGGATCGCTGCGGTTCCGGCACTCAGCGCAGCCGCATACCCGCATTCCGTGTACGCTGCAAGCTCTGTTTCAAAATTGTTGACATTGGGTCCCAGCGGCGCCACCCAGTTCGTGTCAAACGCCTCCGCCACGAACCGCTGCTCATCTCCGTGCATTGTGGGACTTGACAAGTAAATCCTCTTTTTTGTACTATTCTCCATAATACTCCTCCATCTCTGCAATACCTACTGCTCTGTGCCCTGTGACGTGTCTGCGTTTTGGGGGGAATATGTGGGGACGATCTCCTGGATCAGCTCCCGCACATTATCGCACTCACTCTCAACGGCGTGTTTCAGCTGATTGAGCTGTACATAGAACAATGTCTCGTCAAACTCGATCGGCTTCCCGACATGGATCAGTTTATTTTCTGTATCCGTAAGCCCCTCCTCGCTCATCAAAAGCTCCTCATAAAGCTTTTCGCCTGGTCTCAATCCGGTGAACTCGATCTTGATATCTTCATCGACCTTGTACCCGGACAGCCGGATCAGGTTCTCTGCCAGATCCAATATTTTGACCGGTTCCCCCATATCAAGGACAAAGATCTCCCCGCCTCTGGCGTAGACCCCCGCCTGGAGCACAAGCGATACCGCCTCCGGGATCGTCATAAAATAACGGATGATATCAGGATGTGTGACTGTGACAGGTCCGCCCGCTGCGATCTGATTCCTGAACAGGGGGATCACGCTTCCATTGCTGCCCAGTACATTTCCAAAACGTACTGCCACAAATTCGGTGTCATAATGGCGGTTGTATGTCTGTATGATCATCTCGCAGATCCGCTTGCTCGCGCCCATGATATTCGTAGGATTTACTGCCTTATCCGTCGAGATCATGACAAACTTCTTCACGCCGTTCTGAACTGCCGCCTGTGCTGTCTTCCATGTGCCAAACACATTGTTCTTGATCGCCTCGTTCGGGCTTACTTCCATCAAGGGCACATGCTTGTGCGCCGCCGCGTGATAGATGATATCAGGGTGATAGTTTTTCATGATGCTGTTGATGCGGTTTGTATTTCGCACGGAGGCGATCAGCACCACCAGATCCAGGTTCGGGTATTTGTGTTTGAGCTCCTGTTGTATCTCGTAGGCATTGTTCTCATAAATGTCAACAATGATCAGCCTCGCCGGCTTGTGCCCTGCGATCTGGCGGCAGAGCTCGCTTCCGATCGAGCCGCCCCCGCCCGTTACCATGATCGTCTGACCTTTGACATAATTTAGTATGGATTCCAGATCGACCTTGATCGGATCACGCCCCAGCAGGTCCTCGACATCCACATCCCGAAGCTTGCTGACATTGACCTCGCCGTTGACAAGCTGGTAGATCCCCGGCAGTGTCCTGAGCTTGCAGCTCGTCTCCTTGCAGATCTCGACAAGCGCCTTCATCGTCGCGCGGCTGGCAGAAGGTATCGCGATAAAGATCTCATCGATGCCATACAGCGCCGCGTACTCCACGATCCTCTCTCTCCCGCCGACGATCCTGATCCCCTGTATAAACCTGCCCCATTTATTCTCGTCATCGTCGATGATGCACTTGATCGTCATCGTGCTGTAGCTGCTGTTCGTGATCTCCTTGATCACAGTGTTTCCGGCATCCCCCGCACCGACGATCATCACTCGTATGCCGTTTTTCCGATTCTGCGCTTTGTGGCGCATACCGCGCATGATGCGATACGAAAATCTGACACAGGTCGTGATCCCCGTAAGCACCAGCGCATACGTAAAGTAATAGCTTCTCGGAATCGGATACCGCATAAGCTTCATCCCGAGAAAGTCAAGGATCGCACTTAGCGTACATGCCGCCAGGATATTCTGCACCTCAGCCGTCCCCGCGAACGCCCACAGACTGTGATACAGTTTAAAGACATAGAACACTGCAAGTGTCATGATCACATTAAAGATCATAAAATTCCATGCGGAATTCAGATACACATCTGGAATATCCTTATAATTTAGTTCAAAACGGATCCACAGTGGAGCGATACTTGCAATACACACTATCATGATGTCAAGTATCACAAGCACGATCCTTCTCTGTAGCAACTGTGGATTGATACGATCTCTTATTCTCATAATCTCGTTTCTGCCTCCCGGCTCTTCTATCTTCGCTGAGTGCCCGTGCGCACCAGAACCATCTGCATCAGGATAAAACTAAACCCCACCGGAATACACGGATGATACGCCCACTCCGTCAGGCTGATAAAGCCAAATACGACGACCAACACAAACGGGGTAAGGACGACACTGTACTTCCTCCCGTACGCCAGGGCAAACCGGACAGAACGCCACAATGTCAGCACACACAGGATCAAAAACACGATCCCTGCCGCCCCCCCGAAATTGTATGCCACCTGCAGATAGGAATTGTGTGCATGGGCATACTCAACACCATTTTTATCCTCCGGCCCCATAAACGGGTGCCCCTGAAACCCTATTTCCTTTATATAATCAGCAAAAATATCAAATCTTCCATTTGAGATGTCATTTTTGTCCTCATCCTCGCTGCCGCTGTGTCCGTCCGTGTCCATGGAAAACTGCCTTATGTCAATCCCTGCCAGGCCATTTCCCGCATAGACGAGCTCTCCTGCCTCCTGCTGCCAGATCTCCCCTGCATCTGCTCTCTCCTCCCCCTCCGACTGAAACCTTCCGAGCAGTGTACTAAAAAATCTTCTTATCGTCATATATTTGTCCGAATCGATCGGATCTCCCTCGTAGACCATAAAAGAACGGTCCTGAAATTCCAGGTCGTAGCGCACCGGATCGTTCACAACGGCAGGAATCATCCGCACCGCCGTAAAGACCATCGGAAAACTGATCAGGCATACGACCGCCAGGACTCCAAGTTCCAATAAGATCCTCCTGATGTGCTTGTGATGTACGACCGCAGTCATAACCACCAGCGCAGCCACGGTCACTGCTGATGTCAGAAATGCCGTTCTTGACATTGTAAGCAGGATAAAACCGATCACACATGATGTCACGAAATACTCCGGAAGACAGAAGATGAGTATGTTTTTTTTGGTCTTTAATCTGCCATATAACTTTGCGAGCGCGGCGCCGAGGACCACTGCAAGATACATGCCGGTACATGCCACTGTGTGGAACATCCCGCCATAGCGATAGAGCATCCAGTAATGATGCGGTCTGTGCAGCAGGCAGAATATCGTCACCAGCGCAAAACTCAGCAGGATCCCGTTGGTAAAATTCCTTAAGAACCTGTATTTTACCAGAAACGTGCGCGGCGCAAAGAGAAACGCAAGAAACGGAAGCGTCGCCGTGTACACCCACACCTTCTCATATCGGTTTGCATACATCAGCAGGCTGAATACAACCCACAGAACCAGATACAGGATCTGTCCGTAATCCCTTTTTTTACTGAGGCTGTGAAGGGGATTCTGTTCAAAAATGATGTTGGTCCGCACCATGACAAAAAGAATGTTCAGTACCAACAGCCCCCATGCCACCACCACGCCGCAGGTAAGGCGTGCCAGAAGAAGTTCATTCTCATCCGTTCCGGCTGATCGACAGTAAAACGCTGAACAGACAGCGCCAAGTACAAGCCATATGGCGCTGAATTTATTTACAAACTGCTTTTCGCTGTAATTCATCAGCAGTGCGGCTGCCAGAAATATCAACATCCATCTGGTGTTCGTATAATGATAAAACTCCCTGTCCGCGTTGACATACTGGCAAAGTGCATAAAACAGCAGCCCAAAGCACACTGTCTGGATATAGTCTCTCCACACCTGGCCTATTTTACTACTGACCGGGCGCTTTGACTGTTGCGCCGGGCGGATTATTTTTGATCTCCGCCACAGCAATCCCGCCATCCAGCACCACGCTGCTGCCATTCCAATGGAAAAAAAGAGCTTGTCCCACACTTCCCCGCCAAAACGCCCCAGCACCACGGCATACACGAACAGTGCAGATACGGCAAGACCTCCGGCTGCGATCACGCCGATCCGGAGATACCCCGCGATCAGCCCGGCATCGTATGGCACCCTGTCGTCATACCAGAAAACCGCGATCAGCAGCAGCAGATACAAGAGTGCCGCCCCGGTCAGGATCGATCCATAGAGCAGGACGATCTTCAATGCGGACAGTGGTCTTGTATAGTCGAAATCGGCGACCAGGCTGACCTCCTCATTGATGATCCCGTCAATATACAGGGTGCTGTTCTCCTTCTGTGCCAGCAGCCCCCTGTCGGCAACTGGCAATAGATACGATGCCACGCTCTCCTCGCTGACCAGGATCTCATAATAATACGCCTTTCCTGTCTCCACATTCAGATCCGGCACCGCTTTCAGATACCCGTTTTTCTGGATCAACCATGCGCTCTCCTCCTCCTCATAGATACAGGAAAAGTTCTCATCATACAGCCGGAACAGGACGCTTTCCTGTTGATGTTCTGACAGGATCTCGCATTGCATGTACAGTGTTATCTGATATATATGCGGCTCCGCAAAAAATAGCGTCTGCAATTTTTTATCCGCCGCTGTAAACGTCTCCTCTGAAAAGGTACTTGTCTGGTGTTCGGACAATGTGTGATGTTTTACGGCTCCCATCGGAAATATCCGCATCAGCAGAATAAATGCAGCTGTCGCGACAGCGATCTGAACCGCCGCATTTCTTTTCGCATGGAGCCGGGCATACTCAGTATCGGAAAAAGTACAGCTGACCGCATCATTTATATATTGAAATAGTCTATCCAAATCCATAAACCTCCCAGCTGCATTTCCTACATCTTCCAAGTATAGCACAACCCAAACCGCAATACAACCACAGTTGTTTATCTACACCAGCGCGATCAATATCAATATCAATCCAAATACATAATAGATAAAGTATTCATATACCTCAATGGGAACTGCGTAAATGAACATCATCTTCAATCCCAGATGCTCCTTGGGCACCCCCGCATAGACCAGATCAAATCCCTGCTGTTCCGCCGCAGCCGCAAGCCTGGTATCGATAAAAGAAATCTTGGGTCCACTGTCCACACATCCGACGCTTTCCAGAACCAATGTTTTAACTTCGCCGGGCGCCAGCTGCATATGCACCGGAACCTCCACCCAGCCATACTGCGGCAGATCCGGGACCGGGACCGCCGCAAAGAAGACCTGATCCCCGTATTTGTCCAGGATACTGACCTGCAGTTCTCCTAACTCCCTTGCACACCCAGATGCATCTACATGAACCGCCACGCTGTCGAGATATCCATACTGCGGTACAAAATCCTGTTCAAGCTGATACCCGTATGCCACGGAGTCGACCTTCTGCTCATATGCGATCCCGCTCTCCGACACCACTTCCCTTGTGATGCGCCCGGCGATACACAGCGCCGCCAATGCTCCTGCCAGCAGGATCCCACTGACGGCCGCCCCTGTCTTTCTCCACTTATCCAATACGCTCCTCCCCCTGCTCATTCCTTATGCCTGATCTGATAGAGCTGAAATTCATTCTGTTCGATCCCCGTTGTCATGATAAATTCCTTTTCCAAACCGTTCTGTTCCAACACCTGCGCTTCGAGCCATGGCGTCACACAGCTGTCAAAATACCAGATCGAACCAAAATCGCCTGCAAAGTCCACGTCACTTAAAAACGTTACCCGATCCTCAAAATAAATTTCATAGATAAATCCATAGAGTTCATAATTGTAGGCGATCAGATCATCCGGCTCTATATGCTCCTTCATGTACGCCAGAAGCTCCTCCGTGTGCGTGCTGCAGTATTCCATCTGATAATTTCTCTGGTAGGACTCGATCACCATAGAGAGCCCAAAGACGCCTATCAGGATCTGCACACCCCCGTGCTTTCCCTGAAATGCCAGTGCAAGAAACAGCGCAAGGAGCCCCATGCACGGCAGCAGGTATCTCGCGATAAAAAACGGAGTCACCATAACAGATACCACAATGCCCGCCAACGCTGTCATCAAAGGAACCGCAAGCATCAAAAGCGCTGTCAGACCTTCCCTTTTTCCGCCGTCCGGCTTACAGCACCGCAGGATACAGACGAGCACTGCCACACCGCACAAGACCAGATACAAAGCGGTAGACCCCGGAAGCCGAGACTCGAACAGGAAAGCAGGGTATCTCCGTACTACTTCCCATGTGACAGGTTCGATCCAGTAATTCTCGATGCGGCTCAATGTCTGCTTTAGCAGAACAAAAAGCCAGGGCAGATAACACACTGCCACGATACCGCCTGATATCAGACTGGCTGTCAGCAGTGTCCAGTCCCTGTTTTTCCGGCTCCGCAGCAATGCGCAGACGCAGAGCAGCGTATATATGCACACACAGCTTAACATCGCGTAGGTATGCGTGTAGCATGCCAGTATCCCCGCAGCCGTCAGCTGTATGCAGCAGTGTCTCCGAAACCGCCTGTCATCCGCCATGCACATCCCGCACGCACCAAGTCCTGCCCATGTGACAAAGAACAGCGCCCAGCTGTACATGCGCATCTGTACAGCATACTCGAGCACACATGGGATCGCATTGACCATGATCAGGAACAGGACTGCCGCCCGCTCTCCCCACCATGGTCTTATATGCGTGACTGCAAGCAGCATTGTGAGCGTCATCGGAACAATGGAAACGATCTTGCAAACCGCAAATGATTCACCAAAAATCAGAACAAAACATTTCACGATCAGATAATACAGGGGAGGATGCACATCGTTTGCCGTGTTCTGGATGATCCCCCAGAAATGATTCCCATACACCAGCTCCATTGTGTAAGCTTCATCTGTCCATATATTCCTGTTAAAGATCAGACTGACATACATTCCTGTAAAAAGCAGGATCAAACCTGTCAAAACGATCAGCGCTGTCTTTCTTTGAGTCATTTTACCCTCCATTTGCGAGTCTCCTGTTCCTCCATAAGCCGAGGCAGAGCCCGACAAGCCCTATTCCTGTCAGAAAAGAAACCGCGTATGCGATCTTCCACAGCACAGGTACCACATACTTCACATGTATCGTGCCATTATAATTTCCCGGAACCTCCACGGCGATCCGGTTATTCTCTCCGGCTGCTATGGAAAACTGCTCTCCACTCTGCTGGTCGTATGCCTGATAATTGTCATAGCAAAACAGGGGGATTTGGACATATTTGGGCTCACTGCCAGTATTTCTGCACACAAAAGATACCGTTCCACCCTGACTGACATAGCCGGCAGCCTGCACTGTTTCATCTTCTGCTGTGATGTCCCTGCGAACACACAGTGATGTCTCGGTTCCCTCGAGCAGATATTCCCCTCCATATACATTGTTGATCGACTCCACCCCGCTCATGGACGCGAACATTTTGGTCGTGATGGAGATGTCTGCATACTGCATGTAAAAAAGCCCTGCATTCAGCAGCAGCAGGAAACATATGCTTCCGCCGGCAATCGCGCCATACTGCATTCTCCCGCTCTCCCAGCAGACTGTGACCCCTATGACAGAGACAAACACACACAGCACCGTAGCCATCGAGAGATATCTCCACGGGAATTGAATAACAGTCGCAATCTTAACAACATCCTCGCTGACTGCGCCAAGGCTGTCCCACGGAAATACCTGCAGCGAAAATGCGATGGCAAGCACCGCGAGCAGCGAGAGGACCGCGCCGGAACGGACCAGCACACTTTGTTCCACACCCCAGTCATATCTTTTGATACAGCACCATGCGAAAACACCAAGCCCCACCGCAAGACCAAATCCAAGATTGATCGGCAGATCCCCCTGCAGCTCTTCCAGGGATTTTCCGCTCGGTGTCATAAACAGCCCCAAAAGCTGGATCAGATAGGCTCCCGATTCCTGCATATGTCCGGAGTTTGTCGACTTCACCAGGATATCCATCCGCATGGAATCCAGCATCGGCACCAGGAATCCCAGATTCAGGAGTACTGTCAGCAGCGCCGCCTTCACCAATGCGATCAGACGGTATGGCTCAAATGTCCTTCTCAGCAAAATCACGCATGATATAAAAATAAAAAACACTGTGATCTCTGTCGTTATCAGATGACTGTGGAGCATGCCTGTCAGTCCCACGACAACCGGAAGATAATCCCTGATCCTGATCTGCCTCTGTTTCGTTGTATATATCCTGTAAAATCCGTAAACCACCATTGGCAGGAACACCATCGCCGTATATTCACCGACCGCTGCCCTGACATAGACATTGGTTATCCTATAGGCAGAAAAAAGATACATCCACGCCCCCAAAAACGCAATGTTCCGATTCTTGCAGATCCCCTTGAAGCAGCTGTAACATACCGCACCAGAAGCCGCATTGACACATAGTACATACACCTGATAGCAGGTGTGCACCGGCACTGCCATATTGTATAAAACCGCCGGAAAATACAAGAAGAGCTGACCATAAAACAGGGGCGCCGCATACCCGTATCCGTTCATCATGTCCGCCTGAACTGGTGAAAACCACCGACCTTCCCCGATCGCCCGTCCCAGCGATAAGATCCTGGCAAGATGAAACGGTGCATCGTGTCCCCCGATGACAAACCCTTGAAAAACCGGAAGACTGGACAAAAAGACCATGACAAGAAATCCAAGGACGATCTGTTTATTCTGATAATCGTTTTTTCTGATAAAATACCAATAGCAAAGATCAATGAACACAAAAGCTATAAGCCATGTCAAGACACGGGTGACACGCCAGCGCAGCAGCTCCCTGACAGTGATCTTCTCTATCTTTAAGATACCGCTTCCCCCATAGAAGACTTTGAAGTCCAGATCGTCAATGTCCGTCACAGATGTTATCCACAGCCTGTCCCTCTGGCTTGTATGTCCTCCCGTCAATTCGATCGTGTTATATTTTACGCTTGTCGGATTATTGTAGGATCTGATCTGCAGCCAGCCAACGCGGTCTGCACAGCTTCCCGTTGTGTCCGCTGCATCCGTGACAGCCAGATACTGGATCTCCACATCGTATGCCCCTGGTGCGATCTCCATCTTCGCGTTGCCCAGAACCGGGTACTCCCCGGCGGACTCTGCGTCCGGACTGATATAGTACGCTTTCTCCGCCTCGTTATAGATCACATTTTCATGATAAATCTCTGTGTTTCCCACATTAAAATCATATACGTTCCGCCGTCCTGCCATGCTTATGACCAGCAGGCACATCACGATCGCCTCAAAGAGGATCAGCCTGTTTATCTTCATATTCCTTCCCCCGGTTCCCCACTTCCTCTTTCACTACATACTGGGGCGAATTGTTGATACTGATATAGATACGCCCGATGTATTCCCCGATCAGCCCCAGCATGATCATCAGCATACCGCCGATAAACACGACCGCCGCCATCAGCGAACTGAACCCCAGCGGCACCTGTGGGTTGACAAATTTTTTAACTACTGTATAGATGCCATAGATAAAGCCCGCACCCGCAAAAATAACGCCCGTTATAGTAGCGATCCGCAGCGGCAGGATCGAAAACGCTGTAAACCCGTTAAACCACAGACCCAGCAGTTTTTTCATCGTGTAGCCCGATGTTCCGACCTCACGGCTCCGATGATTCACCGGGACATTGGAGATATTTCTGGTAGCGCGCAGCACAAGTCCGATAATGTAAGGATAGCTGTTCTCGTACCTGAGCATACTGTCAACCACGAATCGCTTCGCGGCAAAATAGCTTGTCAGGTGCAGTTCCTTTGGTTTCCCAAGCATCATCCTCGTCATGATATCATTCATCCATGTCCCAAAGTTGCGAAAGGCACTGTGATGTTTATTCTCGTAGCTCGCGTAGACCACATCACTGCCGTTCTCGATGCCCGCAAGCAGCTTTCCGACCTCATCTGCCGGTGTCTGCCCATCGTCGTCGAGACAGACAATGATATCGCCGCCTGCCCTGCGCAGACCTGCCATCAGCGCCGCGTGCTGCCCAAAATTCCTTGCCAGGCTGATCCCCGTAATATTATTGTATCTTACGCACAGCGCCTTGATGACCTCAAACGTCTCATCCGGCGAGCAGTCATTTACCAGAATAATTTCATAGACATATTGAGGTATTGCCGCCATTGTATCCTGTATTTCTGCCACTACTCCCTCGATCGTCCTCGCGCTCCTGTAACAGGGAATGACAAAACTAATTTTACTCATAATCAACTGATATCTCCTTATCCCCTTGGATCGATAAACCCAAACAATATCAAGTCCTCATATCTTCCGTCCAGAAAAAGCTCATCTTTCAGGTACGCTTCCTGTACATAACCCGCCTTCTCGTGCAGACGCCTGCTCGCCTTGTTATACGCCAACACGCGCGCCGACAGCTTATGCAGCCCGAGCGTTCCGCAGGCATACTCTGCCATCAGCTTTACCGCCTCTGTCCCGATCCCTTTTCCGTATGCGTGATCCTCACCCAGATAGACACCGGACTCTGCCCTTTTGTGCCCCTCCTCAAAATTCTGCAGATAGACGGAACCAAGCGGCAGATCATCCTCATTTGTGCATATAACAAACTGATGTACCAGTCCCCTGAAAACTTTTTCCGCAAGCCACTTTTCGTGGTCCGCCCTGCTGAGGGGCTTCCGGTAGATAAAATTCTCCACCACTGTCGGCTTATTGCGCCAGCGCACTGCCAGCTCAGTGTCATCTGCCGTGATCGGTCTCAGATAGATCTGTTCCCCTCTTATCAGCAAATCCTTTCTCATCGGTTCCATATCGAATTCTCCTTATTTTCTCACAAGCTCATACACGTCAAATGCCGGCTCCTGCGCCTCTGTCCGGATCTGGTCCGTCCGCCGCAGTTCGATCGTTATCCCTCTCTTTGCATAGTACTGTATCAGCCAGCCCAGATCCTTGTCCACATTCACCACAAAATACGCTTTCGCCTGTCTGCCTGTCCTGGCGCTGCAAAGTGCACCCTGAATATCCCTGAAGCGATACCGCTCCAGCTTCTGTCTCGCGATCGGGCTATTGGCTGCCCAGCCTCCACAGAGGTCAAAATTTTTGTACGAGTTATCCACATCTGTAAACATTTTTTCCGAGTAGGGCGCACCCTGATAGGACGTTGAAGAATACACATCGATCACATAATAATTATTTCCATTTTTCCGGCAATAATCCATCATTGCGTTCCAGCGCGCATCCGCCGCTGCACGCCTGCCATACTCGTCTTGCACCTCCCACTGGTTTGCAGTCAGCACGGCAAGCACACCTGCAATGCACAGAACACCCGTCAACGTTTTTACTTTGCGGAATGCCGCCCCGCTCTCTTTCCGCGGAAAATCATCGATGAAAAAGCTCACCAGCATCACCAGCTCCATCACAAGAAGCGGTGTCGTCACCCGGTCAAGTACCCTGTCCACCATACACAGATACAGCCACAAGACACTCCGCACAGCCATGACGCACAGGATCTTTAGGACTCCTCCCGCACACTGCTTCCCCCTCGCCGGCACGACGCACAGGATGCCGTACATCAGATACATGACGATCACCGCCGCGCTGGCAAAGGAGCGGTTGTCCCACAGCTGGGCTCTATATTTCCACAGCGCTTCCCTGACACTGTTCCTGCTGACAAAGCCAAATGTATCGTGAAGCCCGCCTTTCCCTGCCAGCTGCTCCTGGTACGCCACGATCGACTCGAGCCTCCATGTATCGATCGACTCGTCGAGGGCAAAGTTGTAATTTTCCAGGAGAGTGTAGGATTCCCGCGACAAGCCGATCGACTCATAAAAGTCCCTGTTGTCCTCAAACCCGGGAATCCCATAAAAATCATACAGTTTGGTCCTCGCGTCAAAAAAACTCCGAAAACTCGCCCATTCACTCCCCCTGTACGCCACCAGATCAAGGGAGTACACCGCTGTCATACACAGAAGTGCCGTCACGATCAGCGTGATATATTTCCTGAAATTCACCACCGTAAAAAATCGCTCCTCACCGCACCATTTCATAAGCCCTGCCAGCAGCAGGAACGGGAGCAGCATGATGCAGACTTCCGTCCGGATCATAAAGGACATCACGACAAGCAGGAGCGGGAGCAGGTTTTTTCTGAAAAATACAGACGGCTTGTCCGTCCTGGGTGCCGTCAGGAACAAAAACAGCGCTCCTGCCATGCAGAACCCTGAGGTGACACTGTACTGCACCACCACAAACTCCCGCAGAAACAGTCCGAGCACCAAAAACGCCTCCACCGCGAGCGCCACAAAACGTGTCCGCGCGCTTTGCATAACAGACAGAAGCCGCGCCGCGATCAGAAAGACAACGCCAAACTGGCACAGACACAAAAACAAGCCATACCAGGAAACTGTCGGAATGGCCTTGTAAAAAAGCGCAATACACCACGCCAGAGGATACAGCATCTGTATACAATAGCCGCTTGGCTGGCCAGTGTACGCTCCCGATACGATATCCTTGATCATGGTGTCGTCATTCAGATCATAATAAAAATCAAATTGGACAGATAAAAGCAGCGCAAGCAAAAGGGTATAGACAAAAGCACCACACACTTTTGCTGCCTTTACTCCTGTGCGGTCATCCATCATACGTGATAGAACTCCTTCACTTTCTTTACAATGTATTCGATCTCAACAGATTTGAGCGAGTAGAACATCGGCAGGCGCACCAGCCTGTCGCTCTCCCGCGTCGTGTATATATCCTCACCCGCAAACCTGCCAAACTTTAATCCGGCAGGCGCAGAATGCAGCGGCACATAGTGGAACACTGCCCAGATCCCGCTCTCCTTCAGGAAATCGATCAGCCGGGTGCGCTCCTCCAGATCCTTTGTCTTGATATAGAACATATGTCCGTTGTGAACACAGCCCTCCGGCACATGGGGAAGCTCCAGCAGCCCTCTCTCCCGCAGCGGCTGCAGCAGTTCGTTGTACTGGTTCCACAGCGCCACCCGCCTGGCAGTGATCTCGTCGATCAGCTCGATCTGTGCCCACAGATACGCCGCGTTCATATCGCTTGGCAGATAGGAAGACCCGTAGTTTATCCAACGGTACTTGTCCACCTGTCCCCGGTAGTACTGAGAGCGGTTGGTTCCCTTTTCCCTGATGATCTCCGCCTCGCTGATGTAGCGCTCGTCCCTGATCAGCAGCGCACCGCCCTCGCCCATGCTCAGATTCTTGGTCTCATGGAATGAATAACACCCGAAATCTCCGATCGCGCCCAGCTGCTTTCCCTTGTAGGTCGCCGCCATTCCCTGCGCCGCGTCCTCCACCACAAAGAGCTTGTGGCGCGCTGCGATGTCCATGATGGTATCCATCTCACACGCAACACCTGCATAGTGGACAGGCACGATAGCCCTCGTCCGGTCTGTGACCGCCTGTTCGATCAGATTTTCATCTATATTCATGGTATCGGGCCTGATATCGACAAACACCGCTTTGGCGCCGCGGAGCACAAAAGCGTCCGCAGTGGACACAAAAGTGTAAGAGGGCATGATGACCTCGTCCCCTTCCCTGATATCGATCAGGAGCGCCGCAAGCTCTGTCGCCTGCGTGCAGGAGGGCGTCAACAGACATTTTGCCATGCCCGTGTGCTCCTCGATCCACTCACTGCACTTCTTCGTAAATGGTCCATCCCCGCATATCTTCTGATTCTCGACTGCCTGCCTGATATAGTCCATCTCCCTGCCTGTAAACGGCGGTACGTTAAAATTGATCATGCTGTAACCATGCCTTTCCGCTATTTGAAATCCGAAACGATCTTTTTACATTTCCTTATACTGGAAATTTATTTCTCGCTTTATTGTACTCTTTTCATAAGATTTTGGCAAGGTTTTGGGATTAATATGCATAAAACACAATATACCCCACATTGCGAAAACACTCCTGATATCCATTTTCCATTGCAAAATCTTTGATAAGCTCCAGTTTCTGATAGGAGAGCCCGCTCTCCTCTGTCAGGCTTTCCACAGAAGAGCACCCCAGTATGATCACCGGAAGCTCATCTGGCGCCCTATCGCCTGCCAGGCGGTCCAGATTCCTCTCCAGCATATCCATACTGTTCGAATCCAGATCTGCCCACGTTGTGGATATCGCAGGCTCCATGTCAAACAGATACGCCAAAGCCGGGATATCACCGTACAATATCACTTGCTTCTCATTGAGACGATGCCGATACAGATAACGATCAAGCTCCTCGAGCGCTTTCTTCTTATCCACTGTCGTCGCAAGCCCTGCACCTGTATCACTGCACTGCAGCTCGATTACGACACGGTTGTCATTTTTCTGTACTCCCTTGTCATGAAACACAAATCCGATTCCAAACAGAACGCTCTGTACGGCAGTGCACACGAGTACAAAACCAAGTGTTATCCGAAATGGAAAACTTTTTGACTTGAATCTCTGGCTTCTCCTGAACAGATCTTCCATCATCAGAACGGAGACCGGGAGCACCAGAAACAGATTGTTCATGACAGGGTACAATCCGTTATTGCTTCCGAGGGGTGTCACAAAGATCACGACAAGCAAAAATACCGCCCATAATCTCAAGTCACTTCCCGCTGTTTTATAAAATAACGCCCCTAAGCTCATCGCGATCACGATCAGCAGATAGACTGTCACCCACTTATACATACTGAAATAGTCACTGTAATTAAAATCAAACATGCCTCTGCCGTAACAAAAGCGGAGTACAACAAACAGCCCCAGCGTATACAACGCTTCAAAAACGTATGTTATTTTTTTATCTTTTCCTCTGTTCACTTTGTCCAGCAGATAGAAAAATATCAGCCCTAATGCCATATATCCTGCAAACAGGAAAAGCCATGCACTGTATTGGATATAATCCGCAAACATCGCCTGCACCATCGATGTCGGCTTATAGTCCGCCGCATGGTCTGTCATTCCGAACAGGGAGGAGATCATCCGAGGATATGCCGACGCTCCATATCGCACGCAGATCACCGAAATCGGAACGAGCAGCCCCGCCAGATACCCTGCGGCACAGTACAGCGTGCGTGTCATCAATACTCCAAACCAATTTTTTTCCTCCCTGTCACGGTTCCAGAAACAGTCGCACCACACAGGAAGGATCAATGCCATGTATGTGATGTTCGGCATCCTCACCGCCACGCAGAGTCCTAAAATAACACCTGACACGACAAAGTATCTTCTCTTCTGCCGTTCCTGTCCTGTTGTGATCGCTGTGAACAATACCATAACAGCAGCCGTCATCAATAGATAACCCAGATAATGGTACAAGATAACATTCGGTGCCCAGCAGAGGGAGAGCGCTGTCAGCTCAGACACAAACAGCAGCGCACAAAATAACTTCCGTTTCTGCCCATACCGCTTCCACACAAACAGATAGACGCCCGCTGCCGCCGCTCCAGCCAGCAGTCCGCAGTAGGCATTCATGCCCACCCAGCAGTCCCCAAAAGGCAGTTTCGACAACATCACACCTGTCACATTTGCCAGATATGTCGCCAGCTTCCACATCTGGTTCAGCGAATCGAAAAAGCGGTAGTTGCCCAGCGCGTAACCTGCATCCATCAGATCCAGCCCGACACTGACGCGGCGGAGCGGATACAGCAGAAGGATCAACACCGGCAGAATCGTCATACCCCCCTTCTGCCGAATCAGTTCGATCACAGTACAGACAAGATACACACACACAACGCTGAGAAGCATATGACACAGAAAACCTGCAGCGGAGCTTCCGATCTGCTCCTCACAGTGCAGCCATCCGGGCCATGCGTAGCGTATATTGATGTGTTCATGGATCAGATACACCCCAAACGATACACCGGAAAAAAGTTCAATGGGTCTGCGGAAACGCTCCAGCTTCCCCCCCTCTGCCCTGTACTCTTTAAACAGGAGAAACAGTCCGACTGCGCCTGTGTAACAAAACAGGAAATTGTATGTGTACCCATACTGAATCATCGCTTCCAGTTTCCCTGTTTTCATGAAGATCATCCTGATCAGAAAAAAGGAGGCAAAGACTGCCATAGCACTTCCCAGATAAAGTACTGCCGCCCTCCCCCTTGTCTTTACAAACGCTGTCTTGTATCTTTTCAGATATGCCCCCGTCAGATACAGAACGATAAACCACAGCACATCATACCCGTACTTGTCCCACGGAAGCTGCATCGGAATGACCGTCTTGGAGATGCTGAAAAACAGCACAAGACCAGCAAGCAGATACCCGGTCTGCCTCTGCTCCAGATAGGAGATCCCCACATTCAGAAACGGCATCAGCAAGCATAAAACGACATAGCAGGTGGCAAACCAATAGTGCTCTGTCACCAGCGGAAAACAATAAGAAAAAAACCGGTAGAGATCAAACTCCTGCACGCCGATCACGATCGCACCGCAGCCAAAGAGCATCGAGTAGAAGAACACCTGTTTCCATATTCTGACCGGTCTGCGCAACACGCCGCCAAATGTGATCGCGGCTCCGCCCGGCAGGTGCTCCCGCGAATCCACGCCGAAATATCCGCTGATGAGCACATATACATTGACTGCCACCAGACAGAATGCCTCCACCAGCCACACCGCGTATCCCGTCATAGTCATGTCCGTCCTTGCCGGATCGCCGAGCAGTCCGCCTTTGCTCAGATAGTGCAGACACACGATCATCAGCATCGCTATGACGCGCAGCAGCTCGTAGTTCAATTGTCTCTTTTTTCCCGAAGCCATCATCTTACCTCATTTCCGTTGCTGTTTTATCTCGCCTGTTCCCGATACAGTTTTGTCAATCGTTCTGCAATGCGGTGCGCCCCTTTTCCGTCGACCAGCCCCTTTTCCTGTCTGTGCAGGAGCTGCCTGTAATCGTTATCCATAATACAGCGTTTCAGCGCCTCCTTCACCCTGTCTGCCACCGCGTCATGCTCCGCGGCAAAACACCCTGCATTGACAATGTCCGTGAGCGCCCCCAGCGCCTCCGCCCCCTGCCGCTGGTTCTCGGCAAAATAAAACACGATCATCGGAACCCCAAGGGCGCTGACCTCATAGATCGTGCTCCCCGTCGCTGTGATGACCACATCGCTCTGCAGGAGCAGGCTGCGCATATCCTTCACACTCTCATGGATCGTTATTGGCACTTTGCTCCCGCCGGAGTGTGCGATTGTGTGGTCATGCCATTGCATCATCTCACCGCACTGGTATCTGCGCTTCAACTCGTCTGCAAACCGGTTAAACGGTCCGCTGATGACATGCAGATGTATGCCCTGTTCCACGATCATTTCATCATCGCACAAAACATCCGCAAAAGCCCCTGCCGCAAAGAAGGGATCGCTTCCGCCTGTTGTTATTATAACATTTGTTACTTTATCTTGGACCACATATTCCGCCGCCCCCTGAAATGCTTTGCGAAGCGGCATGTACTCCGTCCCAAGCAGCACTCTTTGGGGATATCGATCCTCGATGCAGCTCTGCGGATCCCGCTCTTGATATCGTGACTCAAGCGCCGGCGCATAGATATTGTAATTGATCAACAGATCAACGGGGTAAGCTTCCCCCATGTCCTCAAAGCATGCCACTCTCACAAACGATCTGAGCGCAAGATAATACTCCCTGCTGACCTGATAGCTGTCCACAAGCAGCATCGCACCTGCACTGCACGGTCCTCCCAGCAGCACCTCTCTCAGCAAAGGAAGCTCCCCCATCATGTCCCTGTAGTCTGTCCCCAGCACAATAACGCGAAATCCCCTCTCCTCGATCATTGCCCGGCATCCCGCATCTGCCGTGATAAAAACAGGCGGATATACAGGATCGATATCCGCCACTGCTTCCGCAACAGAGAGACAGCGCATCACATGCCCCATGCCGATCTCTTTGCTGCCATCTGCACGAATATATAACATCTCAAACCTCTACTTCCGTCTTATCGTTTTGCGTATCAGCATAAACGCCTCCGCGCGCTCCATGCCCGCCGCCATGCCGCGCGTCCTCGACAGCACGTCCATCCCGGCAAGGCTCCTCGGGTGAGGGAACACACACAGCTCCGAGACATAGCAGTTCATCGCCTGCTCCTTCTGCTGATAATAACCTGCGATATCCACAAACACATTGGGACAGAATGCAGGCTGTGCGCTATAGTCAAAATTCCATTCCGTTGAGGAGAGCGTCTCAAACGCATAGATCTCCTCCACACTGCAGCTGCCGATCGGTCTTGCAGCCGTGAGCACTGCGCGCGCTGTATACTGGTGGTCTACATTGAGATCACCACTGTAGTGTGTGTAGACGATCTGCGGCTGCAGTTCCTGGATTCTCTGCTCCACTGCTTTTACAATGTCGAGCAGATCCATATGATCAAAACGGTTGTCTGGAAAATCTGCAAAAAACACGTCCCTGAAACCGATCACCTCAGCGCTCTCCAAAGTGTTCTTGTGAAGCTCATCCACGACCTCCCTGCCTGTATCCTCCCGATGGGCGCCGCGCGAAGTCTGCCCCTCCCCCAAGATCAGCGCATAGACAGCATCGCCCTCCGCCACATGCCGCGCCGCTGTTCCGCCGACGCCGAGAATCTCATCGTCCGGATGCGCCGCCACCACCAAGATTGTTTTCATCTACATCCCTCCCTATCTCTTCCAGATCCCACGCCACTGCTATGGCTGTGACCCATCTGACACCTCACGGAAAATGACTCTTGCCGAGAGTTGTCTTTCATTCCTCTCACTCCTGTCCTCGCCGCTCAGATATTCTGCGCACTCAAATTCCAGCCTGTAGTCGCCAAACTCTATAAATGCCCTGGGATATCCCTCCGCGTCGAGCATTCTGATATAGTCGTAGATCTGATCTATTTTCATATCAGCTGTTATACGACCATCTTCCGGTCTTCTGCGCTTAAATATCACCGGTTCTCCCTCCTGTGGCACAGGCGTTATTTTTTGTCCGCCCCCGTCAAGAAACTGTGGCATCATTTCCCGAAAGATAATGTCCGAACAGCGAACGAAAATTTCCTGTGCACTTCCCTCCAGGGATAACACATGCTTCATATAGACAGGGCCGCCATCGAGTTGCTCCGTCACTCTGATCGCAGAAATCTTTGTCTCCTTATGCCCGCGCACGATCAGATTCTGCAGTGGACTTCCACCGCGCCCATAGGGCAGATCCGTCATGTGAAAGACCACGCACTCCCAGTTGTCCGTGATCTCACGCGGTATGATATAGGACCAGTGCGGCAGAAAAATGTAATCAGGCTGAAAATCACAGATGTTTTTCAGCGAAAATCCTTCCTTGTTTGTATAAATAACAATCTCGTGTATACCCTCATACTTTCTCTGCAGCTCCTCCGCCCGCTCAATATTCCACGATTTGACTGTTGCGACAATAATCTTCATTCAATAACACCTTTTATTTAATCATTCTATATTTTTCTCGTACAGTATATATTCCGGCAATTGTTTTTTGAGAAAACCATTTCTTTCAAAAGCCCTGGCAGAAGCGTGATTTTGATACTTTACCTGCCCAACCAGTCTTTTGATGTACAGTATCTGATCCGCTGCAAGCTGCCCCTGTATCATCCAAAGCATTTGACTGCCATATCCCTTTCCTCGCTCGCAGGCCGCAACACTGTAATCGATCTTTGCCTCACAGCCCTCGACATTGAGCCGGATCTGTCCGACCGGCTTCTCACTCTCACAAAGGATATATTGGTATGTCTCCACGTCTGCCATCATTGACTCAAACCATCTCACATGGTCTTCATAGGGAATCTTTTCCGTGTGAAAAGCATTGGCACGGACCGAAGCCTCATTTGCCCATTCAAAAAGCAGATCCATATCCGCATGATCCGCCTTTCTCAATTGCAAACTCATGATCCACGTGCCTCCATGCCCTCAATATCGTCAAATGTAAGCGGTGTCCCACGCTTCAGTTCGCGCTTTGCAGTTTTGCCGAGCACCTCTTTGTAGTACTTTGGTTTCAATCCGTACGCTGGACGGATGCTCCTGATATTGTCCGGCGTAAACACTCCGCCCGCCTCAATATCCTTCACGACAAACAGGGAGCGGCGAAAAACGGCATTGCTCTCCTCCTGCTCTGTAACTCCATAGTACACTTTCCCCATAGCCTTCTCCACCTCGCGCACCTGGCAGACCATCTCCCGGAACTCCTCCGGCTCCATCGAAAAACCTGAATCGGGATTCTTCACTGCCCGGCTGATACAGAAATGCTTTTCGATGATGTTCGCTCCCAGGGCAACCGCAGTCGCAGCGCTGAAAGATCCCATCGAATGGTCCGACAGCCCTACCGGGATATCAAAGCGCGCTTTCAGATCACGAATCGTACAGAGGTTCATCTCCTCACTCTTTGCCGGATAGGCACTTGAACACTTCATCAATGCCAGCTGCCTGTTTCCAGTGTTATAGATCGCCGCAACTGCCTCATTGATCTCCTCGAGCGTCCCCATCGCTGTCGACATGATGATCGGCTTATTCTTGGAGGCAATGTATTCCAGCAGCGGGATGTCCACCAGTTCAAAAGAGGCAATCTTGTAAAAACCTACGCCGAGTCCCTCCAGAAAGTCGACGGATGTCTTGTCAAATGGCGTTGACAGAAAGTCTATCCCCACCTTCGCTGCCTCGTCACGCAGCTCTTCCTGCCACTCCCACGGCGTATACGCTTTCTGATACAGGGAGTATAGATTATCCCCCTCCCATGTGCCCTTTTCGATCTGAAAATATTGATTGCGGCAGTCGATCGTCATCGTGTCCGGCGTGTATGTCTGTATCTTAATACAATCCGCCCCCGCTTCCTTCGCCGCGTGGATCAGTTCCAGCGCACGTTCAATGCTCCCGGCATGATTGCCTGACATCTCTGCTATGATATAGGCAGGGCTGCCGTCCCCTACTGATCTGCCATGAATCTGAAAAGAACCTGCCATGGTCTCACCTCCTATTGATCTGATTTCAAAATCCGGTATTTCATTTCTGCGATCTCCCAATCCTCCAGCGTATCGATATCCTGCACATACTTTTCATCCTGTATGAACGCCGCTGCATTCTCCATCCAGACTGTCTTCTGCCGCTTAAACTGCTCCACGTTCAGACAGTAAAACTGACCACAATCATGGTAGAGCGGCTCTAGATCCTGGGAGCGCTTTGCCATATTTTCCGGCCACTTCGGCGAGAGCCTTCCATCCCTGACCACGACACCTCTCTGCGGCGGAAACGAAAATTTGACCACAGGGATCACACAGTCCGCCTGTTCCTGCCCCAGCAGCAGCATTGCTTTCCTGATGGCGTCCGCCGTCACAAAAGGCGCTGTGGGATAGATACAGCATACCGTATCAAACTCCCTTCCAGCCCGCTCATAAGCATCAAGGACCTCCTCGATCACATCTGCTGTCGTGGCAAAATCATTGGACGTGCGCTCGCTTCTGAAAAAAGGCACCTTCGCCCCCGCCTTTTCTGCCACCTGCGCAATCTCCCTGTCATCTGTCGACACCATGACCTCGTCAAACAGGTCTGCCCCCAGCGCCGCCTCAATACTGTACTCGAGGATCGGTCTTCCCAGAAACGGCTTGATATTCTTGCGCGGAATCCGTTTGCTGCCGCCCCTCGCCGTTATGACTGCTATGCTCTTCATGCCAAACTCCTTTACATACCAATTTCCCAAAAGCCTTACCGAGATTTCTTATAATAATCCACAAGTTTCCTGACTGCCCTGATCACATCGTCGACATCCTGGTCTGTCAGGGAGTAGTAGAGCGGCAGACTCATCATTTCCCCATAGAGTTTTTCCGCATTGGGACAGAGTCCTTTTTGATATCCGAGCTTTTCGTAATACGGATGCCAGTACACCGGAATATAGTGTACATTGCAACAGATGTTCTCAGCTGCCATCGCCTCAAAAAAACCCTTGCGGTCGATCGTCAGCATCTCCGGTCTGAGCCGCAGTATGTAGAGATGCCTCGTTGTGTCGGACTCTGGGATCTCCTGCTGCACAGAGAGCTGCGGAATCTGCGAAAACGCTGCGTCATAGCGCTTCACGATCTCCCTGCGCCTCACCGCAAACTGCGAAAGTTTGTCCATCTGGCTCAGGATCAGCGCACACTGAATATCCGTGATCCTGTAATTATATCCTAAGTCGATCTGTTCATGGTACCATGGACCATGACTCTCGTTCTCATAAAAAGCCTCGTCCTTTGTGATACCGTGGGCGCGGTAGAGCAGAAGTTTTTCGTACAGGTCCCTGCGGTCCGTGAGCACCGCACCGCCCTCCCCGCCCGTCACTGTCTTGACCGGATGAAAGCTGAATGTCGTGATGTCCGCTATACTTCCAACGGGCTTTCCCTTATATTTGGTTCCGATGGAGTGCGCCCCATCTTCTATCAATACGATCCCCTTCTTATGGCAGATGTCAAGCAGCTCCTCCAGCCGCACTGCCTGTCCAGTGAAATCTACTGCCACGACAGCCCTGGTACGGTCTGTGATCTTCTCCTGCACACTCCCCGGATCGATATTGTAAGTATGCGGATCGATGTCCGCAAAAACCGGTCTGCCGCCGCAGTAGAGCGCACAGTTTGCAGATGCGGCAAACGTGATCGGTGTTGTGATCAGCTCATCCCCCTCACCGACACCGGCTGCCATGGCCGCTATATGGAGCGCAGCTGTGCCGTTGCTCACAGCTACTGCATACTTTGCCCCCGTGAGCTCACAGAGCTTTTTTTCAAGTTCCACAACCTTGGGACCACATGTGAGATAATCGCTGGTGAGCACTTCCTCCACAGCTTTCACGTCCGCCTGGTCAACATACTGATGCCCGTAATAAAGTTTCGTATCCCTGACCGGAGAACCTCCGGCAATCGCTGGTTTTTCCATAAGAGCCTCTCCCCCATCCGCCCGCTTCGGCGGGTTCTCTGATCTAGATGATCATTCGCACAGATCCGTCTTTAGAAGCTCCCGGATCTGCTCCACAGAAAGCCATTCTGTATTGTTTCCCGACGAATAATAAAATCCGTCCTCCACTTTCTTACCGCTCGGGTTCGGACGCTTGGACTCCTGCCAGAACATCTGCGGATAGATGATAAAATTCTTTTCATACTCGTAGGTCGTCATCGAATCCTCCGCCGCGATCAGCATCTCGTGAAGCTTCTCGCCCGCGCGGATACCGATTTCCACCGTCTTCATGCCAGGCGCCATCGCTTCCGCAAGGTCCGTGATCTTAAACGAAGGCATCCTGCTGATAAAGGTCTCGCCGCCCTTCGCCTCCTCGAGCGCCTTGATCACAAGCTCTACCCCATGTGTCAGGCTGATCCAGAACCGCGTCATGCGATAGTCCGTGATCGGAAGCTCGCTGGCGCCCTCGCTGATCAGCTTCTGGAAAAGCGGGATGATCGATCCGCGGCTCCCCGCCACATTTCCATATCTCACAATGGAAAAATTCAGATCTTTCATTCCGCAATACGCATTGGCAGCAACAAACAGTTTGTCCGATACAAGCTTCGTGCCTCCGTACAGATTCACCGGATTGACTGCCTTGTCCGTGGACAGCGCCACCACCTTGCTGACACCTGTGTTCAGCGCTGCGTCGATCACATTCTGGGCACCATTGACGTTTGTCTTGATCGCTTCGTTCGGATTGTACTCACATGCGGGCACCTGTTTCAACGCCGCGGCGTGGATCACATAATCAACGTTCTCAAACGCTCTCTTCATGCGCTCATAATCGCGCACATCGCCGATAAAAAAGCGCAGCTTGTCCTTGTGCTGTGCAAAATCATTTGCCATGACCCACTGCTTGTACTCATCCCGCGAATAAATGATGATCTTCCTCGGGTTGTAGCGTGTGAGCACATACTCTGTAAAGCACCTTCCAAAAGAACCAGTGCCGCCTGTGATCAGTATCGTTTTATCATCCAACAACATTATGAAACCTCCCTATCAAAAGTCCAACTGACAAATTATATAGCATATATTACCACATTATAAAAAAAACGTCAAAATCTTTGTTTTTTATTATTGTAAAAATCCCTGCAATTATACGCAAAACCTGATGCCTCATTTCCCCGCAGGCAACAGCCGCACTGCCTGGCATCAAGCAACTACACTATGCGTTTGCGGCGCCGCGGCGGATCTTATTGCGGTAAAAATAGAGCAGCTGAAAATAGATCTTGAATTTGAGGGGCGACTGCATATGCATCGCTGCAAGCCGCTTCTGTTCCTCGTCAAACGTTTTCTGGTAATAAATATTGTCCTGAAATTCCGGAAACTCCTGTCTGATCCCGTCAGCGATCTTCTTTAGGAACTTTAATCTCGGCTTCTTGACCCCGAGCATATATGAAAAAAGTGTGTTCATATAATAGACCTTTGAAAAAGCAAACTCAAATTCGTGTCTGTAGGGCTTGTAGATCCCATATCTGCGCGCCTCCTCGATCATCCGCTTCCCCATGGCAAGCCGGTCCTCGCATTTCTCCACACTGATCTCATGCACTGTGGAGGCGTCGTGCTGATAATAGTAGTAAAACGGCTCCTCGACTTTCTCAAAGTGTGTAAAATGCAGCATCCATATCGGTGAGGCGCAATTGTCCTCATAAAAGGACTTTTCTGGAAATCTCAGATCATACGCATCGATCACCGCCTTGAGATACACTTTGATCACCATGCTCCCCGGATTCATGACAAGCTTCTTGTAGCGCTCATGTTCAAGCACCCCTGTCTGGTCTGCCGTGTTGTTCGGCATGAGCCTGCCGACATTCATGGTGTGTGTGTCCACCATGCAGTAATCGCACCCGACGACGTCCGCTCCTGTCTGCTCCGCTTTCCTGATCAGCTTCTCATACATCTCGGGAGCCACCCAGTCATCAGAGTCGACAAATCCGATCCATGTACCGCGCGCGATATCAAGCCCTTTGTTGCGCGCACCGCCTTGTCTTACATTTTCATAGGACTGTAGGGCTTTAAATTTCCACGGATATTTTGATTCATACTCCCTGAGGATCTCCAGGGATTCGTCCGTCGAGGCATCATCGACCGCTATGATCTCATAGTCCGCGATCGTCTGATTGATCAGAGAATCAAGACAAAACCTAAGCTTATCATCTGCTGCCATATTGTAAACAGGTACTATTATACTTAGCTTCATAACCTACCTCCTCTTTTGTCATCGATCCCTTTCAATCTTACCGTTTTCCACCCTGAACACCATATCACATTTCTCGATCGTCTGTAACCTGTGCGCTATAATAACAAGCGTTTTCTTTCCGTGCAGCCTGTTGATGGACTCCATGATCGCCGCCTCCGTGTCATTATCCAGCGCTGAGGTTGCCTCGTCGAGTATCAGCAATTCAGGATCGTTGTAAAGTGCCCTGGCAATACCGATTCTCTGTCTCTGTCCGCCGGAAAGCCTGATCCCGCGCTCACCGATTCCTGTGTTCACACCCTCCGGCAGGGTCTTTACAAACGCGTCAAGCTGCGCCTCCTGCAGGGCATACCAGAGCTTCTCGTCATCGATCTCATCCTCCGGAACGCCAAATGCAACATTTTTTCGAATATCCGCATCCAGCAAAAAGATCATCTGTGGTATGTAGCCCACATTGGCGAGCCACTCCCTGTAATGCTCCTGTATGTTCACGTCATCTGCAAGCACACTGCCCCCCTGCAGCTTCAAGAGCCCTAATAAGATATCAATGATCGTCGTCTTTCCGGCGCCGCTCGTCCCCACGATGCCGATCGACTTGCCGATCGGAAAGGAGACTGTCGCATGGTCAAAGATCAGCTTGTCCGCATTGGGATAGTGGTACGTGATGTCCGACAGCTTTACCTCCCGCGTGACAGGCAGCTTCTCCTTCGCGACCACCGCATAGGAGATATCGGTGTGCTCCTCGTCCGTCTCCTCGACCAGATTGTCGCTCACATTGAAGAAAAAAGGCTCGTTGAACGCCATGCTCGTCAGCTGGTTGTTGATGCGGCTCGCCGCGGGCAGCAGGCGCATCGCCGCGATCCCGAATGCCGCAAACAGCGAGACCATGTCAGATACGTTCGCGCCGGACACGATCAGCACCAGGATATATCCGAGCAGTCCTGCCATACACACCGTCTCGATCAAAAGCTTCGGCGTGTTATTGAACAGGCTGAACCGTTCCATCGCTTTCACATACCCCTCGCCGACCTTGCAGTACTCACCGATAAAATACTGCTCGCGCCCTGCGACCTTGATCTCCTTGATCCCCTGCACGGTCTGTGAGATCCACGCGAACATGGACGCGCCGAAATCCTGGTTCTCCTTGCCGGTGCGGTTCATGACCGGCTTGATGATATTTTTGATGACCACCAGCGTCACGACCAGAAGCACCGCGATCACTACCGTCATCACCGGATCCTGCACAAAGAGTGCCCCCACGAGGAACACAGCGACGATCGCCTCCGATGCGATCTGCAGGACAGACATGATCAGCGCATACATATTGCTGACATCCGCCGTGATGCTTCTTTGAATAACAGATGTTTCCGCATTTAGATAATACTCATATTCGCGCCGGACAAAGTTCTTCATCAGACTTGATGCTGTCTTGAACTGGTTACTGTACACGAAACAGTACAGATTCCTCTGCAGCAAAAACTGAAACGCATTTTTGGCTACATACAGCACGATCAGGAACAGTATCGCAAGCACGGAGAACTGTACCGTACTCTGCAAGTGGAAAATTCTGCATATCAGCTGATATTTTTCCCCCTGCTCCAGCGCAACCGGATCCAGGATCAGCTGTACCACAGCCATCACCATCATCACCGCGCCCGTTTCAAGCCCCGCGGACACTACCATCATCACGAACAGACGTGCCATAGCGCCTTTCTGCTTATGATCCATCAGTATGTTGATCTTCTTCAATATTTTAAGCACGCGTACTCCATCCCTTCTTATTCTTCTGTCTTAAATTATAGTATATGTCATATTTTCCATAAACACAACCCGGGCAAAACTTATTTCGCATAAACTCACTTTAACCGTCAATGACCTCCTCCCACGCCTCTGTCCTTTCCATATAAAAAAGCAGTTCCACCGACACTGCCGTGGTATCCGGCGGGACGGGGACCGCTATGCCGGTTCCTCTCAGCGCAAGGCCATGGCTCCCTGTCTTTTTGTCCGGCTTCACCGACATCACAAAAAATGTGGCGCTTCCACTGCGGCTTTCCGGGTAGGAATCGAGAAACGCCCTCTCATAAAACTGCAGGCTGATATCCTTGCTGCACTCGTACTCGATGCCCACATAACACATACCCTCGGGACAGTTCTGGCGCAATGCCTGATAGTAACTGTTCTCCATCTCCCGCAGCTGTTCCTCCGTAAAGCGTTTTCTCAGTTCTTCATCTCCAAACGATTTCCTTGCCTCCGCCCACACATCGACCAGCGTGACCTGATTGATGTGGCACTGCACTTTTGAGCCGTCATGCGCCGTAAATCGAAAGGACATCGGCTTTCCGACTTCCAGCGTGAGCGGTTTTGCCCTGGTCAGCAGGTGTTTTCTCGGTGCTGGATCGTGCCTGATCGTGATCGGCATATCCGGCGAATATCCGGGAAGGCGCTTGACATCCGCGAATGTCAGCTTAACCAGCCGAAGAAGACGCCAGTCCGTCTCCCTGAGCCACGCCGGAACCTTCCAGCCCGCATCCATCATATCCAGGAACAGTTTGATCTCCTCATAATTTTCCGGGATCAGATCACCTGCGCACGCGCTCTGTGTACACATCTTCCTGCTGCCGATCTTAAATTCGCGGCACTGCATGTAACTGTAACTCTCGGTCTCCTGCTCCCTCAGGATCATCCGCTGCGTGCGCTTCTTTTTCGGATCGCGCTTCTTCCGCTCCTCGGAGGGCTCCAGGATATAGAGCGCTGCCGCTTCCTCCATCGTCATGCCGACGATGTGGTATCTTTTCCCGTCGCGCTCGATCGTCCTGCCGATCACAAGGATCCCTCTCCATTTCTTACTGACTCCCTCCAGCCATGAAAACTGCATATCTGTCACCCTTTCATATTCTCTTTCCGGGATTAACTTCGCCGTCAGCTGATCCGCTATTTGTCCGCGAGCGAAAGCCCCGCCTTCCTGTTGTACGCATGCTTCTCGGGATCCTCGTATGCGTCCCAGAACGATGCGCCAAGATTCAGCTTCTCCTCCACAAAATCCATGTTGTTCATCGCCGTGGTGACGATCGACACTGCGCGCTTGATGTGGAGCCCCTCAAAAAAGTTGAGCACCTCCACGGGAAAACGCCCGCGGAGCACGACTGCATCAGGACAGAGCGCACCGTAGTCGATCCCATCCCGCGGGTGCGGCTTGATCAGGACACGGCAGCCCTCACAGTATCGCTCGATCACGTCCAGGCAGACACGTTTCCGCGCCTCCACGTCGACCGGGTGCGGTTCCGTCAGAAAACACGCAAACTCCTCGCCCGCATACGACGGCGCAAGCTGCCTGGTCAACTCGTCCGCATCCTCGATGAACGCCTGGATCATCAGCCGCTTCTGCTCTGATGTCAGCGCCCGCTCCAGCGGCTTTCTCGGCACCTCGACAAAGCGCGGGCAGTCGGTCGGCACCACGCTCCTGTCGTTGATCTCCATGTCGATGCAGTATTTTCCCCAGCCGTTCATGATGAAGATGAGGTTCATGCGCGAGAACAGCGTTTTCAGCTTGAAATGCCCGTGATTTGCGACATAGGCATCGTCGAGATTCTTGAGACAGTCGAGCCCATCCTCCACCGCGTGATAATATATATGCTTATAATTCAGATAGTACCCGACAGGATCGCTGTCACAGAATACATAGATGTCCTCGTACGCCGCAAAGTCGATCACGCTCAGGTACGGGATCTCGCACTTTGCGAGCTTTTTGGTAAAGATCATGCGGTTTACCATATGTTTGAGGATATTGCTGTAATTTTTCCTGTACTTTGCAAGCTCCGGGAAAAAGTCCTCGCGCTTCTCATCAAGTGCGAGGACCGCATGAAAGATCCCCGTTTTGGCAAGCCTGTCCCCGAGATGCTCAAAGTCGGTGGAAATGGAGCTCAGCGCGATATCCGCTTTTTTATATTCTCCAGCCGGCAGATCCCTCGCGAGCTTCATCTCTTTCAAGACTGCGACATATACATGATAAAACGTGTGGCAGACATAGATCCTGCTCCTGGTCTTTTTTTTCTTCGCTCTTCTCATTCCGAAAATGTTTCCCTCCGATGGTATTTCTTGACAGTTTCTATACTTTTACATACCGCTGGTTCCGGCTGTTTGGCTTGTCAGGTATCGTCATCCTGATCCTGCCTGCCCCCAACAGCGGTGCCCATCTCCCTTTTACTTCTCGGCTCAGCACAGAATTCAATCAGTGCATTCATTCGGTTCGCCATGACTTGGGTGGTATCTTGGGTGGTGACTTGGGTGGTATCTTTGGCAGGCAACATCACCTTTTGCTGACGCGCTTCCTGCGGATGCCCTTGTACATAAACAGAAGTCGGTCCGACAGTCGCAGTTGCCGCCGCACTCAACGGAATGACTGTGCGAAAGCAAAAGCGATCAAGCGGTCATAACTGTCCAAAAGATTGGTGAAGATCACAACCTCGTACTTTTTAGTATATGCCATATTCCAAATAATCACAATATGAATTTTGTACTATTCAGTTATCTTATTATTGCATTTCTATGCTGATTACCCTATAATAAATACAGCACTTTCGAAACAATATTTTATATGCACTCTCGAAAAAGGAGGAATCACCATGAACTATCCCGAAATAGACAGCTCAAAGCTCTCGGAAGTAATGAAGATCATCGAAGCTGCCGCCAGTCTGATGGAGGAAAAGGATTGCGACAGCGATGCTGAGGCAGCAAAAGAACTCGACACCCTGCAAAAGCAGTTGTGCGAGATCACCGGAAATGAAAATCTCTGTATCAAGGATTACAACGCGTACTGGTCCTACACCAGCCTGGAGACTGTTGCCTACAGTGCCCTGTTCCAGCCGCCCGCAAAGACCGGCATGACAGACGCACAGATCACAGAACTGATCCAGAGGATCTATAAACTTGATTTCGATGTTCCAGAAAAAGAACTGGAAGCTGTCAGCGAATATTTTCTGGAGGTGCTGGCAGTCGAGACTGGATTGCACAATGTTTCCGACTATATCTACTGTCCCAACGAGATCGGTCTTGACCTGCACGCCGATCTCGAAGAGATCACTGCCAGGATCCTTGCCGACTCGAAATCCTAGCGTACGCGTATCCATCCCTCGGCGCGATCAGCGGCGCCCTGCTCAGCGGTCCCTCCTTCTCCGGTCTCGCCTTCCCGTTCAGCAAGCCCACGCAGAACCGGTACAGCCTGTCCGCCGCCTCTGTGGGATTCCACTCCCCGATCATTGTCTGATAAGCGTTGACGCCGAGCGTCCGGCGCAGCGCTGCATCTTCGCATAGCAATAACACCTGTTCTCTAAATTCCCTGTAATGCTCGTTTCTGTATACCAGCCCATTCTGACCATGCCGGATCAGAAACGGGACCGCCCCGATCCCGCTCCCCGCCACGACCGCACACGCGCTGTTCATGGACTCGTTCAGGACTGCCCCCCAGCCCTCGAGATGGTTGCTGGTAAACAGAAAGATGTCGGACTCCTCCATAAACCTGCGCACATTCTGCGGCGGCTGGAAGCCGTGGAACGTGACTTTCTGCTCCAGCTGCCATTTTTGAACCAGTTTTCTCAGCTGTCCTTCCAGCTCACCGCCGCCCACCATATCCAGATGAAACGATATCTGCCGCCGCTGCAGATATCTCGCCGCCCTCACGGCATACTCCGGGTGCTTTAACTTCATGAAACGCCCTGCCCACAGGATCCGGACTTCGGGTCTGCCGCCCTGGTCATAGTGCAGTTTTCGGAAAAAGAGGGTGTCAAGGTCATACGTATTGACCGCCGGAAAATATCCCCACACGTATTTCTTGCCGGGATATGCATGTACGATATCAAAATCAGACGCCACGTAGGCGCCATGACACAGCAGGTACACCGGTGCAGCCGCATACCGCGTGTGATCCTCATACTTTTTCTTCCTGCCGCGCGGGGAGATCGATTTCCACTGTCCCTCCCGATAGAGCCGCTCGCTCGCCCGGATGACGATCTTTCCCGCATTCAGCCGCGGTTTGATGTAGCGCTCATCCTCAACCCCGCCAAACACCACGATGTCGCTGTCCAAAAGCAGCCGCGCACAGCGCTCCTGCTCCTCGTAATACAGCTTTAGATAGGGGATCGACGAAACCTCACTCTCCCACCCCATCCTGATCCGCTCCTCCTCCATCCGGGAGGTCTGTATAAAGGCAAAATCCGCGCCGAGCTTTCGGTACAGCGCATCCGACATCGGTATCTGGTGATGATTGATATAGTTAGATACAATGGTTAATTTCATGATAGATATCCAAAAGCCTCCTGTAATTTGTATCCGGATCATGCGTTCTAAGCGCGTGCGTCCGCGCGTTGGAGGAGAGCGACAGCGCAAGTTTGTCATCCTCAAAGATGCGCAGGATCGAATCCTTCATCCGCTTCGGCTTATCCTTCGGATAGAGGAATCCGTCCTTCCCGTCATTGACCAGATTGTGCACGCCGCCCACATTTGCCGCCACCACCGGGACGCCCAGAAGCATCGCCTCCCCGACAGAATTCGGGGAATTTTCGATGGCGGAGGGACATAAAAATACATGTGCTTTCAAATAGCGCGCGCACATTTTGTCCGCCTGCAGTCTCCCCACAAATCTGACATGATCCTGCATCCTGCTTTTCCTGATCCGGTCGAGCAGGAATTTGCCGTACCCCGAGAGTTTGATCTTATCCTTGATGCTGTCGTTTGCCGTGATGACATCCCCCGCCACATAGACGACCGTCTCCTCAAACTCCTCCACAAGCTCCGGCAGGATGTCGAGCACGTAGTGCAGTCCCTTGATCGGATAATTTCCCTGGCTCAAAAATATGGAGTGCCGCTCGATCTGGTCGATCTTCCACTCCCCGTTATAGAAATCCGTCCGCAGCGTCTCGTTCATAAAATGGTACTTTGCATCGGGCGCGTACACCTTCGTCATCTCCCTGTCAAAGTCTGTCCGCCCGGTGACATGACCGACCAGCGAGAGCGCCTCCTTCTCGTATGTACCGCGCTTTGCAAACTTCGCCTGCTGGTCAAACAGTCCGTCTTTCTTCAACATATCGCGGAACGTCTTTTTCTTCTGCACCGAGTAGGGGAGATCCGCCATGTACACCTCCGCGATCGAGCTGCACAGACCCTGTATGCCGACCAGCGTCCGCGCCGGGCGGCGGAACGCCTTCACACAGGCGAGCGTATGCGGATATTCTGTCCCGAATATGTGGATGATATCCGGTCCGAAATCCCGGATCACCGCGCCGAGACTCTCCTCCATGCCGGCGTCGTAATTCTCCGGGTGCGCGGTGTCCTCCCGAAAAATATAGTAGTCGATCCCCTGTGCCTTATCCTTGACAAACAGCGCGGTGTCGCCCTTCACAAACATGCGGCTCTCCGATTCCGGAAAGCAGATGGCAAGTGTCACGTCATTTCTCTCCTGATTTGTCATCAGCTTGCTGGCAAGCCCGGAGAGCCACCCCTCCTTGATCACGATCTTCTGCCCCAGACTCTTTGCGATAAACGGGAGCATGATATTGCACAGCCACAAAACCCTCATATGATTCCCTCCATCCCGACGATAATTCCCCGATTCCCGGAAACTGCGATGCAGCCGATGCCACTCAGCCCCGTCCGTTCCTCAGCTTGTATAATGCCGTCTTCATACCATTATATGCGCCCGACAGATACCTGTTATCCGCGACAGCGCTGCGCAGCGGCGCCAGCGTCAGCAGCATGATCAGGCGATATCTGTCCGCTTTCTTCTTTCCCATATAGCGGAGCACGATCTCCCGGTGCTGCTGTCTCGAGCGCTTCTGGTTCTCCTTTGTCTCCGAGTACCCGCCGCCCTCGTACGACGCGACCACAACGGGCACATACGAGATCGCAGCTTTCCTGTCATAATAGCACCACAGAAAATGCTCGTAGTCCGCCCGCACCGTATACTCCGTGCGGTAGCCCCTGCTCTCAAACAGTGTGCGCCTGTAAAAGCAGGTCTGATGGCAGGGCACATTTCTATAACAGGTGAAATCGTTGATCTCCGGCGACGCGTAGATCACTGTATCCAAAGCTTTATGATACATGTTCCCATAGATGATGTCCACATCTCCACGCTTATATATTACATCCGTTATCTGTTCCAGAACCTTGTTATCATAAAGGCTGTCCCCAGTATTCAAGAACAGAAAATATTCTCCCTTTGCCAGCTTTACCGCCTGATTCATCGCATCATAGATACCGTTATCTTTCCGGGCGTACACCCTGACGCGATCATCCCTGCACAGATCTTTAAGTTTCTCAACCGAACCGTCCGATGAACCGCCATCTTTTACGATCACCTCAAAATTTGTATAACTCTGCTGCAACACACTGTTCAAAGTCTCATACAGCCTTTGTCCTGCATTTAGACAGACAATGATAACACTGTACATGATATCCCGTTCCATATTCCTGCATCACCTCCCCGGCTTGACTTCCACTGCTTTTGTCCATTTCGCCCTTTGGCAAATATATGTTCTTATCTACTTGTAAATATACCGCTCTGTCTCAAACAGCCAGCTTCGATACGGCAGGAGTTTCACACCGTCCTGATGTGCCTGCAGCAAAAACACTGCAAAGTACAGAATACACACTGTAAAAATGATCCCCGCAACTTTTCTGCGAGTCCTTTGTTCCTTTATATTTTGCAGGATCAGCGGGATCATAAACAACTGGGAAACAGCAAAATAGTAGGAAATACGTGTCACAACAGGCAGAAAGGAAAAAAATGTCCCTGTCACCAGCGCCAGCACATTCAGCTGGCCATAAAACCGAAGCTCCCGAAACCACTTTTGTTCTCGCAGTGCATCGGCTGGCTCCCCCCAATGCATGAACATGTCACCCGCACGATGGATACCCGTCAGATCATGCTGACCTGTCTGCCCGCCGCCATGCCCATATGTATAGATAAACCACACATACAGGAAAAGCACTGCCAGAATGCGCAGTGTGCTCGGCAGATTGCCGCCCCCTTCGAGATATATTGTATTTTTGTAGGACGGATAAAGTACCAGCGCAAGCTTTAAGACCAGTCCCTTCCCCAGAAAACAGACCGCACTCACAGCCAGTCCTGCCACGATCTGCCACCTTTTCCACTCCATTGAAGCGATCCAGTACAAAGGCAGCACCAGCAAAACGGATTTGTGAAACAGCGCCGCTATGCAGATCCAGAACACAAATTTTAGATAGTCCCTATCGAGCACATACTTCATACAATACAGTGCGATCGAAAGTGCCAGATAGTATCGGACAGTGTTGAACGTCTGAAAATACAGTCCCATCGTCATGAACAGGAAAAAGGTCTGCGGAAAACTGACACTCTGCCTCATAAATGCCTTTAAGAAAAATAACAGTGTAACAAAGGCAAATACAGCAAACATCAGTTCATAATACTCGCCGCCTGCGATCCCGTACAACAGTCTCACAAGCCAGTTAAACCCTGCCTCCGTCACGACATATCCGCCCACATAAGCCTCATGAGCAGTCTGTGTATACTGCCTGTAATCATTTCCAATGTCAAACCGCAGTGCCATCACACAAAACAGGATCCAAAAAATCCCGGCAGTCAACAGCCTGTTGCAAAAACTCTTCCCGTTCCTGTGCCCGTGCACCCACACCGGCTCACCTGCCTGTAATGGCTGCACCTGCCATGCCATCACACAAGTTCCCGCCGCGATCAACAGATAAAATAAAATAGAAATGCTCCTTGTCATAATCCCTCTACCGACTTGATCCCCTTTTTCATCAGCGCCAGCGCATTTTTCCTGGGAATCGTGACACACATCACACTCCCATGTGCCATGATGAAACGCACTGCCATCAGATACGCCAGACCGCCGTACAGAAAATGGAACAGCACACCCCTGTCAATAAAGAACTTGTCTGTATATCCCTGAAACCAAGTGGACTCACGCTCCTTTTCCGCACCGATCTCCACCGGCACGGCATAGACGACCAGACCGTATTTCAGGCAATCTTTGAGAAACAGGCTGTCCTCCCCGTTGCTGTACTTCGCCCCGCCCCCAAATAAAAGGGAAAACGTAATATGTGCTGCATGCAGTTTTGCGCGCCGCACCGCAAAAGAGTACGTGGGATAGCGCCCTGCATTCCACACATGCACTCTGTGGTATTCCTTTGTGTAATAAGTGGCACGCGCCTCACCCACACGCATATTGAACAACAAAAAATCTGCCTCGGTATGCGCCTCAAAAGCATCCAGGACACGTTTCTCATATCCCTTGTCGTATACGATATCCTCATCGGCAAACAGTACAATCTCGCCTTCCGCGCGCATCAGTGCATTGTTCCTGCTCAGCCCGACACCCTTCTCCTCAAACTCGTAACATTGTATCCGTCTGCCGTTGTGTGTATACTCCTCATACCCAAAATGGTCTGTCTGGTTGACAATGATCGCATCGCTTTCCAGATGCATACGTTCTGCCATCGTCAGCACATCCTGATTCACGGCAGATACTAATACCTGCAATTTCACCCTTTCTGTGTCACATCCTTTCTGTCTTTCCTCACATCACAGCGTCCCTGCCGTCACACCGCATAATAAAGCCGCATCCATATTCGGTCTGCTCCCGTGAGCACTGCTGCTGCAACTCTGCCTCCATGCAGCGTCACATCATCGATCTCATCTGTAATTTTTTCCCTGTATGGCATACCAAACGGAATCACCACCACGACAGCAATACGCTCATCCTCACTCCCAAGGCGCCCCCTATCGCGCTGAGCATCGTAAACCTGGATACGCGGCGCCTCAGCCAATCCTGTTGCCAACACCTTCTGTCGAAGCACTTCTGCCTCACGCCCGTCTGATGCATCCATCAACAGGATCTGCGCATTGTTCTCTGTCAGTCTCTTAAAACCTGCTGCAAGCTTCTCTGCCTGTCTCTGCTCGATGGTACTCCCCCTGTCTTTGCGATGTCCTTCCCGAAATGTCATCCCGCAGACAGGAATCCCCAGCCGCACCTTAATATCATTTTTCGTATAAAATGCAGAACCCATACAAAAACAAAAGGCAGTCACAAAAACTCCGATCCCAGACGCAGCAAAAGATCCCAAAAGTGCTGACCTCCACGCAAAATAGGGAATCTCCTCCTGCACGATCTCCAGATCTTCTATTTTATCTATGGAGGAGAACTCCTCCTTCGCAGCTCCAAACTCCTCCAAAGCCGTCCCAAGGGCATTCTTGACTGCCTCCACCTGCGCGGCATCCTGCCCTTTGACTGTGATCGTCAGGTAGCGCACATCCGATAAGATGTCCGCCCTGATCATCTCCTTGACCCGACCCCGCTCATATCCGTCTCCAAGCAGTTCCATCGCCCTGCCAAGGATCAGGTCTGTTGTCAGCACATCATTCCATGTAAAATCATTGTACCAGTGCCTCGCATCATCCTGTCCTTTGTCAAATGCGACATAGTACTCCGTCTCCGACACATAGCAGCGATGCTGCATTTTTACCAGAACCACTAACAAATTAAGACCGCTGCCCAGTACGGCACCGGTCACTGCCAAGATCAGCAGTTTCGGCAGTTTCATTATAAAAGTTGCAAACATTGCCCGGCTGTCAACACCCGGCTGCATCGATTTGATCTCCTCCATTACCCTTTCTCTTTCTTCATCGCAGTTGTCTGATCCTGTTCCACACCTTCCGTACTTTCCGCCTGAAACAGGATCTTGATTGTCAGAAGCATCAGTTTCAGATCCAGCCATACACTGTAATTCTCAATATAAAACAGATCCAGCTTGAGCTTGTCATACGGTGTCGTATTGTATTTCCCATACACCTGCGCATATCCTGCAAGCCCTGCCTTCACCTTCGTCCGAAATGTAAATTCCGGCATGTCCTCCTGATACTGCCTGATGATCTCCGGACGTTCCGGTCGCGGACCGATAAAGGACATCTCTCCGTTCAATATGTTAAAAAGCTGCGGCAATTCATCAATCCTCACCTTTCTGATGAACCTGCCGATCGGTGTGATACGGCTGTCGTTCTTCGCTGCAAGCCTCGCCACACCGTCTTTCTCCGCATCAGTCCGCATACTTCGGAATTTGAGGATCTGAAACTCCCTCATATCGCGCGTGCACCGAACCTGTCTATACAAAACAGGACCGCCGTCATACAGCTTGATCACGATGGCTGTCACCAGCATAAAAGGCGCAGTCAGAATCATCAGGATCAGTGCACATACTATGTCGATCAAACGTTTCACAACACGCTGTTCGATCGTCATCGCATACTCTCTGGTGAGCAGGATCGGCGTGTCAAACAGATGGAGCTGATCGGAACCTTTTATCATAATATCTGGTATCTTGGGCATCATATATACCCGGATACTCCTGCTGTAACAGAACTTCAAGAGCTTATTGCGAAGCGCCGTATCGATATCCCACAGCACAACACCGTCATAGCAGGTCACGATCTCTCGTTCCAGCGCCTCCAGCCCGTCACTTTCCGCCGCACATTTTATAATGTTGTACTTATCATTTCGGGTCTCAAACTTCTTTAAGATATCCTCCGTCGGCCGCTCACCGCTGATAAACAACAGATTCTTCGGCGGAAAAAAGCGCTGATAGAGCTTGTGGCTTATCAAAGTCCACAGTGCCGACACAACGATCTGCCCCAGCATCATCAAGAAGAGCGGGGCAGGTGTGACAAGTCCCAGCGACAACAGTGATATCTGAAAATAAGAGACAATATTCGCACATAACAGCGATATCACCTGTGAGAAAAATACATCCATCGGCTTGAGATATCCCACCTTGAGACCGCCATAAGTTGTCGTAAAAAATAACAGCAATATAAAATAAACGGCTGCCAGGAGCCAGAAGCCCTTTCTGTGAAAGCTCCGCCACATACCGCTCTGCATAATGTCATTATACACCTTATACCAAACATAGATATACAAAACTGTCTGGAACACAAGGCCGATCAATGACATCTGCAATATGATCGTCCTCTTCGCTGCCTCTATCCGTCCCACTGTCCAGCCTCCACCCTAGATCCGCCGCAAAACCGCCCTGAATGCCCAAAAGCACATGTAGTACGCACTTTTTATGACAGACAGATGTTCCTGCCTGCGGTACAAATTCCATATTCTCCTGACTGCAGTCAGTTTGTTCGACGACAATGTATCCGCACTTCTTCTATATCTGACCAGATTCTTATCGATACCATATCCTGCCCCATATTTTTTGAGGATCCGCCACCATGTCGCTGTATCTTCACTGGCAATATATGGCATACAGATATCCTCATCTGATATTATATTCCTGTCGATCATCACTGTCGATGTAAAAATAGTCGTATTTTTCAACGCCTGCTGATACGTAATACACTCTGGTACATGGACCACCTTGCCAAGTCCTGCGCCCGAAATATCCGCAAACTCATATCCCATAAACACAAAACCGGCATGCACCTTTTTGATATATTCAAGCTCCACTTTCAGTTTATCCGGCATCCAGATATCGTCCGCGTCCAAAAAACAGATATACTGCCCGCAAGCCTCCTGAATACCGCGGTTCCTCGCTTTCGCCGCTCCGCCATTCTCAATCTGTACGATCAGCCTGATGCGCATATCCTCCTGGATCTTTTGCTCGATGATCTCCCTGCTTTGATCTGTCGAACAGTCATCTACCAGCAAAAGCTCCCACTCTGCGCAGGTCTGCTTCTGCACATAACTGATCGTCTCGTCTATAAACCGCGCTGCATTGTACACTGGAACAATAATGCTCACAAGTCCAGTCCTTCTATCTATCATACCACCATCAGAACTCCTCTTTAATAAGGTATTTGGGCCGGTCCTTCACTTCCATGTACATCTTGCTCATATACTGTCCCATGATCCCAAGACATAACAGCTGCACGCCGCCGATCAGGGAAATAATGCACATCATGGATGGCCACCCTGCTACCGGATCCCCGTAGATCAATGCCCTGACAAAGATAAAGATCATAAACACAAAAGCGATCACACAGAATAGGAAACCAAACACTGACGCAATGGACAAAGGCGCTGTCGAAAATGCCATGATTCCGTCCAGAGAGTACAGGAACAGTTTCCAAAATGACCATTTTGTCTCTCCTGCCACCCTTTTTACATTCTCATACTCGATCCATTTTGTCCTGTACCCGACCCAGCCAAAGATTCCCTTGGAAAAGCGGTTGTATTCCTTCATTGCCAGGATCGCATCTGTCACCTGCCTCGTCATCAGCCTATAGTCCCGCGCACCGTCCACGATCTCCGTTTTTGAGATCTTACGCATCAAACCATAGAACCGTCTGGCAAAAAAAGAGCGGATCGGCGGCTCCCCTTTTCTGTCCACGCGCCTTGTCGCCACCGAATCATACCCTTCCTCAATGTAGCCGTACATCTCCGGCAGAATCGCCGGTGGATCCTGCAGATCGGCATCCATAAGCACCGTATAGTCCCCGATCGCCTTCTCAAGCCCTGCAATGATGGCAGATTCCTTTCCAAAATTTCGGGAAAACGATACGAGATGCACACGCTCATCCTGCTCGCGAAGCGCTTTCACAGCTGCCACGGTGCCGTCCCTTGATCCATCGTCCACAAATATAAACTCTAATTCCACATCCCTCTCATGAAAAAAAGTTTCCTGCTTCACCGCCTCTGCATAAAAATACGGAATACTTTCCGCCTCATTATAACAGGGAACAATGATGCTCAAAATCTTAGTCTCTGCCTTCAACTGCATTTTCCTCCCATTTAGTACTGGATTTATGTAGTACACGTGTCGCCCATCTTGATATGACTTGTCATGACCATCTCTCCGAAAAGCCCTGTCAGCTAGCTCTAGAGAACGTTTCTGTAAAAACCGACAAACATCTCGATCACTTTCGTATTGGTAGGCCTTATTGCCCCGTCTCCATAGCTCTCCTTAAAAAACACTTTCAGTGTCTCTGGCTCTCCGCTGGTCCACGCGGTCTCAATCGTATTGCGTATCGCACGTTCCACCTGTTTATCTGAAGTATTAAAACGCTTCGCCACTTCAGGATACAAACGTTTTGTGACTGAGGTTAAGACTTCCGGCTCCCGATAGGCTATCCATACTGCCTCCCGCAGATATCGATAGCCCTTCTGCCTCGCCTGAAATCCGCATTTAACCATATGGTATGTAGTTCGTCTGTAGATATTTATTCTCGAACACTCATCATCCATATTTACTTTCATCACACCCTATTTTATCCCAAAGCGGCCACAGTGATTTTACTAAAGCCTTGCGTCTCTCACATTCTCCCTGAACCAATCGTAGGCCAGCTGTACACCTTCTTCAAGTTCTATCCTATGCCTCCATCCAAGGCCGTGAAGCTTTGTCACATCTGTCAGCTTTCGAGGCGTACCGTCTGGCATATCCTGATTCCAGACGATCTCACCCTGATATCCGACCACGCGCTGAACGGTCTGCGCCAGCTCCTTGATCGTCACTTCCCTGCCTGTGCCGATGTTCACATGCTGCTCCCCATCGTAGTTTTCCAACAGAAATACACAGGCATCTGCCATATCGTCCACATACAAAAACTCGCGAAGCGGGGTTCCTGTTCCCCATAACTCCACGCTCGGCGCATTGTTTATCTTCGCGTCATGGAATTTCCGGATCATCGCCGGCATGACATGAGAACCCGACAGATCATAGTTATCATAGGGTCCATAGAGATTCGTCGGCATACAGCTGATGAAATCATCACCATACTGCCTTTTATAGAATTTGCACATCTCCAGCCCTGCGATCTTTGCGATCGCATACGCCTCGTTCGTCTCCTCCAAGGGTCCTGTGAGCAGCGCATCCTCCGGGATCGGCTGCGGTGCCATCCTTGGATAGATACAGGTACTTCCAAGAAATAAAAGCTTCTTTACCTGATAGTCGTGGCTGCACTTGATCACGTTACACTGAATCTGCATATTCTCATAGGCAAACTCTGCCGGTGTCGTGTTGTTGGCATTGATCCCGCCAACCTTTGCAGCCGCAAGCACGACCACATCCGGCTGCTCTGCCTCAAAGAACTCCCTCACCGCCTGCTGGCTTGTGAGGTCGAGCTCCCTGTGCGTCCTGCCGATCACATTGGTATACCCCTTTGCTTCAAGGTTTCTCACGATCGCAGAGCCCACAAGCCCTCTGTGCCCTGCTACATATATCTTATCCGAACTATTCATTGCTTTTCCCGCCTCTGCTATTTCTATACTGTACACAGGACATTCCTGTAACCTCTCTCAAGTCCGCATCCATCATCATAGACACAAGACCTTTAAAATCAACCTTTCTCTTCCAGCCAAGCTCCTTCTCCGCCTTAGCGGCATTTCCCCAGAGAAACTCCACTTCCGCCGGACGGTAAAACTCCGGGTTGACGTCGACCAGCAGCTTCCCTGTCTCCGCGTCGTATCCTTTCTCTCCGACTCCATGCCCTTCCCAGCGAATGGAAATGCCCAGTTCTGCGAATGCCGACTCGACAAACTGGCGCACTGTATGTGTCTCATTGGTGGCGAGCACATAGTCACCAGGCGCATTCTGCTGAAGCATCAGCCACATACCTTCCACGTAGTCACCCGCAAATCCCCAGTCCCTCTTGGCATTCATATTTCCCAGCGAAAGCTTGTCCTGTTTTCCGGCAATGATATTTGCTATGGCGAGGGTGATCTTTCTCGTCACAAAATTCTCACCGCGCCGAGGAGACTCATGGTTAAACAAAATACCATTGCACGCAAACATGTTGTACGACTCTCTGTAATTTACCGTGATCCAATAAGAGTACAACTTTGCCACGCCATATGGACTCTTCGGATAAAACGGCGTCGACTCACTCTGCGGAGCAGTCTGCGGAAGTCCTCCAAATAGCTCTGATGTAGATGCCTGATAATATCTGCAGTTTCCGCCATTCACCCGGATCGCCTCGAGCAGCTTCAATGTGCTGACACCTGTGGCATCGGCAGTGTATTCCGGCACTTCAAACGATACCCCCACATGGGACTGCGCGGCAAGATTGTACACTTCCGTCGGTCTGATCTCACCGATGATGCGCATCAGGTTGGATGAGTCTGTCATATCCGCAAAATGCAGGAAAAACTTAACCTTATGATACTCTGATCTGATCAGATGATCGATGCGCATCGTGTTTGATATGCTGTGTCTCCTGATCAGTCCGTGCACCTCATATCCCTTCTCGAGCAGGAACTCTGCCAGATAAGAGCCGTCCTGCCCTGTGATTCCAGTGATCAATGCTATATTATTCATGTCATGTTTCTTTCCTTCCCTAAACTAGAAAATCCATTTTCCGTTATATTCCATTTTTTCTATTTTTCTTATAGTATACATATAGTTTGTCAGAAAGACAAGTCCTTTATATACTCCCCGATCGCCTTTTGCCAATCCGCAAACACAAAATCCGTCGTGAGCCTGAGCATATAGTTATCCAGCACGGAATACGCAGGTCTGGGCGCAACGACTCCTGTCACATTTTTGTCATACTGCTCTGTCGTGACAGTCTCGACCACCGTGGACTTTCCTGCGAGCCGGTAGATCTCCCTGGTAAAATCTGCCCAGTTTGTAATCCCTTCACAGGTGCCGTGGAACAGACCGAAATTATCGGTCGGAAGAAGGAACGCGATCATCTTTGCAAGTTCGTCAGCACTTGTCGGTGATCCAAACTGATCTCCCACCACCGTCACCTTATCATGGTTCTCTGACAATCCCAGCATTGTCTTCACAAAATTTTTTCCGTCGCCGTACAGCCATGCTGTTCGAATGATAAAATGTTCTTTTGCGAACTCCTTCACAAAATTTTCACCGGCAAGTTTTGTCTTGCCGTACACCGCCTTGGGGTTCGGTGTATCAAACTCTGTATATGGCTCACTGGCATGTCCATCAAACACATAATCCGTAGAAATATGCATCAGTTTGGCATGATACCTTGTCGCTGCGATACTGAGATTTCGCGGTCCGACCGCATTGATCCGATACGCGTTATCCACATCGGTCTCACAACCATTTACATTCGTGTGCGCTGCGCAGTTGATGATGGCATACGGCTTCACGTCAGACACAAAGCGATCCACTGCATCTACTTTGGTGATATCAAGCTCTCCGACATCGGTATTCACACACTCATATTCTGTGCTGCCCTGATATATTTTATTGATCGCACGCCCAAGCTGTCCGTTACAGCCTGTGACAATTATTTTTTTCAACATAATTTTTACCTGCTTCCTTTCCTGATATTAATTATCTTTTCTCATATAGCGAAACTCTATTCACCGCTACACCCAAGACCTGCCGTACATGAAATTAGTCCGAAGCAGCTTCGGACTAATCTCTTTTATACAAATGGCTTACGCAGGAACACCGTTCCTTACTCCCCTAAGCCGTCCTCTATCACCTTGACCATAGTTGACAAAGCCTCATCCTCATCTGCACCTTCACAAATGATCTCAATCTCATCACCACTTTTTATGCATGCCCCCAGTACGCTGAGCACGCTTTTGGCATTTGCTGTATTTCCGCGGAATGTAAAGGTTATCAGCGAGTTAAACTCCATCGCTTCCTTACACAATATCCCTGCCGGACGCAAATGCAACCCTGTCGGGTTCTTGATCACTACCTTCTGACTAACCATATCGCACCCCTCCGAATCGTAGATTATAGATCTTTAACCTCGCGTGTGTCAGAGCATTACATTCTGTATCAATTCAGCAAGCTCTTTCGCCTCTTTCTCGATCAACTGCTGGTCTTTCCCTTCGATCATCACCCGCACCAAAGGTTCCGTTCCAGAAGGCCGGATCAACACCCTGCCCTCATCCGCAAATTTTGCGCTCACACGCTCGATCGCCGATGCAATCTCTGCATACTCCATATAACTGTTCTTTTTATGATTGGGAACCTTCGCTCCAACCAGCGCCTGCGGAAGCACTGTCATGATCGTCGCAAGCTCTGAGAGGGCTTTCTTTGTCTCCACCATCACCTGCAGCAGGTGCAGTGCACTGAGCAGACCGTCACCCGTTGTATTCTCATCCAGGAAAATGATATGTCCCGACTGCTCCCCGCCAAGATTTGCCCCGATCTCGAGCATCCGCTCAAGCACATACCGATCGCCTACCTTCGTCTGTTCGATGTTGATGCCATTCTCCTTTCCCATCAGGAAAAATCCAAGGTTGCTCATCACTGTAGCGACGATCGTATTGTCTTTTAATGTACCTTTAGACTTCATATGATTGCCGATGATCGCCATGATCACATCTCCGTCAACTTGATTACCATTTTCGTCCACTGCCAGAAGCCTGTCGGCATCACCGTCAAACGCAAGCCCCACATCCGCCTTCTCATACACTACCCTCGCCTGAAGCTCACCCATGTGTGTGGAACCGCAGTTTGCATTGATATTTGTGCCGTCCGGATTGTTGTGTATCGCCACGATATTGGCGCCGAGCTCCTTCAATGTCTCCACAGAGGTATAGAAGGAGGCCCCCTCTGCACAGTCCACCACGATCTTCATGCCGCTCAGGTCAACCGGGACAGCACGCACCGAATGATTGATGTACTCTTCCCTCGCGTCAGTGCGGTATTTGATCTTCCCCACACTCGGTCCTGTCGGAAACTGGATATCTTTCATGCCGCTGCGAATCAGCTCCTCAATCTCATCCTCCATCGAATCCGGCAGTTTAAACCCGTTACCGTCGAAGAACTTGATCCCATTGAACTCAACCGGATTGTGCGAAGCCGATATCACGACACCTGCGTCAACTCTGTATTTTTTGGTCAGATAGGCTATTGCCGGTGTCGGGATCACTCCCACATACACCACGTTTGCCCCGACTGAACAGGCGCCCGCCATCAGGGCATTTGTCAGCATATCTCCCGAAATGCGCGTGTCACACCCCACCATGATCGTCGGTTTGTGATCATTCTCCTTCGACAATACGTACGCTCCTGCCTGCCCGAGCTGCATCGCCAGCAGCGGTGTCAGTTCATCATTTGCCACGCCCCGCACTCCATCTGTTCCAAATAATCTAGCCATCTTTTCCTACCCTCCGAAAATTATTTATTCATTATCAATGCCATCAACATCTTCTTCTATCGCCTCGACCACAACGGTCATCTGATATGGCTGTTCCAGCGTCACATCCTTTAGATTATCACTGAATGTAATCACTTCCTGATAGATTCCTGGAACCCACTCCGTAAGCCCTAATTTCTCGAGAAGTGTGTTCATGTCCACCACACCGATCACATCCTCGGCGTTCACCGCGTCCACCGCCGCCTTTGTACCTGATATGCGAATCGTATAGTACTCCTGGTTCTCAACCTCCCTCAATGTCACTTTCAGATTCTCCGGTTCCTTTCCCGGCTCGAAACCAGCGGCAAATTTTGCTGCAGGTATCTGGAGTTCCCTCGTCACAAGCTGTTCAACGACAACCGTCACATTCACATTGCCGCCAAAGCTGCTGTCCGCAAACTGTACCCCTGTTGGCAGGTATTTTCTGACATTGACTATAGTAGTCAAATTCTCTGTTCTTTCGCTTACACTGAGTGCAGGATCGGATATGACGATCTTGGAGACATTATCCAGAACACTGCTCCGCCCTGCGATCGTCACTGTCTCAGGCATGCTGACCGGCTCGCCGCTCACCACATACCCAGCCGCCGGCTCATCTGAAACAACAAAGCTCAGCGGAACAATCTTTGTCGCAAGGATCGTCACAGCCACATTGACAGATGATATATTCTTTTTGATGGAACTGTTCTTTATCTCATTGTTGTTTTTGTCATAGAGCTTCAACTCCACGCTTGTGTCAATATCAGAAGAATACCCATCAATATTTGCCACCGCATCGATATGATCGATCTGGTCGATCAGTGTCTCCGGTCCTGAAAGCCTGACAACATTCTGACTCGGCTTTGCACTTCCGACCACATAACCATCCGCCGGCTCGCCTGATGTGTACACATTGATGATCTTCTGATCCGCCTTCATATTTTCTATGGACAGTTTCACACTGTCTATATTTGTCTTGAAATCAAGCTCTGAATTGCTGCGCGCACTTGACACTTTAATTCCCACAGTGTTCATAAAGGTAAGCTCCGACATATCGGCAACCGCTTTGATGTCCTCCTTGGAAATATATGAAAGCACAGATCGTTTTCCCTTCACCGTGACATTGATCGTATTCGTCCCATCAAGCACTTCATATACTTTGCCCTCGTTTGTCACCATATCCTCATTGATGATCTCGACCGGAATATTATAATAGGTATCTGTCTCGACCGGATCATTGATACTGTCTACCACGACCCACAGACCACAGGATACGATTATTGCCAGGATCTTCAACCCAAAATTGTTTGTGACCAGCCTGAACACTTTCTTCAATATACTATCTCTCATCTTTAGCCCTACCTTTCCAGAGCCTGCGCTTCTTATTCTCCTCCACTTCCTTATTCTGTATCATGCTGATCTTTTCCTTCAGTTCATTTGCATCAAGATTGCGGTACAACTTTCCTTCATAAGTGACACTGACATGCCCTGTCTCCTCCGATACGATAATCGTGAGTGCATCTGTCACTTCCGATATACCGACACCTGCACGATGCCGTGTTCCCAGCTCCTTGCTGATCTCCATATTGTCGGACAGCGGCAGATAGCAGGTCGCCGATACCACCCTGTTCCCGCGTATGATCACAGCACCGTCATGAAGCGGTGTATTATGTTCAAAGATATTGATGAGCAGCTGGCTGGAAATCAGTCCATCTACCTCAATACCTGTTCTCTCGTATTCTGTGAGCAGCACGTTCTGCTCGATCACCATTAGAGCCCCCGTCTTCACCTTGCCCATCTCAAAACTAGCCTTCACCAGGTCGTTCACCGTCCTGTCGGAGAAACGCTCATCCGTGGGCTTCTCAAAAGTGATCAGATTCGTGACAAAAGTCTTGCGCCCGAGTTCCTCGAGCGCACGGCGGAGCTCCGGCTGCAGGATAACGATCACCGCCGTGACTGCCAGACTCAACACATGCTCCACGATCCATATGATCGTGTGCATCCCAAAGAACAGCGCCAGCAGGATAAACGCTATAATAATGATGATTCCCTTCATCAGAAGCCATACTTTGGTGTGCTTGATCCACGCCATGATCTGATACAATAAAAAGGATATAATGATAACCTCCACTATATCCTGCCACCTGATGTTCAAACTGCGAAATGACAAAATCTGTAAATATGAACTAAGGTTTTCAAGAATCATATCCATATCGATCCATCCTTCTTATCTTTCCCTCTTCTGCTCTCTGACTGCTTTTTCAGGCACCCTGATCGTCTTCACCCGTTTTTGCGGCACTGATACTGTATTCTTGGGAACAGCCTTCACATAATAATAATATTCATCATCCTCAAACTGCACATACTCTGTCCGCGAGTAGTCCACATTGAAAACCAAAAATTCCAGCGCCTTTGCCAAAGCCACTGACACCACACTCCCCACGATCAGTCCGACCACCGAGAGATTGGTATTGTACATCAGATCTCCAAACAGCATGACCAGCACATCCAGCAGAGCACCCGTGACCATGGCGATCGTCCACGCATACTCAACGCTGAGTCTTCTGATAAAGTACACGACGATCACTGTGGCAACAAAAGCGGCAAGTGTCACATACATTGCCTTATTCTCAAGCATTCCGTCAATAACATAGCGGAACTTCTCCAATGCGCCATCTTCCTCAAATGTGTTGAGCACCGACGCGCTTCCTGTCATATAACTCAATGTATAGTATATGATCGCACCGCTTGCCACTGACACTGCCGATGCCGGCGTTCCCACAAGTCCCATTGCGATCGGCATCACATAGGGTATCTTCAATATAAAGCAGAGCGGTGTGAACAATACTGCGATCGTGTCTTTTGATGAAAACCGAAAATAAAGGATAAATAACAGCAAAAATACAACCAGTACAACAAGCGCACATTCCATTGAAAACTTGTAAAGATGCCCAAGTGTCACTATGGCTGCCACAAACACAATAAAATTCATCGGCAAGAACGAACACATAAGTGACAGAACAAACACTACCGAGAATTTCTTCAGTTCACTCATGTAACCAATGCTGCTGTTGATCATAACCAGCGTCACTAACGCCAGCAAAAATTTGAAAACCGGTGTAAGATAAAGCTCATATTTGCTGTAGTACTTTTTTAACTGTTCCCTAAAAACCAAAAGGTTTGTCATAATTTTTTCGTCTCCCTGTCATACATATAAGCAAGTTTCTTGAGATTATTGTAATAGATCTTAAGGCTCTTTCTAGCCTTCATATACCGATAAGTATACACACCATATGAAATCAAAGCATATCCCAGTGTAAAGATCAGATAATACATAATCACAGACTTTGCAAAACCAAGCAGGTCCATCTTGTAAATATTCGCCATGAAATCCTCAAAATCATAAAAAATAAACATCGCGAATATAATAACATATGCAATTGTTGCACTGATGATGGATTTAATGACCTGCAGACCAATATAATCACCACGAAAATAATTTCCGATAGCAACATTTTTTCTACCTTCATCTGCCTCATAACATGCCATTTTGGTCATCAATTTGATTCTCTCTTCATTCAACATAACTTTTTCCTTAAACGATCCTATTTATGTAACGCTCATTATAGGACTATTGTCTGTCAAGAAAGCGCATCTTGTTTCCTGTGGACTGCGGCTTCTTGGGCTCCACCAGAACAGCCTTGGGCTTTTCCATCACACTGGAGAGATTGTTTGTCATCTCGCGCTTGCACTTCTCACAAAACTTTCCTGAACGGATCGACGCACCGCAGTTCTCGCAGGGAATCTTTACCGGAGAATCCTCTGTAAACTCAAGACGCTCCTCACGGATCCACTGCTGGATCTGTCCCACTTCAACCTCGCAGTCCTCCGCAACCTGCTTGATGTCTGCCAGACGGTTCTCACGGATATACTTCTTTACCGTCTGGAACTTTTCCTCAAGCTTATCCTTGCATGCCGGGCAGATCGGCATTCCAGATATGTAGTTAAACAGCTTTCCACATTTTCTACAATTCCTTACATTCATCTCAAATCCCTCCATTGATCATTTTATTCCTACATCCCTTCACCGATGCAGAGCGCTATGAAATAAACTGCCTTCACGCCATGGCGTTTCAACTCCATAGCAACAGCGTCGAGCGTGCTTCCCGTCGTATAAATATCATCGACAAGAATAACTTTATTTAATTTTACAACATTTGTGCTAATATTGAAAGCCTTTTTCAAATTATTTTGTCTTTCCTGTATGGTAAGTTCTTTTTGCGGGACAGTTTTTTTGATCCTCCGCACCAACTTCTCATACATTTTGATCCCTGTAAGCCTCGACAATTCCGCAGCGATCAGTTCTGCCTGATTATAGCCGCGGCTCCTTTTCCGCGATGCATGGACCGGAATCGGGATGATCGCCTCCGCACCCATCATCTGGATCTCATCCGAAAGCTTCTCATAGATATCGCCTGCGTAAAATTTCGCATACTCGGATCTTTTTCCATATTTGAACCGGTAAATGCTCTTTTTCATACTCTGGTAGTCATAAAGGGCATAACCGTAGTCATACGCATGTCTGCGCTGCATGCAATCATGACAGAACTGCACTGCCTCCCCCGCAAGCTGTTTCCCGCACCGCCTGCACCTCGGTTCCCGGATATATTGTGGTTTGGATCTGCACGAACTGCAGATCAGTCCTTCTCCCATCACAACGATCTCATCACACACAGGACACCGCCGCGGAAAAGCCATGTTGACCACTATATCCCTTATCCTAACTTCTGATCTGCAATCTCGCATATTCTTTCCTTCAATCCAGTGTAGCGTCTCTGTTCGTTTTCATTTGCGATCATCTGACCCACTGTTTCCCTGCTTCCCAGTATCGTCACACATTTCTTCGCGCGTGTCACTCCCGTGTAGAGCAGATTTCTGTTAAACAGCATCCTCGGTCCTGTGAGCAGCGGCATGATCACCGCGGGGTACTCACTGCCCTGTGACTTGTGTATGGTCAGCGCATAGGCAAGCTCGATCTCATCAAGTCCTGTAATGGGATAAGTCACTCTTCTAAGGTCATCATACTCCACGACAACCGTCTTCGCCGTCTCATTGATCTCTTTGATGATACCGACATCTCCGTTAAACACCCCCTGCCCACTGTCCACAGCGATGCCGTATTTGCTGACGATCTCCCATTCCAGCTGATAATTGTTCTTGATCTGCATTACCTTGTCACCTAAGCGGAACACTCCGTCACCGTGCGCCAGTTCTATTTTTTCGACCGACGGCGGATTGAGGTACTGCTGCAGGATATTATTGAGCATCTCCACGCCAAGCGGTCCCTTGCGCATAGGTGTGAGTACCTGAATATCATAGGTCCCTGAGTTGACATACCTCGGAAGCTTTTCTGTGATCAGCAGTATCATATGCTTATAGATCACATTGACATTATCCCGCTCCAGAAAGAAGAAATCCCTGCTCTTGTTATCCAGCTTGATCGGCTTTCCTTCATTAATATAGTGTGCATTGACTACAATATCGCTCTCGCCTGCCTGCCGAAATATCTTGGACAGTACGACAGTGGCTATGCATCCGCTCTCCATCAGATCCTTTAATACCTGCCCCGGTCCTACAGACGGGAGCTGGTTTCTGTCGCCAACCATGACAAGCCTCGTCCCGGGCGCAATTGCCTTGAGCAGCGCCTGAAACAGATGGATATCCACCATTGACATCTCATCAATGATTATGACATCTGCCTCCAGCGGATTGAGTTCATTCTTCTCAAAATGCACTGCCGAAGATGGTCTGTCATCCGACATATCACCGTTTAGCTCCAGGAGCCGGTGAATGGTTTTCGCCTCAAATCCGGTAGCCTCCGTCATGCGCTTTGCCGCCCTTCCCGTTGGCGCAGCCAAAAAGATATCCATTCCCTCCTGCTCAAAATAGCGGATGATCATATTGATCGTTGTCGTCTTTCCTGTACCCGGACCTCCAGAAAGGATAAAAATACCATTCTGCACTGCCTCTATGACTGCTTTTCGCTGAAGCGCATCCAGTTCCATATGGCTGGCATCCTCCAGCTTCTTTATCTTCGTTTCCAGACGATCCAGCTCCACCCTGGTAAATCGATCCGCCCCGTCAAATGCCTGCTGGAGCTCATACAGCATTCTGGCACAGTTAAGCTCCGCATAGTAAAAACTCATACTATAGATACATTTTATGCTCTGATCATCTTCCAGCCTCTTTTCCTTGATCACAAGTTTCTTGTCAATCACAAGGTTCATGATCTGCGGCTCGATCTGCTCCGGCGTCAGCCCCAGCATGTCTGCAGCCTTTTCCAGCAGGAGCCGCTCCGGCAGAAATACATGTCCCTCTGCTCCCGCCTGCAGCAATGTATACAGGATCCCGCTCCTGATCCTGTAGTCGGAATCCGTGTGGATCCCTATGCGTGACGCGATCTCATCCGCGATGCGAAAGCCAATACCAGACACATCCTCCGCCAGTTTGTACGGATTTTCCTGCATGATTTTGTACAGACCCATACCGTACTGCTTGTAGATCTTGATCGCCAGCGTGTTGGAAATCCCATATTTCTGCAGGAACAGCATTGCATCCCTCGCATCCTTTTTCTCCTCAACCTGTTCCGCGATCTCCCTCGCCTTCCGCTCACTGATCCCTTTGATCTCAGCGAGCCTGTGCGGCTCCTCCTCGATGATCCGAAAAGTGTCATCTCCAAAATGCCGCACGATGCGGGCGGCAAGCGCTGCGCCGACCCCCTTGACTGCACCCGAACCAAGATAGCGCTCCACGGCAGCCCTGTCCTCGGGAGCGACCACCTCAAAGCGCTCTACTTTGAACTGTTTCCCATATACTGCGTGATCCACATAAGATCCCTCCGCCTCAATGCTCTCCCCTTCATCGAGGTTGGTGAAGATCCCCGTGCAGGTGATCTCCATCTCCTCCACCTTGAGATTGATGACCCCATAACCATTCTCGGTATTTTTGAAAATAATATGTTCGACAAATCCCTTCAGTTTTTCCAAAGCATCCGTTCCTCCGCAAAAAACTGCCAAAAGCATAACTGATACCCAGTCATTTCTCTATAGTTCCTAAGGAACTGTAGAAAAATAACTGACGCATCTTGACTTGTCTATTTCTCCGATTATGCATATCAAAAAGCCTCGCCGTAGCCCGCTACGCCTACGTTTTTTGACAATTGCTTTAGCAATTTCACCTCGAAGAAATATCCTGCGCAAGTTGCATCGGTTATTTTCCTACAGTTCCTAAATAAAAACCGACCTGTTCTCTCAAACAAGGCCGGCTGTTCTCAATTCTCTAAAAGTTGTTCTGGCTGCACTACCCCGATACCATAATTGCGCTTCATCTGTTCGTACAGGATATTAGCCAGCCCCAGTCCATCACCGTCCGTCACATTATCACACAATTCCTGCACCGCAAAGTCTTTAAAATAATCTACCATCTTTGTCGCGTAGCCGTCATCCTCATCATCCGAGAAAACTTTTGTCGTCTCCATCATCGAATTAAAGACCTGCTCCATAAAATAGGCTTCAAACTCTTTGCACGCCTCTTTAAGCTCTTCCTCATCAGCCACCGCGCTGCCGTTTGCCAGTTTGCTCTGTAATGTCTCCGCCTTGCTGTTCGAAACCTGCTTTGTCATGTAATCCGCATACGCAGATCCCACACCACTCATATCCATAAATTATCCTCTCCTTAATCCTCTACCTGCCTGTGTCAGCGTTCATGTTAGCGCTTCAACTGATTCGCCTGCTGAAGCATCTCATCCGAAGTAGTGATCACCTTGGAATTCATTTCATAAGCTCTCTGCGCCACGATCAGATTTACCATTTCATCAGCGATCTGTACGTTTGAACCCTCCAGATATCCCTGGATCATTTTCGTCTTGGGCAGATTATCATTTTCAGCCTCATTCATCGCCTCGCCACTTGCTGCCGTCTCTGAGAACAGGCTGTCGCCTTCTTTGTGGAGACCTGCAGGATTATTGAACTGCCAGAGACCGATCTGAACATCCAGACTCTCTGGTATACCCTTTTCATTTGGATAATATAACATGCCATCCTTCTGTCCGATCGTGATCTTGCTCGTAACAATGTCATCGTTCTCGAAAATGATCGGCTCTCCCTCAGAATCCAGCACAGGAAGTCCATCTGTTGTCTCCAGTGTGATTCCTTCCGGACCGACAGCAAACACAAAATTACCATTGCGCGTATAATATGTATTTCCATCTGCACCCCTGATGCCAAAAAATCCGCGTCCATTGAGTGCGATGTTTGCTTCGCCCGGTGTCTCAAGCAGGTTTCCATCCGTAAAGATGGACGTGATCGAAGAATTTCTAACACCCAGACCGACTTCCGCACCGATCGGTTTGTTCGCACCGTTTGCCGTAGTGGTCCTTGTCTGTATCGTCTGATATAAAAGCGATTTAAACTCCATAACCTCCGCCTTGTAACCTGTCGTGTTCACATTTGCAAGGTTGTTGGAAATATTGTCTACATTTAACTGCTGCGCAATCATACCTGTTGCGCCTGTCCACAATGATCGTACCATTTATCTTATCCTCCTATGATCACAAAGTCCTATTATGCCTTAGTCATTCCATTCCTTATAATTTACTCAATGTCATCGTTTTTTCAAGCGTCTCATCAAAAGTTGTCAGCATCTTCTGATTTGACTCGTACTGTCTTGAGATCGTTATCATATTTACCATTTCTTTGACAACGTTTGCGTTGGACATCTCGAGATATCCCTGATGGACCTCCGGATCCTCCGCGTCTATTTCCACCGCGCCCTCCTTGGTCTCCCACATGGTCTCGCCGTAATGAGTCAGATAATTGGTATCTTCAAAATCCGATATTTTGAGACTCGCCACAAGTCTGTCATCCTGGTAGATATCTCCATTCCTGTCAAACACTGTGGAGCCTGCTGTTGTTGAGAGCTGGATCCTGCCATTCTCGCCAAGGACATAGTCGCCATCTTTCGTCACCAGATAGCCGTCCTTTGTGATGGTAAATCCACCATCCCTTGTATATTTCGTAGAGGTCTCGCCAGATTTGCTGGTAAACTCAATGTTGAAAAACCCTTTTCCTCCCAGTGCGATGTCATACGTATTACCTGTATCCCTGAGCGACCCCTGTGAAAAATCCGTGTAGGTCTCCCCGATCTTCACTCCGAGACTCATATTCCCAAGCCGCTTCGGCGTGTTTGGCGTTTCTGTCCAATCCTTGATCTTCACTGCCATCACTTCCGCATACGCCTGACTCGTAGACCCTTCTTTCTTAAAGCCAGTCGTATCTGCATTTGCCAGATTGTTCGACATGATATCCATTCTGTACTGTTCATTCAACATACCAGTGTATGATGTGTATAGACCTCTTAGCATAATCTCCTCCTAATCCGTTACAATCCCTCGACATTATAAGCTCCGGCACTGTCAGGAGAATGCTTGCTGATCACTCGTCCCTGCTGCCCGCAAGAAACTCCACGTACTTGCCTGTGCCTATGGCAACTGCTGTCATGGGATCCTCCGCGGTCATGGTATTGATACCCGTCCTGGACTCGATCAGATCCTCCAATCCGCAGAGCAGGCTTCCGCCGCCCGTGAGCACGATTCCCCTGTCAGCGATATCCGCTGCCAGCTCAGGCGGAGTCTTCTCCAGGACACTGTGGATCGTATCAATGATCTGTGATGTCGTCTCGCGAAGCGCCTCCTCCGTCTCCTCGGAGGATACCCTGATGGTCTTTGGAAGACCTGTGACAAGATTGCGTCCTCTCACGTCCAGATACTCGACCTCCGGTCTCTTAAATGCTGAGCCTATTTTAATTTTAATGTCTTCTGCTGTTCTCTCCCCAATCAAAAGATTGTGTTTCTTTCTCATATATCTGACGATGGCTTCATCGAAATCATCGCCTGCAACCTTGATCGACGCACTGACTACAGTGCCGCCAAGTGAAATCACTGCGATATCAGAGGTTCCTCCCCCGATATCTACGATCATATTTCCACATGGTTTGGAGATATCGATCCCCGCGCCGATCGCAGCCGCGATCGGTTCCTCAATGATCTTGACATCCCGCGCGCCTGCCTGATATGTGGCATCCTCAACCGCCTTCTTCTCCACTTCCGTGACACCGCTCGGTACACATACAGCAATGATCGGCTTGCGGAATGTCTTTCTGCCCAACGCCTTCTGGATAAAGTGCTTCATCATCTGCTCTGTCACTTTATAATCAGAAATAACACCCTGTCTGAGCGGTCTGACTGCCACGATGTTTCCCGGTGTTCTGCCGAGCATCAGCCGGGCATCCTCACCGATCGCCTTTATTTTCTGTGTATCCCTGTCAAAGGCAACGACAGAAGGCTCTTTCAGCACAACGCCTTTTCCTCTGATGTAAACTAATATACTCGCGGTTCCAAGATCGATTCCAATATCTGTGTATTGCATGGCTGTATGCCCCTTTCTTTGAATTCAAATTAGTCCAAATCGGTAAAATCAAGTCTTTTATCATTTTAGAAACTGTCGCGACATAACACTGTGATCCTGTTATTCCGCGGCGCTTCTTAATCTTAGCTTCTTAGATTCGTTTCCTAGCTTAACCTGTGTGATCTACTGATAACTTAGTATTCCCATTACAGTTATATCTATGAAGACATACTATAACTAAGACATTATAACCTAATTTAACCATTTTTCAAAGGGTTTTCATACTTTTTTTACAATAAAAACTTTTGGAACGTCAAATCGTGCCTTAAAACCGGTTTACAGTAACTATATCGGCGCCTTTTTCACAATACTTTAGTTATTTTCAAAATATTATGTAAATTCATTATATTATCTGACAATTAATTTGTAAAGAGTTTTTGCACAAAAAACTGCCACAAATCAAATTTAGATTTGTGGCAGCCTGTTCAATACCCTTATACCGCTTATTCTGCCTGGAACTCAGAATCAGCATACGAACCTGCTGAAGCTGCAGATGACATTGTGCACCTTCCATCGAATGCAGCCCCCTCATCAATGACAAGGGATCCCGCCGTAATATTTCCGGCAATCTTGCCGGTGGACAGCAGCTCTAGCTTTCCCTGAACGATGATATCGCCGTCTACCCTTCCTGAAATGATAACGCTCTGTGCGGAAATATTTCCCTTTACCTGACCGTCTGCACTGAGGATCAGTTTCTTCTCACAAGTACAGTTTCCGTTGATCACACCATCTATCCGCATCGTTTCTGCCGAAGTCAGATCGCCGTCAAAGGTGGTCTCCTTTCCGATCAGCGTGCTGACCTTCTCCCGTCCGTCATCTCCATACGAAGAATTTTTGTTTTTTCCCAACATGATATCCTCCTGTTTTACTCGCGCATCAGCAGCCCTGATGCCGTTCTCCATTAACATTTTATCCCTTTGCTTCCAATACGAGCAGCGGATCGATCATCTGCTCCTCGTATATGACCTGATAGTCAAACTGTGTGTCATTCCCATTGATGACGATCAACGTATCGCGGCTCTGCACCTGTTGACCTGCTTCTACCTGCACGTCCGCCTGCTGCAGACACATATAGCGAGATCTGTAACCATTCCCATGATCCACTTCTATTATGATCGGATATGTCTCATCAGAGCTGACTGAGGTAACTGTTCCATCCCCCGCTGCGGTTATGCAGTCCTCCTGCTGTGCGCTGATCGAGATATAGGGATGTTCATCCGAATACGGCTCTTTCAAAAGCCCTCCTGCCGTGCAGGGATACTGACTTGGGATCGTGGTATCTCTGGTTTTTACCTCCTCCGTGCTTTCTTCTGTTTCTGCCATCTCAGACCGCATGGTCTCAGCCTGTCTGTACAACTCGTTCTCTTCTGCGAGAGCGGCATTCTGAGCTGTTAAAGTCTCTTTTTCGCTTTCCAGCCTGCTCACCTGCTGCTCGCTTGTCGTCAGCTTCCGGCGCAGCTCAGACTCACTTTTGTAACGCGTACCGGAACGGTATATCGTCCACGCAAAAGTGATACATACCAGAAGCATCAGTACAATCACCAGCCGCAGTGTCCTCAATGAGAGAAAAAAATATCTGGTATCTTTTCCTGTGTTGGAGACAAGAAGAAGGGAAAAAGATTCCTTGCGCTTATGTTTTTGCTGTTTCATAATAATCTCCATTCTGCAGTAATCATGATCTTTTCATCTATGTAACCGTTCCGAAACCGCTTATTGAACGATTAGAAAATAACAATTTGCGCAATAAATCCGGCATTCTGTTCCGAACTATTACAACTATGTTACAATTCTATCACAAATCAGCAAAATGTCAAACCTTAGATCCGTTTTTCTTTCCCTTTTCCAAATCCTGGTACATCGACGCCTGCATCTGACAGATCTCCCTGTAGTGACCATTTGTCCGAAGCAGCACTTCGTGCGCGTCAAATCCCAGAACCCTGCCGCCTCTCAGAAACAGGACTTTATCCGCATCCCTGACGCTCGCCATGCGGTGCGTGACCAGCGTCGATTTTCCCGCGCCGTTCTCCCCGACGATCGCGATCTTTTCTCCCTTTTTTACCGAAAAGGAAACCTCGTCAAGAACCTGCTTTTCACACTGCGGATACCGGAAAGAAAGGTTCTCGACTTTCATTTCACCGAAATCTGTCCATTCTCTTGTCCCGTCAAATCCCGCGGCATTTTCGATCGCCAGATACGAGAACAGATTGGACATGTACAGCAGCGTGTCATAGAGCAGGCTGGAATCCTCGACGAACCTGCTGATCCCCTGGATCGTATAGACGATGGCTGACGTATAGACCAGGATCGTGCCGACGTCCAGCCTGTGACCACGGACAGCATAGGCGATATGGCAGAATCCCAGCACGCTGACCACTCCGGTGAGGATCAGAAACGCAGAGGCAAAGACACACTGCCTGACCCTGCCCTTCTGCACGCTGGCGTGGATGCGCCGGTATGCACTTCTGTATTTATTCTGAAAAAATCCGTACAGCTTATACAGTCGGACCTCCTTGATATGCGCTGCCGACAGCAGTGTCTCGGAATAATAGGCGAGCTTTCTGGAATCCTCGCTGTTGGACACCAGCGTCTCGAACGCCTGCTGCTGTATCTTATAGGAAAGAACACCCTGCGGGATCAGTGCGGCAAAGAGCAGCACCGCAATGACCGGCTGAAAGGAACATAGCAGCATAAACATGGACACCAGCGATATCGCGTTCATCATCAGGCTCGTCCCAAATACCAGCAGATTGACAGGGCGCCAGCTCGATTCGCTGCTCAGCAGGCTGATCTGGTCGCGAAACTTGCTGTCCTCATAGTGATCGATCGTCTGGAGCCGCTCCGACTGCTCCATGATACTGAGATTGAGCCTGTACGTAAGCCGGTCGGTCAGCTGCCCCTGCACAAACGTGACCATCGGCGATGCCAGATTGCCTGCGATAAACGCGGTTCCCCACACTGCCAGCAGCAATGCCAGCAGATCCGGATCCCCGCTCTGGATCTGGCTGATGATCCTGTCTGTGAGATACAGCGTCACAGTGGGCAGCAATGCCTGTACAGGAACCAGCAGCAGCAATGCCGCTGTCAGTTTCCCTGATGACCTGCAGACAAACCTAAAACTTTTGATATATAAATTGATATAATTAAAAACGGACTGAATCTGTTTCATTTCATGCACTCCTTTTTATACTTTTTCCTTACTCATACACCGAGCACCCGTCAGTCTCCGCTGAGATATATCCCACGGGCGTCCATGTGCATCTGAGAGACTGCCGCGAATCCCGCAGCAGTTCCCCGGAACATGTCTGGAGAATGCACTCAAAATTTCCACGCAAAAAAGAGGTCGGAAACCGAGGGCATCGTCCGCTTGTGGCAACACAAAAACGCCGGCATCATAAATACCATTTCCGCTGCGTTTCCTGTTTCCAAAACGAACTATACCCTCATCTTCGTACCTCTCTTTCAATCAGCTGTGACCAGTATAACACCGTAAACGGAATCTGTCTATCCCTAAGATCTATAGCTCCCCTCCAGGATCCGTGCACAATCTTTTGTCCGGCAGAAAAACAGCCGCGACAACCGCCGACAAAAAGCACCCAGCCGCGCCAATCCCAAATACAAGCTGCGGCGAAACTTCCCACACCCAGCCCACAACCACAGGCATGACAATGCCGACAGCGCTGCTGAAAGACTCCACGATCCCAAGAATGATCGTGCCGTTATGATCATCAAACACGTCATAAAAATAGGCAAAGGACACCGACGCAAAAATATCCTTTACCATGGAAAGAATGATTCCAACGATAAAAACAACCACATTATGGGACAACAGAAAAATCATCGCCGGAAGCACGTCAAACCCAATGTCAAATACATAGAACCACTTCCTGCCCTTTAAATCACCCATATGACTGACAAAGAGCGCCCCCACCGCATTGAATAAGTTCATAAATGAAAAAATCGACATGACATGCGGCACGGAAATACCTATTGTCATAGCATATAAAGGCAAGTATCCCATCGCCACCGCGTAGACATTGGAAAAGAGCTTCACCGTCATATAGGCCCAGAACTTCCGATCTCCGGCAATTTTCCGGAAGGACTTCCATGAGACCTTCTCTTCTGCTTCCCCGCTGTCGCATTCCGTCCTCTGGTCATCCTGTCCTGTCTGGGACCTGCACTCCGCCCGGACCAGAAAGATCATGATGAGCGGTAATATGTACAGGATACCACCTATGCAATACATAGCACTGACATCAAGCGCCTTCACGAGCTGTCCCCCGAGAAACAGACCGAGGGAAATTCCCCCGTACAGGAACAGGTCGCGCACCGCAAAGTATTTCCCCCGGTGCCCGTCCTCGATCTCATAATTGATATCATTTCCCAGGGAATAATTAAAACTTGTCCGTACACACGCGAGCAGCACCAGCACCCCCACCAGCAGACCTGCAGGACCCATACCCCCAGCCATACAGCCTGTGACAATCGCCACGAGCATCGTGACAGCCGCCACCCTATAAGCGCTATATTTCACGGATATAATACTTACCAGCCCAGGTATGACGACACAGCAGGCATTGACCAGGGCGAGTAGGTAGCCATAATACCGTGCCGGCTGTCCTTTCTCCTCCATCAGTACAGGCAGCATGTCCTGCACCGGACCGTCCACCATGAAGAAAAGCATATATAAAAGATAGATCTTTACATACTTCCTCCCGAACATGTCCTTGTATGATTTTAGTAATGTCTTCATAATGTGATAACTCCTAATTCCTGTAATGACGTAGTAAATTGATATATTTTGTTTTCCAGATTATCGATCTGATGTTTTTCTGCTATCTCATTTATTATGTTATGAATATCCATATTTTGCTTAATATACTTCAATATTATATATTCTAAATAATTTCCTTCATATACTTTGTAATTATTTAAATCAAATATAAACAGTTTTCCTCCCCTGATATTACTCTCATATCGGAATAAGATATTTTTGCATATTTTCATATTCAGCCTCCTCATATACTACAGTTTCCATCTGCATAATTAAATTTCTTGTATCTAAAAAAAGATGATGCAGGGCACCCTCCCAGACATTTGTCTTTCTCGATGCACCTCATGCATTTCTCTGATTTCGGTCTTCTAACCCTTACACAATTCCAAATTTGCCTTTTCCACAATTCTTTCAATTTTTCTTCATAAATATTACCTGCAAAGAAGATATTATTTTCTAAATATGAACATGGATATACTTCTCCATGTACTGATATTTCACAAGATGTTACTCCCGCAGGGCACACATGTTTCCCAGTCGGAAAATACACTTCGGGATATTGAGAACGAAACCATATTGCAAATGGATATACCAATGATACCGGATCCCCTGCTATATCAATCTTTCTTCCGAAATCTTGTTTATCTCTTAACACTTTCACAAATTCCTTTATTATTTTTGTATCGTCACATTTTTCAACTTCCAAACAGTTATTATCAAACATAGGCATAAATCGAATTGAATTTATTTCATTTTTTAAACATAGCTGATATACCTGCAACATTTCTTTATATGTTATTTCATTTACAACCATCGCAACCTGGGTCTTAACAACATGTTTTTTTAACAACTTTAATTTTTCTTTTATGTCTGTGAACTTTGCCCCCCTGCGTATATTTTCATATGTGCTGTCAACTCCATCCACGCTAATTTGAATATAATCGAATTCATCTACAAGCAAACTATCCAACTTACATACCAACTTGTCTGTTAGTAATAAACCATTGGTCAATATAGCAACAAATATATTCTTACTTTTTATATATTCAATTATTTCTAAAATTTCTGGATGAAGAAGTGGCTCGCCTCCTGTCAAAAAAATTTGAAATACTCCATTAAAAGCCAATTCGTCAATCACTTCTTTCCATCTTTCAATAAAACCAGCATTTTCTGAGTTTAACAAATTCTTCCTGGAACAGTGCCTGCACTTTAAATTACATATATATGTCAAATTGATTCCCACCTGTAACGGTGTTTCTGGTAATATGTTTTCTGTTTCCATTAATTCATTATAAAAATCAAATACGAACCCCAACCTTGAATTTCTGCAAAAGTCGTGTGATGTTTTATAATGTGCAAATAATTTTGCCTCCTCTTCAGTCAAACAATCATATATCATACTGAACTTCTTGCTATAATACATGATGCATCTGGCATATTTATTGTTCCAAAAGCATCAAATGCATATTTAGCATTTCCCCCTTTACATATATTAAAAATTTTACATTCATTACAAATACAATTAGTCAAATCCCTTTTCCTTCTAAATTCCTCCCATTTCTTTCCATTTTTCCATATATTCATTAACCCTTCCTCATAAACATTTCCTGCGGATACTTCTTTTTCCCATTCTGGTCCTGGCAATGCATCTCCTTCTGCATCAATTTGCATAAATGCATTGGTTTCATTCAAAGAAATTATTCTAGATTCTTTCGTATCAAATATACTTTTGTCTAATTCATCAAGATATTTGTTCATTAAAAACTGATATCTTTTTCCAACCTGAATCCTTAATTTGGTTTGCATAGAACTTTCTAATTGTTTACAAACAGCTATTTGCCTAATATATTCTAGCTCATCAAGTTTATTTTCGAATCTCTTACCTCTCCTAAGCGGGAATACTGGTGCTGGCGCAAATGTATCAACTCCTAAAGAATTTGCCAGTTTATATGTTTCGATTAAATATTTTTGATTTATAGGGGTTGCGGTAAAGACATTCCTAACTTTTATTCCATTTTGTTTTAATAATCGTATGGCATTTACAGCCTTCTCAAATATTTTTACACTTCTTTGGGCATCATGAATTTCACTATTCGGTCCATCTAGACTAACTTGCACAACATCTGTGTTTGGATTCAAAATCTCTTTTAATCTGCGCGCCACAGTTTCATCAATTAATGATCCATTTGTCATTATATCAATCAAAATATTACTATCTTTAAGTTTCTGCAGTACTTCAAAGATATCTTCCCGCATAAATGGTTCTCCTCCAGAGACAGAAACCATTAACACATTATTCTCACAAATCTCATCTGCCACTTTCATTAGATCCTCATGACTATGCTCAAACCCTAGTTTTGCCCAACAATGTTGACAATTTGCATTGCATTTTCCTGTTATTTTCCATAAAATTTTAAGCGGCGCATCTAAAGTTATAGCTGTTGTTTCCGATTCTCCAAACATACTTTGCAAAATCAGCGTGTGACATTTTCTATCTGCATCAGGATTGTTAGCTGATTTGGTAATATGTTCAAAACAATACTCTACTAATTCGTTCTCCTGACATTTTAGTAAATCTATAGTTTCCATAATTTAATCCCCTTAATTATCTCCCTCCTTCCACCTCTTGAACCCAATAATTTTGTACCTGATTTTCTGTTGAAACACCATTAACGTTAAACCAGAAAAAGCTTATCAAAGCATAATTATAAAATTCAAACAAGCAGGAAGGAGGGTGTCGATTACTTGCTAGACCTATTTTTGATTTTTCAAGAAAAGTAATATTTCTTAGACTCTAACGGATCAACCTGCATGAGAAGGCGTGCTATCCTTTGCAGCCGAAACACGTGAGCATACAATGTCCTGATCTGAATATATTTCCTTAACTTCAAATTCATAGGATTTTTCTTCATTTTCGATAGATTCCAACATGTGATATCCCTCCTTAAAAATTTTTTGTTCAAGCTTGACATCCTTAATGTATCATTTCTCTACAAATAGTACCATGTCAAAACTGGAAAAGAATTTTTTCCAGTTTTGACATGGTACTATTCCAAATAACATGATATAATAAAACATCAATGAAAAATTTAAGGAGGTCTTACAAATGAAAAATAAAAATATCCTTCATTTCCTCAAAAGGGTAACTGCCCTTGTGCTGGTGCTCACGATCTTCTCTGTGATTCCAAAGTATAGTCGCTGTGAAGAAAAGCCTGCTGATCAAATTTCCTTTCACTCTATTATATCTCTACCCCAAAATATCTTTTGAAGTAATCTTCTATCTTCTTCTGATTATATTTATCTTTTCTTGCAGCAGCAATATAATATGCCTGCTGCATTTTTCTTTTTGCTTCTAATATCCCCTGTTCCCTTCTTTCAGGATCTTTCATACATTCAAATATCTGTATTTGATTCCATGCCACACTAACCAACAATTCAACTACTGCATGCGCATAACCAAGATCAATTGCCATTTCTAATCCTTTCTCGGATTTAAGCATTGCCTCCTCATACTTCTCCTGTCTTTCTAATGGAAATGACATGTTCACAAAAGTAATGAGCTTCAGCTCCTCCGCATTTTTCACATCCATATACCCCGCATCCAGACTCCTTATGATCGTCTCATATACCCGGATCGCCTCATCCATGTCACACATAGCATAGTATGTATTTCCGATCTCCATAAGGATCAGTATCTCCTGCTCTCTGTATGGGAATACGATATCGCGCTTCCCATCCCGCAGATAACATTCATAATCAGGGATCGTCATCGCCAGTGCCTCGCCAAGCTGCTGCATATGTTCCTGTACCCCGATCGTTCCCATATTATAAGCCAATATGGATTCTACCCGTTTCAGATACTGTCTGTCACATAATCTGATATTTTCTCCCTGATTCGCGTCAGGTAGCGCTCCGCCACATGATAATCACGCTTTGCCATGGCATCCTCAAACAAAGGGTACTCTTCCAGCAGGGACATATCCTTTCCCATACAGACTGCACAATTGTTGTGTACTCCGCGCCCCATCTTTTCCATAAGCTGCCTGTACGTATCAGGCTTGATCCTGTGTTTATTGTTCTCAATGTGGGACAGAGTCTGCACCGAACAGATTCCGTCGCACAACTCTTCCTGCGACATTCCGACTGCATTTCGTGTCAGCCGGATCACATCTCCAGCCCTGTAATCTGCCATCTCAATTCCTCCCCGCAGAACCGTCTGATCGTCTCCATCTGCTGCCGATCGCAAAAAACTTCACAGATGCTGTACGCCATAAGGCATTCCCTTTGGATTTCCTTCCTGGCATCATGATCTCCGGCAGTACTCAGATTCCCCTTCTCCAATGCCGCCCTATACCGACGCAGCAATGCCTGCGCCCTGAGAAAGTGCAGTCGGTCCAGACCCTCTATTTCCCTTCCCTGCGCGACAAAATCAATTCCCTGGTTGATATAAGACAACTCCATGTCCGGATTCTGCATTCTCTGTTCCAGTCTGATCAGTTCCATAAGGATCCTGTACCCTGTCTTCTGTTTCCTGTGTTCTGCATCATAGCGCTGAACATGACAAAACAGATCCAGCAATATTTCTTCTGTTTGGACATCTCCATGATCCTTCCCATAGTGAACCATAAGCAGTATCAGTCCGATCTCCGTCGATGTATACAACTGTCTTCCCCCACTGCCCGGCACGAACTTTTGTTTTGTCAGGCGCAGCGTGCGGAGTGCGTGTTCACACAGCTTTATCTGTTCATCCTGCTGACTGTCCTGGGTGTTTTCGCTGTTTTCCAACTGATCCACTGCGATCAAAACTTCCTGATAACTGCAGAACTGTTCGTGAATCCTGGGTGCACTGTTCTTCATGGCACGGTATGCCGACAACGCTTCCCGCACCCTGTCATATTCCCTTTGCTGCATATGTTTCCTGATTGATTCCCGCGCACACCACAGTGCATGGTCCTCGTCATTTAAGAGCTGTTCAAACTGATCTGCCGTCTTTCCGATCCGCTCCAGCAGCAGACTGCTTGTCATGGAATCCACACATCGGATCCCCCGCTCCAGACGGGACAGTTTGGTCTTGGAACAGATACCGCCACACACCTGCCCCAGATCCAGACCGTATCTGTCCCTGTAATAACTCAATATTACGCCTGCGGAATTGATCTTTGCAATACCGCTGTCGCCCCCTGCTTCAAGATCATTTTCATTGGTCTTTGGCACACTGACTCCTTCCTTGGGATTTATTTCTTTGCTTTCTTCGCCCGCTCCAGCATCCTTTTCACATAGATTCCCGTGTAGGAATCCGGGCACTTGGCTATGCGCTCCGGCGTGCCCTCGGCGATCACCGTGCCGCCGCCGTCTCCGCCCTCCGGTCCGATGTCGATGATGTAGTCTGCCGTCTTGATCACGTCAAGGTTGTGCTCGATGACGATCACCGTGTTGCCGCCCTCCGCAAGGCGCTGCAGGATCTCGACCAGCTTGTGCACGTCCGCAAAGTGGAGCCCTGTCGTCGGCTCGTCCAGGATATAGATCGTCTTGCCGGTACTTCGGCGGCTCAACTCCGTCGCGAGCTTGATGCGCTGCGCCTCGCCGCCGGAGAGCGTCGTCGAGGGCTGCCCCAGCCGGATATAGGAGAGTCCCACATCATACAAAGTCTCGATCTTTCGCTTAATAGAAGGAACGGGCTCAAAGAACGTCATCGCCTCCTCGACGGTCATGTCCAGCACATCATAGATGCTCTTTCCCTTGTATTTCACATCGAGCGTCTCTCTGTTGTAGCGCTTTCCCTGGCAGACCTCGCACGGCACATACACATCCGGCAGAAAGTGCATCTCGATCTTGATGATGCCGTCTCCGCCGCACGCCTCGCACCGTCCGCCTTTGACATTGAAACTAAAGCGCCCCTTGCTGTAACCCTTTGCTTTCGCGTCGACAGTCGAGGCGAACAGATCTCTGATCTGGTCAAACACACCCGTGTAAGTTGCCGGGTTGGATCTGGGCGTCCTGCCGATCGGTGACTGGTCGATGGCGATCACCTTGTCGAGCTGTTCCACCCCTTCTATTTTCTTGAACTTACCCGGAAGGGTGCGCGCCCTGTTCAGCTGTTTTGCCAGATATTTGTACAGGATCTCGTTGACCAGCGAGGATTTGCCGGAGCCGGACACCCCTGTCACGCAGGTAAACACACCGAGCGGAAACTTCACATCGATGTTTTTGAGGTTGTTCTCCGCCGCCCCCTTTACCGTGAGCCACCCTGTCGGCTTTCTCCTTGCCGCAGGCACGGGAATCTGTATCTTTCCGCTCAGATACTGCCCTGTGATGGACTCGGGCACCTCCATGATCTCCTGCGCCGTTCCCTGTGCGATCACCTCCCCGCCGTGCTCCCCGGCGCCGGGCCCGATATCGATCACATGATCTGCCGCCAGCATGGTATCCTCGTCATGCTCCACGACGAGAAGCGTATTGCCGAGTCCCTGCAGATCGCGCAATGCCGCCAGCAGCTTGTCATTGTCCCGCTGGTGCAGACCGATGCTCGGCTCATCCAATATATAGCACACCCCGACAAGCCCGGAACCGATCTGCGTCGCCAGCCTGATGCGCTGTGCCTCACCGCCCGACAAAGAAGCCGTTCCCCTGGACAGACACAGGTATTCCAGCCCGACGCTTGCGAGAAATCCCACCCTCGCGCGGATCTCCTTCAAGATACGCTTTCCGATCAGCTGCTGCTGTTTGGTCAGCTCCATCGTGTCCAGAAAACTGTAAAGGCTGCCGATCGACATGGAGGTGATCTCATAGATATTCTTATCGCAGACTGTCACCGCCAGGGACGTCTTTTTCAGGCGCCTTCCGCCGCACTCCTTGCAGGGTGTGATGCGCATGAACGTCTCGTACTCCTGCTTGATGCCCTCGGAGGCAGTTTCCCGGTATCTGCGCTCCACATTTTTGATCAGTCCCTCAAATGCCACAGGGTAAGTCCCCTCGCCGCGCTGTCCCTTGTAGTGGACTGTCACTTCCTTCCCTTTTGTCCCGTTGACCAGCACATCCTTTGCCTTGTCCGACAGTTCCTCAAACGGCGTGTCGAGTGAAATACCATACTCCTTGCTCAGCGCCTGCAGGATCGCATTCGTAAAGCTTCCCTTGTCCGCACACGACTGCCAGCCCATGACCGCGATCGCCCCCTGGTTGATGCTGAGGCTCTTGTCCGGTATGATCAGGTCGATGTCAAACTCCATCTTGTAACCAAGTCCGAAGCACTCCGGGCAGGCGCCGAACGGATTGTTGAACGAAAAGCTTCTCGGCTCCACCTCGTCAATGCTGATATTGCAGTCGGGGCAGGCAAAGCTGTCTGAGAAATTCATCATCTCGCCGTCGATCACGTCGACCATCAGCAGACCGTCGGAGAGCGCCATGACATTCTCGATGGAGTCTGTCAGTCTCCTCTCGACGCCCTCCTTCACCGCGATCCTGTCCACGATGATCTCGATATTGTGCTTGATATTTTTCTCGAGCTTGATCTCCTCGGACAGATCGTACAGATTGCCGTCGATGCGGACGCGCACATAACCGCTTTTCTTTGCGCGGTCAAGCACCTTGGCGTGCTCCCCCTTCCTGCCGCGCACGACCGGCGCCAGAAGCTGGAGTTTCGTGCCCTGCGGCAGCTCCATGATCTGGTCTACCATCTGGTCGATCGTCTGCCGCCTGATCTCCCTGCCGCAGTTTGGGCAGTGCGGTATGCCGATGCGCGCATACAGGAGCCTGAAATAATCGTAGATCTCCGTGACTGTGCCGACTGTCGAGCGCGGATTGCGGTTGGTGGACTTCTGGTCGATCGAGATCGCCGGCGACAAGCCGTCTATGCGCTCCACATTCGGCTTTTCCATCTGTCCCAGAAACTGCCTGGCGTAGGAGGACAGCGACTCCATATACCGCCTCTGCCCTTCCGCGTAGATCGTGTCAAATGCCAGTGAGGACTTTCCGGAACCGGACAGTCCTGTCAGCACCACAAACTTGTTTCTGGGAATATCCAGATCGATGTTTTTCAGGTTGTGTTCGTTTGCACCGCGAATCTTGATGACCTCTCCCCTGGGAAGCATTTTCAGTTGTTCTCTGTCCATCTTCGTACCATACCTTTCCACAATTCAATATCACTGTTTTGTACATCCGTTTCGGATATTTAATCCGTTATTTCCTTGATCTCTCATCACGACGGCACACGGGTGTCCCTCCTGCGGCATTGCTCAAATAACAGTGTGTACAACATCTGCCATTTGAGCAATGTTGTGCCCGCAGCTTTACAGTCCGCCTGTCATCTCCTGCAGCTGCTTCTTGAGCTCCATCATCTTGTCTCGCAGCTCCATCGCCGCCTCAAAGTTGAGGTCTGCTGCTGCCTTGCGCATATTTTTCTCGACCGTTTCAATGAGCTTTTTCAGTTCCTTCTCATTCATGGACTCCGGATCCTTTGCAAACTTCTGCTCTTCCTTCGCCACTGCCTTCGATATGCTGATCAGGTCGCGCACCGCCTTCCTGATCGTCTGCGGGGTGATGCCGTGTTCCTCGTTATATTTCTGCTGGATCGCGCGCCTTCTGGCTGTCTCGTCCAGCGTCACCTGCATGGAATCCGTGATCACATCGGCGTACATGACCACATGCCCTTCGGCGTTTCTCGCCGCCCGTCCGACAGTCTGTATCAGGGACGTCGCAGAGCGCAGAAATCCCTCCTTGTCCGCATCGAGGATCGCCACCAGCGATATCTCGGGAATGTCGAGTCCCTCGCGCAGCAGGTTGATCCCGACGAGCACGTCAAACACATCAAGACGCATATCGCGGATGATCTGGGCGCGCTCGAGCGTGTCGATATCCGAGTGCAGATACTTCACGCGGACCCCCACCTCGGACATATATTTCGTCAGATCCTCCGCCATGCGCTTTGTCAGCGTCGTCACCAGCACCTTGTTGTGCTTTGCCGTCTCCGCGTTGATCCGCGCGATCAGGTCGTCGATCTGCCCCTCCACAGGGTGGATCTCGATCTCCGGGTCGAGCAGTCCTGTCGGCCGTATGATCTGTTCTGTGCGCAGCAGCTCATGCTGTCTTTCGTATTCATTCGGCGTCGCGGACACGAAGAGCATCTGGTCGATCTTCTCCTCAAACTCCTCGAAGCGAAGCGGTCTGTTATCCAGCGCTGACGGAAGCCGGAAGCCGTACTCCACGAGCGTGTTCTTCCGCGAGCGGTCGCCGGCATACATCCCGCGGATCTGCGGGATCGTCATGTGCGACTCATCAATGATGATCAGAAAATCATCCGTGAAGAAGTCCATCAGACAGTACGGCGGTTCCCCCTCTTTTGTCCCGTTCAGATGTCTTGAATAGTTCTCGATCCCGGAGCAGAATCCTGTCTCGCGCAGCATCTCGATGTCGAAATTTGTCCGCTCCGACACGCGCTGCGCTTCCAGGAGCTTGTCCTCACTCTTGAAGTAGCGCACGCGCTCCTTCATCTCCGCCTCGATGGCATCGCACGCCTTGGCGATCCGCTCCGGCGCGACGACGTAGTGTGATGCCGGAAAGATCGTGGTGTGCTCCAGCGTGGCGTTGACCTTGTTGGTGACGGGATCGACCTCCGCGATGCGGTCGATCTCATCGCCAAAGAACTCTACCCGGATCCAGTAGTCGCCGCCCTGTGCCGGGTGGATATCGACCACATCGCCATGCACCCGGAAACGGCCTCTGTCAAGCTCCATATCGTTTCGGTCATACTGCATCTCGATCAGGGCGCGGATAACCTCATCCCGGTCCTTGGTCATGCCCGGTCGCAGGGAAAGCATCATCCCCTGGTACTCATCGGGACTTCCCAGACCGTAGATGCAGGAAACGCTCGCCACGACCACGACATCCCTGCGCTCTGTCAGCGATGCTGTCGCGGACAGTCTCAGCTTGTCGATCTCGTCGTTTACGGCGGAGTCCTTTGCGATGTAGGTGTCCGACGACGGGATATATGCCTCCGGCTGATAGTAATCGTAGTAGGACACAAAGTATTCTACCGCGTTTTCCGGGAAAAATTCCTTGAACTCGCCGTAGAGCTGCCCCGCGAGGGTCTTGTTGTGCGCTATCACCAAAGTGGGCTTCTGCAGCGCCTGTATGATATTTGCCATCGTGAAGGTCTTGCCGGAACCCGTCACGCCCAGTAAAGTCTGGAACTGGTTGCCTTCCTTAAAGCCCTTCACAAGCTCCGCGATCGCCTCCGGCTGGTCGCCCGTGGGCTGGTATTCACTGTGCAGTTTGAACAACATAGGACTAAAATCACCTCCGTAAATCCAATGCGAATGTTCCATTCGCATTGCAAAAAAGTAATGGTGTTTCTAACTCAAAAAGTACTTTTGATTATAGCATATGGCTTTCGATTTGTACAGAGAAAAGAAGATATTTTCGGAACTTTTGTTTGCCATTTTATTTCCTTTTAATGTTTGAGCATCTGCCGCAACCCTATATAGATCTGAATGCCCCTGTACTGATCTTGAACAGCAATACATTAAGGCAGCCAACTGGTTCCCGTTTTGAAAACCAGTTGGCTGCCATTTAATTGACTGCTGTATTCCTCTACCCCAATCCCTTTATCCAGTTCCTGCCAAACAACAATCCTGCCAGCAGAAGGGAGGCACCCAGACCGGTATAGAAAACAGCGATAAACCGCTCCGGCGCCAGTCTGCCCGCACGCAGGCCGATCCCTGCAGTCATCATCACCGCCATGACTGCAAATGATCTCCCGTCAAAGAATTTCAGAAAAAAATGCCGTTCTTCCAGGTACGAGTTGATCCGGACCGTGTGCTTTTTGACCAGCTTTCCAAAGATAAATCTCTGAAACACCGCAAAGACAAGCACTGACAACATACAGTCCAACACCGTGAGATAAGGGGGGTATGCCATCACACCGATGCGGAGGATATTGAATCCCGCCGCACTCCACACCAGGCAGGCAAGCAGCAGCAATGTATTCCGCTTTACTTTCATGATCTGTCTCCTTTGTTAAACACAGCTCGATCGCTGATCGCATCGGAGCGTGTCTGAAAAAGCATCCGCAGCATTTTCAAACACGCCTTAATATGAACAATGTTCATTATAGTAAACCGTAATACATTTGTCAAGTACTTTTGCCTGCAATGCTCCGCTTGAAATGTACCTTATCCCATCGCTGACGCCATCGTTATCAGCGATCCTACTCGCCGACCGCCTTGTTTGTCAGCATGGTATAATTGAGTTTTGCCATGCTGACGCCGCCCATGTGCGTCTCCTTCTCCCCGAGGCGCAGCACCTTGTTCTGCCCCTTTTGGGCTGGCAGCCACTTTGTCAGACCGTCCCCATTCGGATCTCCGGTCTTTGCGAAATTCGTGAGATACGTGCTCATCTGCCGGCTCAGCGCATGGTCCTTGTCCGTCATGGGGCGCCAGCAGTTGGCAAGAGTCCCAAACCAGTACCACAGATCGCTGCTGTGCCATGCGCCGTTCTCATCACCGGGAAGCATTCTGTCAAAAAACCAGGCATAGCTTGGCTGCTTTCCCTGATCCGCCTGCAGACGGCACCAGTCTTTTGCCATTTTGTATATAAAGGGCGGCATGACATCGTGGCTGGTGGAGCCCATCATGTAGGGAATGTTTTTCTGCTCCCCGCCCTGCGCTGCCGCCACCGTACTCTTAGTGAGCAGGCAGCCGTCCATGCAGGGTCCCATCAGCTGTGCCATCCTCGACTGATCCGCCTTCTCCTCCCGCCATGCCGCGAACAGCTTTTCCGGGCTGAGCGCACGGAACGCAGCCAGGGATTCGCAGCCGGCGCGTGCCATCACCTTCTGCCAAAACGGGTATTGCTTATCGGGAGGAGACGGCGCGCTATTTTTATGTAAGCCAGAGCACACTCAGCAAGCTTTTCCGCAGCCGCTTAAATGAAAGCTTTTACCAGTACGTCACGCAGCGCCGCCTGATCGCCGCAAAGCAGCTGGTTGACAGCGGACTGTCGCTAAACCAGGCGAGTGAGCAGGCTGGTTTCTGTGACTATGCCGCCTTCTACCGCGCTTTCAGGAAAGAATACCGGATCTCGCCGATCCAGTACCGGGAACTGCTCCGCCAGTGACAGTGCTTTTTTGACGCGCCGTCAGGTCGATCATCCCGTTAAGGAAGCAGCCGACCTCCGGTTTCGGTATATAATGATTTGTCCTTACACTGTTAAGTGGAGGGGGAAAATATAAACTTTTGTTTATGCGCAACTTTATAATTTCAAATTTTCAAAAGAAATAATAAAAGTTTTGTATTATCTATTGACATATAACATTATCTACTATATAATATTCCCGAAAAGTTTATAAAAATTTAATACAAAGGAGATTTTATTTATGATTCAACAAAGAAACATCGCAGTATGCATCATTTTGTCCATCGTTACCTGCGGGATCTATGGTCTTTACTGGCTGGTCTGCCTGACCAATGACACCAATACCGCAGCTGGAACAGAGGGAACATCCGGTGGTATGGTACTTCTTCTCACGATCGTAACCTGCAATATTTACAGCCTGTACTGGGGCTACAAGCAGGGCGAGAAGATCGACATGGCAAAGCAGAAGAAGGGTATGCCTTCTAGCAACAGCAATGTACTGTATCTGCTTCTCTGCCTGTTCGTACCTGTTGTAGCATGGGCGCTCATGCAGAATGAGCTGAACAACCTCGCTGCCTAAAACAATCAGGTTCTGCGGATATGATCCGGAAATGGCTGTTTCGAAGTCAATTGTCGCGGAAACGAATGTTTCAGAAACGTTGGTTTCTTATATTGCGCACCGCTGCAATTCTTCTGATCGCAGGCTGTACATATGGTATATTACTTCACTATACAGGTATTGGACTGGTTTGTCCCGTACGTTTTGTGACAGGGTTGAAATGCCCTGGATGTGGAGTCACACATATGTGCCTTGCACTGATGCGGCTTGATTTTGCAACGGCTTTTATGGCAAATCCGGCATTGTTTTTGTCAGCTCCCCTGCTCATGATCATTTTCATTCCATATCTTGCTGGATATATCCGCACAGGTAGTCGGCAGATGAGTTCGTGGCAAAATACAGTACTATGGATTTGTATCACTTTTTTGGTTCTATACGGTATCGTGAGAAATGTTTTCTCACTTCCATGAATCAAATGTAATTGCGTAGAGGAACGACCTGCTTACCGCATATTCCGCACACTGTTCAGACATCTACATAAGGTAATCGAGTGAGTAAGGCTTTTCTGCTCGCTGCGCCGCTAAGCGGCGCACGGGGCTGCGTATAAAAAGAGGCTGACGGAAAATTTCCGACAGCCTCTTTTTATGCACACGGGCACCCAGAGGAAGAATGTCATCAAACCGATAAATCGGTTCGCTGACGGGTGCCCGGCGCGCGAGTAGGGGAGAAGGTCATTCCCCTACTCGATTATGCAGCCTCACTCAGGCACATTGAGCCGTTCGCAGACCATCTTCGCGTACGCCTCCCCCAGCGGGAGCTCATACTCCACGCTCATGCGGTTTCTGACCGCCGTCTCGCGGCTTCCCGTCACAGGATTATACCCTTCTTTCTCATACTGCTCTTTCCAGACGCCGATCCCCCGCTTCTGCCACGACGGAAGCTGGTCAAAGTTGATCCCCCTCGAAAACAGGAGTTCATTCTTAAAGCTCACCGACTGTCCCTCGAGCGCTCTTGTAGCTTCCTGCACCGTTTTGCCCTCTTTGCGGAGCATCCAGTAACAGTGCGCGTTCAGCGAATTTCTGTGCGCGTCCTCCTGCCTCCACAGGAAGTAGTCCTGCACCCTCTCCAGCGTAGGCAGCGGCACCATCCTGCAGTCAAACGTAGCTGCCCTCCCAAGCTCCAGCGAAAACGAAGCGCTCGCCTCCGCCGCCAGCGTGGAATTGTACTTGCGTACCTTCCTGCCAAACGCATTCTCCCCCACCGCAAACAGCAGCGAGATCTCGTCACTCTCCGTAAATCCGTACACGACACGGAACCCACAGTCCATCAAGTGCTCGACCGTGTGCACCATCAGATCGCGGAACCGCACGTCAAAAGGCGCCTCGAATCCGCAGGTCTCTTTCGTAAGCCTCGTGAAACTCCTGCCGTCCAGCCTCGCGACCATATACGTCTCCGGCAGAAGGATCTGATCCAGCGACTGCTCGTACACACGCATCTTCTTGTCCAACACATCAAAATTCATGTTACCCCTCCTACATAACTTCGTGACGCAGACCGTAACCATCAGAACACGATGCTACCGTCTATTTATCCCTCCACGCTTCAACCGCCATGCCCGTATCTGTGATCCGCACAAAATACAGCTCATCAAAGCCCTCCTCATATGACGGGACCTCCAGCTTATTGGAAGTTGCTGCGATCGCTCTTGACGGAACCTTTTCTTTTCCCACCCGCTGTTCATTGCGTGCGGCACACGCCTGCAGCCGCGACTGCATAAAGTAACCGATCACCCTGTACCCGTTTTCCTTTGCCCGCAGAATATATTTTTGGCGGTCTTCCACTGTCGGGTTCGTATTGTCGATCACCATGTCCTTTCCCAGCCGAAACGCCTCATCGACCGCCATATTTTCCTTGTTCCGCGTGTGGAGCGTATCGAGATTGATCCTGACGTACTCCGTTAAATATTTCTTGCAGAATGTGCTCTTCCCGCTCGCCTGGATCCCCGTCATGATCGCCATCACAGCCATCGTCCCATTCCCCCTCTCAGATTTATTTTTGTCAGATTTTAGCCTGATATCCGGCATCGCGCCACACCAGCACCCCGCTGATACAGATCGTAACAATCTCCGTCACCGGCGCCGCAAGCCACACCCCCGTCATGCCAAGATATGCCGGGAGCACAAAGATGCACGCCAGCAATACCACAAGCCCTCTCGCCAGGGAGATCACCGCCGACTCGACCGCTTTTCCGATCGATGTGAAATAAAACGAAGTGACCGCATTGACCCCGGAAAAGAAAAAGGAAACCATAAAGATCGTCATGCCATCCTGCACCATTTCCCGGATCGCGTCATTTTTCACAAAGAGCCCGCTGTACCACCCCGACAAAAGTACCATGACCATAAAAGTCACTGCACCGATCCCAAACACCAGCATATTTGTCTTTTTGCGCAGCCTCCCCGCAAGATCATGCGCTCTTGCCCCATAGCTGAAACTGACCAGCGGACTCGCGCCCTGCCCAAACCCTATGACGATCATGCTAAACACATAGGACACATAACCCACGATCGTGAACGCCGTAACACCATCGACGCCGATCCGTCTCATGATCACATAGTTGTAAGCAAACATGGCGATCCCTGTCGACATCTCGCCGACAAACTCCGAACTCCCGTTGAGCAGCGTCCTTCTGAGCACTGCCGCCGAGAAGGAAAACCTCCCCAGGCGGTACACTTTTGCCCTTTTCCGAAAAAAGTGCAGGATCAGCACAAGTGAGACCGCTGCGGTGATCCAGCGTGTAGGGCGTCCGCGGCAGCCACACCGTAAATATAGACTGATACGCCGCATAGATATGTTTTCCCAGCCCTTTATAGGAATACACCGCACACTTCCCACCCTGTATCGTGCAGGTATTGTGCGCCGGAGCGCCCGCGCGCAAACACCTATCATACAGAGCACTTCTGTCGACACTCATACAGATATCATAGAGACACCTGTCTGCGTCCGTGATGACAGGATCATCGAAAGTCCGCTCGAAAAATTGTGTGTCCTCCGTCACGAAATCCCGGTATTTCCCGATAAACGCTCCCCACTGCCCGCTCAGATGACGGTAACTGCCGATCCTGCGCTCATACAGGACAAAATAGTCCGGCAGATTCCGGATCGTGATCTTTCTGTCACACTCCTCAAAGCTCTCCAGACAGCTGTATGTACCGGGAACAGCTCCCTCTTCCCCAAGCGTACCCGGCAAGGGCGATTCTGCCCGCCCTCCAGCCGCATCCAGGTGCATAAAGGCGTGTCTCACCGTCGCCTGCTCAACATTCCTGCGGAAGTTGACCGGATTGGTCTGATACCGCTGGCAGAACATCCAGCTGTAATTGGACGGACTGCAGCCAAATTCACAGCCGATATCCGTCACTGTACGCCCGGGCTCCACCTTCATGCGGAATGCACTCTGCTCCAATTTCAACCGCTTTATGAACGCATAGACACTCTCCCCTGTCTCTCTCTTGAACATCCTGCTGAAATGATATTTCGAGAAATGACAGTGCGCCGCCACATCGTCGACAGACAGCCCCTCATGAATGTGCTGCAGGATATAATCGATCGCGCAGTTGACTGCCTCGTTTGTGATCAGTGACTGGCTCAAAACGTGTCCTCCACCGTCGTCAGCACCAGTCTCGCTCTCAGATCAGCCGCATCCGCAAAGCTTCCGCGCAGGATATCCCTCCTGTCCAGTCTGACCACCACCGGTCTTTCATTGGATATTGTAAAGAAATTGTCGCTGAAAATGACATCCGCATCGGCAAAGTCCATCTCCACAAACGGTGCAAACCCGTCACTGCACACCGTGATCTCAAAACCGTCCGCAAGCTCCCTGACCGCTGTCGTCAGCTGCACTTTGGGCAGCGCCAGATACTTGTAGGGCACCAGCGTGTCCGTGTCTGTCAACACGGTTTTGTCCGCAAGAACCACCTCCGCCTCCAGAAACAGATCGTCCGCGCCCGCAAACCCCGTGTCCGCAAATTCCGTCTGAAACGGACAGCGGATCAGTTCTGCCGCGCTGAGCGCACCTGCCTGTCCGTCTGCCTTCCACTGTTTTAAGATGTGGAATCCCATGTCGCGGACGCGCAGCGACACACTGCACTTTTGTTCCGAAAGCGTCTCATTCTCGAGCCAGACGCTGATGCTGTCCTGCGTTTTCTGTATGCTCACCGCAACCGGCGCATAGAACTTCGCCGCCATATAGTGCAGTGCCTTCCAGCGACCGTAATAGTCAATACTCGCCCACGACGCTACCGGCCAGTTGTCGTTGATCTGCCAGTACAGCGATCCCATACAGCGCCCCCTGTTGCGCCGCCAGTGATCGACACCGCTCTTGATCGCCATTCCCTGCAGGATCTGCGAGACGTAGAGCAGACTTCCAAAATCCTTCGGGTACTTGAAATTTTCCGATAGATAGTAGAGTATCCTGCCGTTTGCGGAACCGTTTTTCTGGTGGCTCTCCATCACTCTGGAGAAAATATTCCTGTCCTGTTCCTGCGTAAAGCTCTCCACCGTTTTCAGGCACGGGAACGACTGAAATCCAAACTCAGAGCAGAACCGGAAGTAATATTTCTGATAATCGCTAAACGGCTTCTGCCCGTGCCACACATCCCAGTAGTGCACGTCACCGCGGCTTTCGTCGTCAGGCTCGTCAAAGCACCCGCCCGACGACGGGGAAGACGGCCAGTAGAACGTCTCGTCATCCGCCTCGCGCAGTGCCCGCGGCAGGATCTCCTCGAACAGTCTGATATAATCGGCGCGCAGATACGCGGACTCCTGCTGGAAATCCCCCCAGTGATGCCACGCCGACTCGATCTCATTGTTGCCGCACCACAGCCCGAGCGACGCGTGATGGCGCAGCCGCCGCACATTGTCGAGCGTCTCCTGCCGGACTGTCGCCGCAAAGTCGTCCGTCACGTCGTACACATTGCACGCGTACATCAGATCCTGCCACACGATCAGACCATACTCGTCGCACAGATCATAAAAGGCATCAGAGGGATAATACCCGCCGCCCCAGACGCGGACACAGTTAAAGTTCGCGCGGACGCAGCTCTTTAGCAGATACGCCTGCCGCTCCCTCGTGATCCACGGATAGACCGCATCCTCCGGAATATAGTTGCCGCCCTTGGTGAAGATCTTGACTCCGTTCACGATAAAGGCAAACTCATTGCCCCACTCATCCGCCTCCTGGCTGACCGTCAGCGTTCGCAGACCGATCGTCCTCTCCACTGTCTGTCCATCTTTTCCTGCATCTTCCGCAGAATCACAGGCTACGGATACAGTAAGCTTGTACAGTGGCTGCTCCCCGTAACCGTTTGGCCACCAGAGCTTGGGATTCTCGACGACAATCTCTGCCTCGTAAACATCTCCGCAGCATTTTTCGCCTGTTATCTCTGTTACAAACTTTGCCTTAGCTACAGCAATCGCCTCAGAGGTATCTCCTTGATCCTTTTCCGCCAATGTCACTGTCACCGCAGATACTGTCTCTTCCCCCGACAGTATCTGCGGCAGCGTGATCGATGTCTCCGCATCGGACAGCACGATCGTCACTCTGACACGGACACTCCCGTCGCTTCCATGATACTGTCTGATCCGCACATCTTCTATTCTAGCCCCGCTGTTCCCTTCAATATAGATATCACGCCAGATTCCGGCGTCCACAAGCTGCGGACCCCAGTCCCAACCGAACATGGAGTGCCCCTTGCGCACCAGCTGGTTTCCCTTCATCGCCCCACACGGAACAATATGGATCGTCTTGTTCTCTCTGTATGGATAATTCTCAATAAACTGCAGCACTGAGTGGAATGTGATACAGATTTGGTTCTCCCCCTCATGAACGTACTCTTTGAGCGGAAAAGTGTAGGTGCGGTGCATATTGTCAGTAGCGGCAAGCTCCTTTCCGTTGATACAGATCTGCGCCAGCGTATCCAGCCCTTTACAGACCAGGCTGATTTCTTTTTGCCTCATCAGTTCCCTGTCCGCCACAAAACTGCGCACAAACTGGTAATCTTTCCAGAACAGCTCCCTGACCCCATACTCATTGTCTCGATAATAGGGATCTTCAATCTTTCCTGCCGCACAGAGCCCCGATATCACCGTCCCCGGCACCTTCACCGGACAGAGCAGTGCTCCTGCCTCATCCCTCAATTCCCATTCTCCATTTAAATCCAATACTTTCATACAAACTCCCATCTGCCTGCTTCAGCAGGCGTACGAATCAGGATGGTGAAATGCTCTTTTTCACACGAACTCCCATCTGCCTAGCTCAGCAGGCGTACGAATCAGGATGGTGAAATGCTCTTTTTCACACGAACTCCCATCTGCCTAGCTCAGCAGGCGTACGAATCAGGATGGTGAAATGCTTTGTTGCAAAACAACCCCCAAAAGTAAAAATTGCTACTTCCGGGGGCATCCTGTTCTCAATGTATCATGTCATTCAATACTTCCTTCGCCTTTTCCAGCTGATTGTCTGTGCCATTCTTATAAAGCTCCGCATCAAACTGTACCTCCACATCCGGCTCAACACCGATCCCGTGAATATTGTTTCCTTTGGGTGTAAAATAGCTGCTCACTGTGAGCTTGATCGCTGAACCATCTGACAGGTCGATCACTTTCTGAACGATCCCTTTGCCAAACGTCGTGGTTCCTACAAGTTTGCCGATCCCATAGTCCTTCACTGCACCCGCAAGGATTTCCGAAGCGCTTGCACTATATCCGTTTGTGAGGACGACCAGCGGAACCTCGATCCTGTTCTCTCCATTGCAGGTGTACTCTTCACGCTTACCATATTTGTCCTCTGTGTACACGATCATTCCTTTGGGAAGGAGCATGCGGGAAATATCACACACTGTCGAAAGGTTTCCGCCTGGATTGCTCCGAAGGTCTATGATCAGTCCCTTCATTCCCTCCGCTTTTGCCTGATTGTAGGCACTCTCAAACTGTCCCGTTGTCACTAAGTCAAACTCTGTGATCTGTATATATGCCATACCGTTGTCATACATTTCGTACTCAACTGTAGGGCTTTCGATCTTTCTGCGCTCCACACTGATATCGATCGGTTCCGCGGCATTTTCCCGAATGACCGTCACTGTGACAAATGTATGTTCCTCTCCCTTGATCTTGCTGACAACATACGTTTTGTCCTTCCCCTGCATATCCTCATCGTTGACCTTGTAGATGTAATCGCCCTGCATCAGGCCGCTCTCCTCTGCCGGTGTGTTTTTGATCACCCTGCTGATCTGCACATAGCCAGCGTCCCCATCCTGGATATACGCACCAATCCCATAATAGATCCCCTCGGTCTGCTGCTGCAGTGCGATCAGTTCCTCGCTTGTGTAATACACGCTGTACGGATCATCCAGAGAATCCAGCAATCCCCTGTACAATCCGTCTTCCAGAGTTTCTTCCGCCACATCTTTCCAGAAATATTTCCCGATCGTCTCCTCCAGCACAGCAAGCTTTTTCCCTACATTTACATCTGTAATGCTGCCTGTGTTCTCCGACTGTATCCCCGATGAAGCATTCCCGCGGCTGATCGGTATGACTGCCCTGTACAGGCGTACTGCTCCCACCGCTCCAAGCACCACTGCAAAAACTGCCAGAATACCCGTTACCATGCCCAAAACATAGTACTTTGTACCAGACTGCTGCCTTGTCTCCTGCTGCACTTGGCAATTCACTTGATATCCTGCTTGATTGTCCGTCTCCTTATGCATTCCTATGCCTTTCTTTTACCCTTTATTAATGATAGAAATTCTAACAGATCCTACTCGCCATTTATGGCTTTTATTTCAGATAATTCCATGGGCTTACATAGCTTCCATTTAAGCGCACGCCGAAATGAAGGTGATTTCCTGTCGATCTCCCCGTCGTGCCGACCGCCGCGATCTTCTGCCCTTTTACGACCTCCGCCCCCTGTGAAACATACAGCTTCGACGCATGCATATAGATCGTATACAGGTTGTCGCCATGATCGATCATGATATAATTTCCCATCGTCGAACTGTAGGCTGCCGCTACGACCGTGCCGTTGTAAGCTGCCAGGATCGGTGAGCCCCCCGGCGCTGCCAAGTCCAGCCCATTATGAAATTTCTTCACATGCAGGGTAGGATGCATACGCTCGCCGTACTCATCCGAGATGCGCGTAAACGAGGGCGCAGGCCACGCAAACATACCGCCATCATATGTCTTCTTCTTCCCATTTGCCTCCTCCAGCTGCTTCTGAAGTGTTTTGGCGATCTGTTCCATCTCCTTGATCTCAGCTTCCTGCGCTGCGATCTCCGCCTCATACTCTTTTACCAACTGTTCTCGATTGCTGATATCGGACTCATATGCCTCGATATCCGCCTTCTTCTGCGCGATCAGGCTTTCCATGGACGCCTCCTCGGCCTCCACATTCTTCTTTGCCTCCTGCAGAAGCTCCTGCTCTGATTCCAACTGTGCCTTGCAGACCTCCACGTACTCTCTTGTCGTTCGGAACTCCTCAAGTATATTCCTATCCGACGCCGAGACTTTCTCAACATAGTCTACTCTGTTGATCATATCCGCAAAGGATCTCGCAGTCAATATCGCCTCGAAATAGAAATCGTCACCGCGCTCATACATATTCTTGATACGGATCTTCATATTCTCATACTGGGTCTCTTCCTTTGCCACCGCCGCATCAAGCTCCGCCTGTGTCTGCACGATCTCCGCTTCCTTCTGGGATATCATTTCCTTGATCTCAGCAATTCTTGCCTGTATCCCGGACAGGTTCGCATCGAGCTGGGTAACATACGCCGCGAGATCTTTCTTGGACTGCTCCAACTCACTGATGATCGATTTGATATCCGTCAGACCCGACTGCATCTGTTTTTTCTGATCCTGCGCATCCTTGATCTCCTGCTGCTTCTGCTCGATACTCTTTTTCAGGTCTGACACATCGTCCGCCCTACTCACAAAAGGACTCGTACCCGCAAACACAGCTGCCGCAAATACTGTCACCACTACAAACAGCGCCATCTTTTTTGCTGTTTTCCTATGATACCGCTCACGCCGCATAAATCCTTACCTTTCTACATTTGTACCCTGTCCGCCGTTGGCGGACTATCCATCGACATCACAACTCATCAGACACTGAGGTGTTTCCTCACCGTAGTAAAACTTCCTATAAAACCAATCCCCACGCCCAGTCCGATACACACCGGCACAAGATTCGTGAACACGGACTCCACCGGCAGAAATGCAAAAAGCTGTGACAGTGACGGAAAGCGCTTTGCCACGTACATCATTGCCTCATTGTAGATAAAATATACTCCGATCAGCGGAAGGAAAGAACCGATCAGTCCGATCACAATACCTTCGATCACAAACGGTGCCCTCGTGAAAAAGTCGGTCGCGCCAATGTATTTCATGATCTGGATCTCCTCTTTTCTGACCGAGATGCCAATGGACACGGTATTGCTGATCAAGAAAATGGACACCAGAAACAGTATGACGATAATACCGATCGAAACATACCCGATGATCGCGTTAACACCCGTCAGCGCCTGTGCTGTCAGAAAAGACTGATTCACTTTCCTGATCCCCTCGATCGACTCAAGATACGTCACCAGCGACGGCTGCATGGACACATCGCTCAGATAAATGTCAAAATGTGCGCAATCCTCCAGCGGATTCTCTGTAAAAATACTGATATCCCCGAAGTTGCTTTCCTCCGCAAACTTCACCCAGGTATCCTCAGCGGACATAAATTCCGCACTGCTGACTTCCGTCCGGCGGACGATCATGGCATAAATTTCCGAAACACGCGCATCACTCAGATCTGCTTCGAGCAGTGCGCTGACACACAGCTCCCGCTCTGCATTCTTGACCATGTGCTGAAAATTAGTCAGAATCGAATAAAACAAGCCAAACAGGAACAGACATGCCGAGATCGTCGCCACCGATGCCAATGTAAACCATTTGTTCTTAAAAATATTTCGTATACCCTGCCATATGCAGTAAAATAAAGTATTAATCCTCATCGATATAACCACCCTTTTCCTCATCACTGACTACGATGCCTTTCTTCATTGTAATAACCCTTTTCTGCATGGCATTCACAATCTCACGGTTATGTGTGACAACTAGAACGGTGGTTCCATTGTTGTTGATCTTTTCCAGCAGGCTCATGATATCCCACGAATTCTTGGGATCCAGATTTCCTGTCGGCTCATCTGCAAGCAATATCTGCGGTTTGTTCACAAGCGCCCTCGCAAGTGCCACGCGCTGCTGTTCACCGCCCGAAAGCTGTTTTGGTCTCGCCTTGTACTTTCCCGCAAGCCCAACGGTCGAGAGAATCGATGGGACGTTCCTGCGGATCTCCCTGTTCGGCATCTGGATAATGCGCTGTGCAAAGGCGACATTCTCATAGACATTCCTGTCCTTCAACAGCCTAAAGTCCTGGAACACGACGCCAAGACTCCTGCGAAACTTAGGGATCTGGCGCCTTTTGAGCCTTACCACATCTGTTCCGTTGACGATCACCCGCCCTGAAGTCGGCAGCAGCTCCCGCAGCAGCAGTTTGATCAGGGTCGACTTCCCCGAACCGCTGTCTCCCACGATAAACACAAACTCTCCTTTATTTATATGCAGAGTGACATCATTTAATGCCGGCACTCCCACCGTGTACGCTTTGCTCACGTGTTCCAGTATGATCGCCTTGTCACTGATGCCAGAACCCGCGCGCCTTCTCGTTCCTGTAGTTTTCAAAATTATATTTCACCCCTATTAGTATTCAAATGATTCCATGTATTTCATGTAACGCACTACCATCAACGCGATCTTAAACGTGATCGCATCCTCAAATATCCTCAGGTCAAGCCCTGTGCTTTTCTGCAGCTTATCCAGCCTGTAGACAAGCGTATTCCTGTGGATGAACAGTTGTCTGGAAGTCTCCGACACGTTCAGCGAATTTTCAAAAAACTTATTGATCGTAGTCAGCGTCTCCTCGTCAAAGTCATCGGGACTCTTGCCGCCAAAGATCTCCTTGATGAACATCTTACAGAGCGGGATCGGCAGCTGATAGATCAGGCGTCCGATGCCGAGCTCGCTGTACGCGATGATATCCCTCTCCGCAAAGAAGATCTTTCCTACATCAAGTGCCATCTTCGCCTCCTTATAAGAACGGCTGACCTCCTTGATCTCCTTGACGTTCGTGCCGTAAGAAATGTGTACGTCCTTGATACCGTCCTTGACGAGACTGTCCTCGATCGCCCTCGCATACTTGTCGATATCGCGGTTTGTCTCATTGTCCGCGATCTCCTTGACGACGATCACATTGTTCTCGTCCACTGCGGTCACAAAATCCCTGCCGTTCTGACCGAAATTCTCCCGAACCTTTTCAAGGATATTCGTATCCTTTCCGTTCTGGGACTCCACGATCAAAACAGCGCGTTTCACATCGGTCTGTATATGAAGCTTCTTAGAGCGGCTGTAGATATCCACCAACAGCAGATTGTCCAGCAATAGATTCTTGATAAAATTGTCCTTGTCAAACCGCTCCTTGTATGCCACCATCAGATTCTGCAATTGAAATGCTGCCATCTTTCCCACCATGTAAGCATTCTCACCCGCATCACTGGCGATCAGGATATATTCAAGCTGCTGGTCATCGTAGATCTTAAAGAACTGGCACCCCTGGATCTCCTGGCTGTCGGCGGCTGATTTCACGAACTCAAGTACTGAATTTTCAAAGCTGTTTCCTGTCGTTTTGGTGGAAGCCACCAATTTGCCATCGATATCAGCCACAAAGAGTTCAACCCTTGCAATCGCTTTGATTCCCTCGATGGTATTCTGCATGATCTGATTTGAAATCATATTGCACTCTCCTTCTTATACATTATCCACAAAAAATAACAGATACACTCTGTCCTTTTCATCGTATTCTTTTTTTATTTTAATATATTTATACAAATAAATCTATAGCAATCCGCAACTTTTTTATGCATTTTTAAATATTTTTACAAAAAACACGACTTTTCATCTATTTATGCAAGATATACAAAAAAATGCCTGACCTCCAAAAAGGTTCTGGTCCGCGCTAATTTTTTTTGCATTTCAACCGAAATAAATAGTGTAGTATTATGTTCATACATCATCAAAGGAGGTTGCTAACATGGATATACCAAGTCTTTCCATGCATATGGCTCAGTCAAACCTTCTGACTGATGTCGGTACTGCAATGCTTGCAAAATCTATGGAACAGGCAGATGTCATCACTGCCTCCATGACAGAAATGCTTGACGCTTCTGCATTGGAGCTCTCTGTCAATCCGGATATCGGCGCAAACATCGACATCAGTGTGTAGAAGACCTAAAACAGCCCTCAGGGCTGTTTTTCGTTATTTCAGCCTGATCCCGCCAGGCTTGATCTCGATCCTTCCGTTTTTCAGCAGATTTCCCACTGCCCTCTTGAACTCATTCTTGCTCATCCCCGTCTCACGCCTGATCACCCCAGGATCTGCCTTGTCCGTAAACGGCAGCACTCCGTCAAAGCTTTCTATGATCTGCACAATCTTTTCTGCGTCTTTCTTGATCTGTATATGCGCTTTCTCTCGCACACTCAGATCCAGCTTACCATCCTCCTTGACATCAACGACCCGGGCTGTCACAACATCCCCAACTTTGATCTCCCCGTAAAGCTCTTTTCTGGGAATCAGCGCTGAAAACCGGTCATCGACCGCGACGAACGCCCCCAGCTCCTCCCTGATCTCATACACTGTGCCGCGCACGACATCATCCTTCCCATACCCGCTGCCCCGTTCCAGATAGCGGTACACCTTCATCGTGGCTGCAAGACGGCTGCTCTTGTCCACATAGATGGCAGCAAGCACCTCATCGCCCTCCATGACTTTTGCAGTCTGCTCCTTGTATGGAAGCAGCACATCTTTCTCAAGTCCCCAGTCGAGAAAAGCTCCGATCTTTGTCACCTGCGAAACCTTTAATTTTCCCACTTCACCCACACACACCAACGGTCTGTTAGTCGTCGCAATGATCCTGTCCTTAGAGTCCTTGTACAAAAACACTTCCATATGATCTCCGATCCTGCTCCCCTTGGGTACTTGTTTTTTCGGGAGCAGCACCCTGTCATCCACAGAGGCGTTGAGTGTCTCTCCGAGATATACACCAAAATCGAGTTCCTTTACAATGATAAGCGACTGTGTCTTTCCTAATTCAAACATATTCTATTATCCTCCATATTATCAAACAGGCTCAAATATCTTCGGCATACTCCGCTTTTCTGCCCAATCTGCGGAATATCAGAAACAGTTCTGCAACTGCTGCCACTGCGAGCACGAACTCCGCCACAAACTGTGCATAGGCAAGTCCATAGAGCGGAAACAGACGATTCAAAACATACAAAGCCGGGATCTCTAACACGATCTTCCTCATGATGGCAAACACAAGTGCATTCTTGCCGTAACCGAGCGCCTGAAAAACGCCGACTGCCAGAAAGTCCATACACAAAAACGGCAGTCCGAGACAGAATCCCCTCAGAAACCGTATCCCGTACGCGATGATGGCTGTATTGTCCATAAAGAATCTCACAACGCCCTCTGCACCCACATAGAAGAACAGCGATGCCGCCGTGATAAATCCAATACTGATCCCTCCGGTAAAAACAATTGCCGACCGCATCCTTTTCTGGTTCCCACTCGCATAGTTGTAACTCACCAGCGGCATGATGCCCTGCGACATCCCCATACAGACATACATCGGCACCATATATATTTTCTGTGTGATCCCCATCGCCGCCACTGCGTCCGCGCCGAACACTGAAGTAAAATTGTTCAGGATCGTCATTCCGGTCACATTCAGAAGATTCTGTATCGATGCGGGGATCCCGACTCCGCACACGCCAAGCACGATCGCGCCACGCAGACAGAACATACCTGGACGGATACAGACGTAAGTATTCTCTCTCCTGGCATATAATAATATGAAGAAATACACACATGCCGCACAATTCGAAAGAAAGGTCGCCAGTCCCGCACCCGCCGCGCCCATGTCCAACCCCCAGGGAAGTATGAAGATCGGATCCAGCACTATATTCAGGAGACAGCCGCTCATAGTTCCAATACTGGCATGAAATGCAGAGCCCTCAGCCCGCACCATATTCGCCATGACCACATTGAGGATCGCAGGCACTGCACCGCAGGTAACAGTCCATCTCATATAGTCTGCCGTCGCCTGTGTTGTGACTTCGTCCGCTCCCAGCAGTGTCAGCAGGAAAGGCATTCCGACAGTACATCCAAGAGAAAACAGCGCACCGCACGCCGCCGCGCAGTAAAAGCCAAATGCAGAGGTTCTGTACACGGTATCATAATCCCTGCGCCCCAGCGCCCTGCTCATCATACTCGAACACCCAACGCCAAACAAGTTATTGATCGCGTTAAACGCCAGCAGCACAGGTCCTGCAAGGGTCACTGCCGCATTCTGCACGGGGTCATTTAAAATCCCGACAAAATAAGTATCCGCCAGATTGTACAGCACCATCACAAGCGAACTGACAATCGTGGGAACGCACAGAAGTATCACTGCTCTGGGTATCGGCACACGCTCAAAGATTGCGGTCCGATCATCTGTTTTTGTTTTGCTCATATTCGTTCCCTCTCTGTCGATCCCATAAACCATACTGCAGCTGCACTCACCACCACCGCTGAGATCGCGAAAATACCGGTCTGGCAGAATTCAGGAAGAAATATCACAACAAAAGAGAGCATATTGTAAAATAAATGCATGAATATCGACGGCATCACCGACCTGGTCTTGACCGCCACATACCCAAGTGCGGCACCGACAGGAAGGACATAGAGTCCCTGCACCCAGTTGGCATGAAAGATCCCAAACAGCACTGCCTGTATGATGACTACAACCGGTGTCGTAAAAAACCGCTGCAGATTCTTTAAGATCAGACCTCTCATAATGCACTCTTCATTGACCGGCGCCAGTATCACCGCTGCCAGCATCGCAAGCATCTGACTTCCTCCAAGCGCTGTATCCATCATCTCATTATAATCATTCATCGTCTCCGGACTGACGACCGCGATCACTGCCGCGATCAGTATAGCCAGATAATAGAGACCGCACGAGGCTATGATGATCATCGCAAACGGTTTCAGCCGCAGAACTTTTTCACGAAAATACTGCTTATCCTGTGCTGTTTTTTTCCGACCCCATATGATCCAATAAGCCGGCACCGAAAAAACCGTCGACACCAATGTCGCCACAACCATCAGTGTTGTCAAATACCCAGGCTCTGAAAGAATATCCATCAGCGCGCTTTCTACATATTGTATATTATTGCCACCACGTGTCATATATGCCAGCATCGCTGCTTCGATCCCCACAATGCTGACCATGATCTGCAGCAGCATAAACATCACCATGATTGCAGCACTTACAATGATCCCTTCCAAAAACTTTCTGCCCGGTCCTGCATCCCTATTGTTCTCCATCTCAAACCTCCATTTCATTTCATGCCGTCAATGCACTACCTATACCGTAACACGTCGGCACACTCGTGTCAAATCCTCTATGATATTTCGTACATATCCATCCTTTTTTTTACTGCCCTCTTCTACCAATATGAATTTAATATACATTTATCTCATCAAGCAATTCTCTCAAGATCACCATTTGGGATGCCGTAATTGTAACGCCTTCTCCATATTCAGTGTGTTCTGCATTCCATGTCCTTATATCATAAACGGGTTCTCTGTTATCCCATGATATGAAATTGAGCTCCTTTGTCCACCCATTATTGCGCTTAGATATATCACCTATATGTTTGTATATTGCAAATTTTTTGATCTAGATCACCTCCACAAGCCAAAATCTAACAGCGCTGCCGATCAGTACTACTCCGTATTCACGTATTCGGATTAATGAAATTATAACATTCTTCTTTTTACAAATAAAGATATAAATAGCCGGCATAAGTATATATGTCAATACTGTTATGTTTAATTCTTATTAGGAATATGAGGAGAAAAGAAAATTGACGAAGAACTTGTCCCGAAGGTTTGAGTGGACATTTTCATATGGACATGGTACAATTGTTGAGTAAATACATGTTTTGCTGAGAGGGACTGGATTGAATGATTGCGATAGATTTTGGAAATCTTTGTTTTAATAACGGCTCATCAGAACAGAATATTTTAGCAGTTATTGCTCCTAAAAATATATTTGTATCGTTAGATGAATTTATAACAGCAGCCATCGCTTTTCTGGATTCAGATGAGAGATTTTATGGTAATTGGACTGATATATATAAAGATCGCACAAACCTGCCAGCTTCTGATGATGATATAATGTGGATGAAATCACGATTAGAAGAAATGAATCAGCGCGTAGATGTCTTATATGAGCCCGTAATCAAAGCAGTAAATGTTATTCCTCCTAAATGGAATGATATCACTTTAGGATTAGAAACTAAAAGCGAATACATTTTTTATTCATGGGCTACATCCGTATAAATTTTAATATGAAAAACAGGGAATGCAACATAATTTCTTCATAACCTTTTCAGTCATATGTTTCCATTCCCCACAATAACAATTTTGCCCTATCCCTTGTCCCTGAAACGATCTCTCAACAATTAAATCATCTAACTCATTTCCGCAGCAGGAAACAGCGCTTTTTATTCATCTTTCTTAAGAAGCAGCGTCATCTTATTGACCATATCATTAATCGTATTTGCCTGTGTAGAGATCTCTGCTGTATCACTGGCATTACCTTCAGCCATCTCTCTTATTACACTAAACTGTTCATTCTCGTTCCTTATATTTTCTGCAATATCCTGGTTGATCAATACTGTATTCTTAATAACCTCTGACTGTTCTCTGTGCGCATCTCCCATGGCTTTGACAGCATCCACGGACACATTACCCGTCTGTGACGCATACGCCCTGGAACCCTTTCAGGAACTCCTGCGGGTGGT
>ERZ779626.35-NODE-35-length-101680-cov-9.005068_pt1 | contig 101680 bp, 91 predicted proteins | sample MGYA00514209_ERZ779626 | MGnify/ENA primary metagenome ERZ779626 (study PRJEB29562, sample SAMEA4376713) | mouse gut metagenome | isolation source: Cecum | study: EMG produced TPA metagenomics assembly of the A DSS colitis mouse model was used to assess the...
ATCAATGCCTTCCTCCCCCAGTATCCACGTTCCGGCATAATCCACGCCACTGAAAAAAATGAGAAATATGATAGGCAGCAAATCTACTTTTTTACGATACACACAAATCAGATAGTATACAATAAAAATTCCTACTACCGCCCATACCACCTGTGCAGCATACCCCGTCTCAAGTCCAAAAATCTTCCCAACACACGCCGCCGGAAGCCAGAATCCTATATAATAAATAAGTCCCCTGGTTCCATCATATGAAATAACCGGCCAGTCATACTGCACCAATGCCCGGAAAATTGCATTTCTGACTTCATGATCACTATTCTGGTAACACCATCCCCCTATACCTGACAGGTACACCCATAAAAGAATCAGCAAAAATGCCTGCAAAAAAATCTTACGATCCACCTTCTCTATTAAAAAACACTGCTCATGTATAGAATCTGAAAATCCTTTAACACATGCGTACGCCACCGCAACTCCAAATATAAGTGCCCAGTACCACTTCAGCCAACCAACCATAAAAATCAGTGTCGGCAAAGCCAAATACAGATAAATAAGAATGCTTGCACATACTGGTTTTTTCCCTTTTTCCATTATCATTCCCCGCATAAAACAATAGTCACCCTATCTTTTCTTATATACCCCCACTATCAGAAATCCTCCAAAACATATACTTAATCCGCCCATCAAAATGGTATAAAGCCCCGCTGCTCCCATAATTCCATAACTCTGCACAATAGGATCAGATAATAAAAATGCCATTACCGCAACCACACCGTATCCCCAGGCAACACTTTTCTGGAAACGAACAACTGTAATCATGGCATTTAGTAACCCTGATAATCCTAAAAAGCCGCCGCCTGTCAGAAGTATTAACAGTTCTGTCTTATATTCCGCTAAATTTGTATGATACATCCATGACAGCACCGGAATCCCGATCATCCAAGCTCCTATTATGCATATAGTCGTAATAAAAACAATAGCACAAATTTGTAATATAATTTGCCGTCTGAATTCAGAAATATTTCTATCTTCCCAAAGAATTGCCATCCTATGTAAAAGCGGGTTAAATATAAAGTTATTCAGCATTCCAATCACGAATACAGGCATGGCTATAAAACCATAGCATGCCTGAACTTCATCTGAAAGCTGGGAGTCAATAGCATATTTAGGTGCATTTCCTATATAAAAGGACAAAAAGTAACCAATAAACAACGGAAAACAAGATTTAAGAAGCCACATCACCTGCCCAATTCACATGGTTTCTTTATTCCCACTACCGTCAAAAATTTTTTCCGTATAATACAGAAACCAAGCCAACAGCGCGTAAGATATTATAGTGGCAATAATAAGAGCATACAACTGATTCTGTAATAAAACAATCCCAATAGCATAAACCAATGTAGCAATGGCCGTCCGAATCACAAGCACCTTAGACGCAACGTCAAGCCGTCCCTTCTGCTGATATTTTCCGCAAAAAACATCCTCTATGGCATCCGCTGCCTTATATAAACACATCCAGACAATAATCCAGAATTTTTCCGAAGAATAGCCATTGACAGCTGCCGCATAACAGGTATAGGCAAACGATACCACAATCATTGCCGCAACAGTAATCCATCTGGAATACACATATTCTTTAAAAGAATACTGTTCTTTCACATCGGAAACCTGATAATACCGCATTCCATATTTCCCAATGTTTAGAAACAAATTAGCGTTTGCATAAGCAATCGTAAAAATGCCTGCCTGCACAAGTCCTATCGTACGTGTTAAAATCATCAGGAACACCACTGACTGGAATGCCTGTAACACACTTCCGACCATATTCCACAGATAGCTGTCGCGGTCTATATTTTTACTCTGCGTAAAAAATTGTTCCACAATAAATTCCCTTTATATTATCTTTGCCAATTGGAGGCTATTTGGTGTCTGTTAACATGATATAATATTAGTTTTATTGAGTCAACATTATCATAATTTGAGTTTCCAAAGTAATGGCTGTGCTATTGTATAAATAGCAGGAACTGCCAGAATGTACGAATGAACGTTTTCCGTGATCACTTTATGCATTTTATATAAAATATGATAGATATATATCAAGGAGAAACTGCGGGAATAATTTTGCCCAGAATATCCTCCTCATTTACCTTTCCGACCGCATCATAGCGGCTGTCCTTACTTTCTTTTAGATTATCACCAATCAGAAAATACTGTTCCTCTCCCAGATATACAGTCTCAGCGGCAAGCCCTCTATATTGAAAGCTTCCTCCCTGCGGAAAAACCTGGCTCACGTCATCATTTACATACAATGTACCGTCCTTGATCATTACCTGATCACCCGGACACGCCACGATACGCTTTACCAGCACAGCATCCAGCTTTTCACATTGGAATGCTATAACATCCCCATAGGTATACAAAGCTGAACGTCTGTCAATCAGCACGAACTGCATGTTATGATATGCCGGACTCATGGAATCACCACGGATTAACGAAACCTGATACCAGTTTGCCGAGACGAACCAGGCTACCGCCATGATCACAGGGATATAACTGTATTTCAGAATTTTATACGCTCTGCCTGACTTTGATAAATCCCGTTCCATAAAAACCTTTCAAGCCTGCTTCTATTATAATTGCGCAATATATTCCATAAATTTCCGTTTATTATCTATGGCCGCGGACTTAGGTCTCCCTAAATTCTCCCGCGCACCAATAGCGCTTTTCACCTCAATAAAGCTAAGAGCCTTTCTTCCCTTTGCTTCAGCCAGTTTCCTGTCCAGATCCTCAAAATTATCTACCCACGCCGCATATGGATATCCGCACGCTCTCGCAACCCCTGTCAGGTCGACTCCACCCGCCACCGTAGGCATCCCGCCAACCGTCTCATGCGCGCCATTATTAATAACAACATGCACCATATTATCCGGGGAATTCGCACCAATCACTGCCATTGCCCCCATATGCATCAAAGCTGCGCCGTCTCCATCAATACACCAGATCTTTGCCGAAGGCTTATTAACTGCAACACCCAGTGCAATGGAAGAGCTGTGCCCCATAGAACCAACGGTAAGGAAATCGAACTGATGCCCCTGTCCATTTGCTTCCCGTATCTCATACAACTCGCGGCTTGCCTTGCCAGTCGTAGATACAACCGGGTCATTTCCCGACACATTTACAATGTGCCTAATAATATCCTCCCGGCTCATATGATTCTCATTACGATATGCAACCTTTCCCTCACAGGCAAGCGCCCCTTTGCGGATCACAAACGCAACGCTCTTACCTGCTGCCAATGTATCCCGGAACAGATTCATCGCGTCAGCCACCTCTTCATCCGTCGTTTCCTTGCTAATCACAAACGACCGGATGTCCATATCCTCTAACAGCCTGACTGTAATCTCTCCCTGATAAATATGCTGTGGCTCGTCATGCAAGCCAGGTTCTCCACGCCATCCGATAATAAAGATGCACGGTATTGCATATACCCTGTCATTTAACAAAGAGGCTACCGGATTGATGATATTGCCTTCCCCGCTATTCTGCATATAAACTACGGGCACTTTCCCGGTAGCCAGATGGTAACCCACCGCAATCGCGGTACAGTTTCCTTCATTCGCCGCAATGATATGCCTCTTGGAGTCGATCCCATAACGCTGCATCAAATAATCACACAGTGCCCTAAGCTGGGAATCCGGCACTCCCGTGTAAAAATCCGAACCAATTATTTCCACAAGTTTTTCTACTCTCACTTTCTCTCTCCCTACAATTCATCAATCAACGAAATAATATCCTTAATCGGCATAAGCCTGTCATCCACTTCTTTCGCACGGTGATATTTCAGTATATCCCTTGCCGTCTGTTCCATCGCCGGAAACGCGCTTCTGGTAAGCTGATTGGCATAAATTACAATATTGATGCCATGATCTATCAGCTCCTGCTCTGAAACAGTGTTGTAGGAAGTTGGCACTACCACAATCGGCGTATCCCGATCTGTACTTCGGAAAGCATCACAAAACTTAAAAATCTCATCCGGCGTTTTCTTTCTGCTGTGAATCATGATGCCGTCCGCCCCCGCTTTCACAAACGCATGTGCCCGCTTCAACGCTTCTTCCTGTCCTTTCTCAAGAATCAGCGCTTCCAGACGCGCAATGATCATAAAATCATCCGTTAACTGCACCTGCTTCGCCGCTCTTATTTTCTCACTAAAATGCTCGATAGAATCCAGCTCCTGCACCACATCTGTCCCGAAAAGCGAATTCTTTTTTAAGCCTGCTTTATCCTCGATAATAACAGCCGACACGCCCATCCGCTCCAAAGAACGAACCGTATATACAAAGTGCTCTGTCAATCCGCCTGTATCCCCGTCAAAAATGATAGGCTTCGTCGTGACCTCCATGACATCATCAATCGTCCGAAACCGGGATGTCATATCAACCAGCTCAATATCGGGCTTACCTTTCGCTGTCGAATCACACAGCGAACTAATCCACATCGCGTCAAACTGGTCGAGAGAGCCGTCGCCTTCTACTATCGTCTTTTCAACAATTAGTCCTGTCAAACCGCTGTGCACCTCCATCGCCTTCACAATGGGACACAGTCCCAAAAGCTGTTTTAGTCTTTTTCTTCTGTACTCTGGCATGGACAGCTTTTCCCTGACACAGGCATCAGCATGTCTGACACGTTCATTGTGCGTATACGGCACCTCGATCAGCTGACCGCCATACTGGCTGAGCAATAAAGCTACATTATTTCTGATCGCCCTCATCGGTCCGTTTTTCCAGTTATCCCCGTGAACCACATAATCCGGCTGCAATTCCCGAATCACCGTATCATACATAATGTCTTTCTGGACAATCACCCTTGAAACGCCCTCAATATTCTGCACCATTTCAATGCGCTCATCCAACGTGACCGTGGGGAATTTATTGTAACGCACCATAGATTCGTCGCTGAGCACACCGACTGTCACTTCCCCATACTTTTTTGCTTCCTCAATAATATTCAGATGTCCTTCGTGGATTACGCTTGTACAGAAGCATGTATATACTTTTTTCACCGTAGCCATCTCCTCATGCGTTTTTCTCAATTATCTCTTTCACGATAAATTCGGCAACCCGGTCGATCTCACTGAAAGCAACACTTTTCACCAGATCCACCCCAAAGGCTTTCCTGACTTTTTCAAGCAGTTCATCTGTATACGTAAGGGCGCCGCCTTCCACATTCTCAATCCCATCCAGATATATGGACTCCCGGTTTTTCTTTCGCATCATATCAAGATCAAAATAATCCTCACAGATTGCCGCTTCTATCCGCTCCCCCGACCCGTCAATGACTACAGGATACCCGCCAATCTCTCCAAAAACACCCGGGCAATGCAGCTTCACCTTTTTTCCGTTCCTCACAGCCGAAAGAACCGCCTGAATAATTTCAAAATTACTGGAAGCATTCATCATATTTCTTTTTGCGTCCACTGGCATCGGAATGCTGCACCCTGAAGCTATCGTATTCACATCCACATCCAGTTTCGCTCCTTTATAGCGGACATCCATCAGCATGTCCACCCCTTCGGTCTGTCCTTCTTTGCTGATCACTACATCATGAAAATGAGCAACCGCAAAGGTGATATCAATATTCCAGTAGTCCTCAATACCCTCTTCCTCTGCAATTGCAAACTGAAACCGGGGAATCAGATGGTTAATATTTCCACTCCCAAAATCCGGGTAAGCCTTCCCGGCCGATTTCAGCCAAGGGATTACAGCGTCAGAATAGGATGTATTGATTACGACCGCCATAGACCCGACCTGCTCATATGCCTCCATAATATTTTTCGTGTACTTAATAGAAAGTGGAGTCCATATGCCATAGGCACGGATGTTTTTCCATGATATGCTTCCGTACTTTAACCCGGAATACGCACGGCTGCTATTCACGATAATATCCGGATCATATTCCTTAATCGCTGCCGCTATATCCGGTACACGTTTCAGATCCACATTACCCATGACCCTTATCCTGCTCCGATTCTGACCACGGATCATCGATGCCACCCTGACGATATTGACATCAGACTGCATCTTTTCCGCGTTTCTTCCGACTACGCAGATTTCCAGTTCTTCATCTTTTGCGGACATAAGATAATCCAGCAGATAGTTGCCTACGCTTCCCAAGCCGACAATCATAATGCGGGCTTTACGATTTTTTAACTCTTCTCTTAAATGGTTTAACTTCTCGTTTAAAGCAAGCATACCTTATACCTCTCTTTCAACAAAACCAACCTCATTTTACAAATGCAATACTCATTTCATCACCTATTGGTATATATGAAATACCTGCTTCCTTGCAAAAGCTCTGTGCCGCTGCCCTTATACCAAAATATCTGTCTTCTTCGATAATTCCGGGCGCATTGAAATAATCATGCACAAGAATTACCCCCCCCCCACCATTTTGGGCCAGAAAAATCTTAATCCTTCTATCATCGGCTGATACAGGTCAAAATCCAAATTAACAAAAACAAACTTGTCATCAATACCTTGTGCTGTTTCCGGGAAATATCCTTTCCTTACAATAGCATTTTCCGAATGAGGCAAGGCATTGATAATTTCATCTACAGTCTTTGTTACTTTATATAATCCCTCACGAATATTCGTTGAAAACTCATTCTCTTTATCACATTCTACATCTCTTGCATCAAATCCCTCAAACGTATCAAATAAATAGAATCTGCGATCTGGGAAATATTTAGATATCATCTTTGAAAAACGTCCTTCAAAAACACCTCCTTCAGCAACGCTCCCCTCTATTCTCTTATCGTAAATAACTTCAGCAAAATTTTTTAAAAACCGATTTCTTATATCGTAGCTTCTAAAATACGTTTCTACTGCCTCATTATCCTTTTCTATCTTCTCATCAGAAATACGAAGCACATCAGCCAGCATGGAATATATATCTTCCTTCCCCATGGCCGCTGCTATTATGATTTTATCATAGCTATATTTTTCTATATCTTTCGGAGCAATCACCATCACCCCATCAATTTCTTTATTCCATAGCTTCGAATCCGAGTCAGCAAACAAAATATCCATTCTTGACTTCTCCAGATTTTTTAAAACCGTCCTTCCAGTCATACCTGCGCCATAAATTATTGTCTTTAACATGTCCACTCTTCCCTCTCCCGAAAATCCTTAATTGTATTACAGTTAATCCATTTATCAAACTGTATGATCCGATACTGTCCTTTTGAAAAAGCAGAAAAATATTTCTGAATAATAACCAGATTAGTACCCCACTTTTCATCATCTTTTAAATTCAAAACTGTTTTTTTGAGCAATACATAATCCTTAAACTTCCAAATCTGTCCCGAATTGAAAATCCCCCTAAAGGACTCCTGAATTGTAAATACTTCATGGCACGTATCATATATGTAATGGATCCGATCTTCCAAGTCATAATAAAAAGCAACAGCCTTATCTGCAAAAATCGGTTCCCGATTACATGTAACTACGTCACTATCTGCTTCATATAATTCGCGAAAACTGTCCGTATCAAAAAATAAATCCCCTTCAGCAAAAACCAACTCATCGAACTTTTCTTTCATTGCATCACAAATGCCCAAATAAAGGCTATATCCCGAGCCATACCTCTCATATTCATCATTCCTGATTAAGTGTATTTTGGGCAGCATATCTTTGAAATGACAATGAATCATTCTTTCCAATTCATCAAACATAAATCCGCCGACTATGATATATCTGTCGAACTCAACCGGCTGATGAAGAAGCTTATATAATAGCGATTCTTTTATATTGTGTTTGTAATAAATACATTTCAGGCAGGGATATCCCACTGACTCGCTAAACCTGCCAGACTGTCCAGCTACCGTAACAACTAAAATTTTCAATATTCCACACCTCATTTCTAATTATAACAAAACATCTCCTGCTCCATCTTCCCTGAAACTCTTTTTACAAATATATTTTTAAATATTATACTTAAACGTAATTTTTCATAAAAAAAATATATTAGCGATAAACCTCTGCTACTATTTACCCCCCCCCCACACATACAAGTTCTTGTATAAATTTAATCATAATTGTAGCATCAAACACCGGCATATTTGTTGCCTCCTGTATCGCAAACGAATGCGGCGGTAAGTCTGTACATTCAAGTAAAAATGCACCTATATCCGAGTGTTCTCTGATTGCTTCAACGGCAACTGAAACGACTTCCTCCCGTGCTTTGCTTATATTGTACTCTCCACAGTCAGTTATAATTTTTCCCAATTCAGGCTGACCAATAATATCGTATATATAGCACCTCTTCATCATTTCAGTACTTACTCCACAGGCTTCAAATAAACCCTGTGTCAAACGTTCTTTATTGTAACAAATAACTGCTATTTTTCTTTTATTCCCGACCAAATTAAGCATAAACGGAACCAGACATATAGATGATAAATAAGCTGGCATAACAGCCTCGTCCGCAATTTTTCTCTGGTAGTGTCCAAAATAACCACATGATGTGAAAACTGCTTTACAGCCTGCTTTTTTTAACTCATATGTTGCGTTGATTATATTCGGTACGATATCTGTTGAACCGCTATGTATATTTTGATTACTTGTGTTCTCTATCGGATAATAATATATCGGATATTTATAATTCGCAGCACAAGAAATATGTCCTGGTGGTTTCGGAACCCATGATTTCATTACCAATGCTCCTAAATCATATCCACAGAAAAAATTTGCGTCCATCTTATATCCCCCCTTCATATGGTATCTGCATAACGGCGTTTTTGACAAATCTCGTTACAGACACAATACTATAGATAGGGCATCCTGCTTCACTGATATCATTTCGCGGACGCTCAACAGTATCCCAGATATACGAGCCAATTATCCTAGAATCCTTCTGAATCTGCTCATTGTTCGCATCTCTGTATACGGTCATTTCCATATCGGCAAAAATACATTGTCTTTCGGTCTCTTCATTAATACCTAATGCATGCATAACCGCAATATTATCGTTAACTCCTATATCATTTACAATGCATATATATTGGCTTCTTGAAATACTGGTTCTCACAAAATGAAGAAACTCCAAAGGAGACGCCATAACCAAAAGATTAGTGGTATCATGCATCAGATCATAAAAAAGCCCTAACTTCCCTCCCGATGTGACAATTGCCCGACATCCCTCAAGCTCTAACTCCTTAATTCCCTTACGGATATCGTCCACAACGCCGTCATAATTAGAGCCCGTATACTGTCTGACTGGCTTGTATCTTACCGGAAAATCAAATGTTTTAGCATTAACCAGATTCCCAGTCGGATCCACAAACTCTTTTTCTTCCACTAAAATGCCAATCATATTTCCCGTCATATATTGTCCGTTTGTTATTCTCAATGAACCAATATCTCCAGCTTTTACATAGTACTTCCAATTTCTTACCATTATTGTTCACCTCTTATATACCGGATCAATAGCCGCCAAATCATTTAACGTGTCTATCTCAATAACATCTTCCGAATGACATTCCCGAATGACAGAAATATATTTGTCCTTATATGTTTCAAATGGCACGTTGCTCCAGTAACGCTGCCTCCCCTCCGAACTCTGGCATACGTTACTTATATCTCTGCTTAATCTTGTCCCATCCTCTACAGTCCAATAAAAGATTCCTGTATCCTTATACCCATTTTCACCTTTAGGTCCCAATCTTCTGATAACTCCATCCGCATCGGTCTGAATACACCAATCGTCCGTAGAATCAATTTTACATCCCAAAACATTTGAGGAATACTGATACAGAGGAAATATCTTCTTATTATTAATATAAATATCCGCCGGCATAACATAAGCGCCCGCAATAAGATTGCCTGCCACACACGCAGAAAGTATATTATTGCCTTCATAATAGAAGAGATTATTTATCATACGCAGACACGGATATTTTTCCAGTAGTACATCAAATTTTTCAGACATATAACCTGTTATGATATAAATCTCGTCAATTCCATTCGCTAATAAAGCATCTATGATAGTGTCAATTATCCTGACTCCATTTACCATAATCAAAGGTTTCGGTATTTCATTGGTCAACGGGCGCAATCGTGCCCCAAGCCCTGCCGCCATGATTACCGCCCTTTGAACCCTATACTGTTCCATCATCTGTTTTTCCGTACTGTTCCATATTTTTTTTGAAACAATTTCGTTATAAAGTTTTTTATCCATTCCTTTTATCCCACAGCTCATTCCATTTATTGCCTGTCATCTGCCTTGTCCTCTCGAAATTCCCATATTCGTATTAATTTATCCTCAATTTCTTTTTTAGAATATTGCCTGATTAACAAGTCAGGACTACTTCCAAAAACAATACTGTTATCAGGCACAGTTTCGTTCAGTATAAATGCATTAGCCCCGATAATGACATAATTTCCTATTTTTGAATTTCCAATCACTGTAGCATTTGCATACAAGGTCACATGATTACCAATTGATGGCCATATACACTCCTCTCCTCTGAAATTTGCTCCTACCGTAACCCCTTGATAGACACATAAATAATCACCATAATCCGCTTTTCCAAGAACAGTTCCAACAGGATGCTCACATATAAAATGCTTTGGAAGGTCAATGTTCCAATACCATTCGACACCATTCATTATTTTATTCAAATAATATAGTTTGTCTGCGGTTTTACCCCCCCCCCGTAACATCCAACCATATGTGACAATTAATATAAAAATACTGCATACACAGTTGTATTCAAGATCGAAAAGCCGTATTTTTTATAATAAACCCTATTTGAAACATCATACGCTTCCTGCACCTGGGCAAGCGCATCTGGAATGCTCTCCCGTATGATATCCTCTTCTTTTTTATCCAGTTCCCAAAATGACATAAGCTGTCTTTTTAATGTCAGCCATATATCCACGTCCGGCTCCTGCTGCGATTTGTTCCCCACTGCTACACTCCTCTCTCAAGACGGTCACGGTAAAATCGATCCACTTCATCCGTAAACAGACTCTGTTCAAACCTGATATCATACTCGACGCTCCTCATCATGACACCGTTTTGGAAATCGAGAACTGCATACTGTGCATGCGAATCATGATTTCTGGGCTGTCCTACAGAACCGGGATTAATAAATACTGTACGCTTTTTGTTTCTCATTACACTGTCTGCCGTCTCAAAAAAGACAGGAAAATAATGGGGTATATGACTATGTCCCGAAAGGACATAATCATACTTCGCATATCCATGAAAGTTCCCTCCGACAGTAATTGATTTCCAATAAGTATTTTCCAGACTTCCATGGACAGCTAAAAAAGACTTTCCAAAGTATTCAAATTCCATCATCCCCTTTTTACCCGCTACGGTATTCAGATATTCCCTGGACTTTTCAGAAATTGTTTTTCTTGTATGTTTTGCAGAATCAATTCCTCTTTGCGAAGAAAAATGGTTGTAATCTTCCATCATGACAGCATATTCATGATTGCCCCAAAGAGTTGCAATAACAGGTATTTTAAATGACTCTAATATCCCACACACCTCATTCGAGCACATGCCATAATCAATACTGTCCCCTAAAATAACAGCCGCCTCCGGCGAAAAGGTCGTATCAACATCCTCCAAAACACGTTTCAGTGCGCTTATGTTCCCGTGTATATCTGACAAAATCAACAACTGCTGCATTATCAATTCCCCGTTTTCCTATTCCACATGGTCAACTGTGATCTCATCAGTCTCAACCTCTTTGTTCCTGTTTTCATCGATCCCAAGTTTTTCATTTACCTTTTTTTTCATACGCCTGAAATAGATCCCTGCTACAGCTCCAATCGCAATCACAATTCCGGCTATTGCTTGAATCATATACGTCATCACCGAAGGATCAATGTAGGCGTTCACGTCCCTTCCGAACACCAGCATACTGCATACCACTGTAAATCCACCTGTCAATAGCATCTTTAAACTTTTCTTTGTCTTCATTTTTATCCCTGCTCCTTTCTCGCTGCCACCTTACTCTGTAAACTTTTTATTATGTAGTCCGCTCCTGCTTTGGCCGCACATCCTAAATTGTATATATATTCATGCGCCAGCATGTCAATTTGTTCCCGATACTGCTTCTTATGTTCCAACAGATAATCCACTGTTTCTGCCACCTGATCCATCTCATCCGGTTTCAAACGCTTTCCTAGTTTATCACGCAAAAGAATATTCAGCGGCACTGTGGGAATTTTCTCATACTCAGGGTTCATAACCTTCATAGGTGTATCTATAAATAAGATAGGCCTTAACGTTGTAAACGCATACTCCCAACTAATTCCCGACCAGTCAGTAATCAGTAAATCCGCTTCAAGTATCGGATTATTCGAGCTGAAATCCGTCTGAATCATCACATGTTCTGAATCATATTTCTGTTTTAATGCTTCCATATACTCTGCCTTAAGACGAACTTCCTGAGGATGCGGCCTTACAATAATTTCATAATCCTTCTCCTTTAAGACATCCAGCAGCTTTTCCAGACAACTGTCAATAATATTGTGATCCTGCCACGATGGTGCAATCAGTATTTTTTTCCGTTCGTTTTCTGCATGTGGCTTTTCCTCATAATTCTTTCTGATCTCATCAATCAGCGGATACCCTATCTCAAGCAGCTTCTTAGGCTGCTGCCCATATAATTCCTCCGTTTCCCTAACCTCTGTTACCTGATGTGGTCCCGCACAGAAAATCGTATCAAAATGATCCATACAGCCCTTTCGCATACCCATATTGTTGCTGCCCATGCCATGCTGTACAAAGACATATTCAACGTCATCACGAACATAACTACGTTTAATATGGTAATTATCAAGTTCCGGCATTGTCATAACTACCATATCAGCATCCATTTTCATCATGAGCGTTATCAGTCTGTTTTCGCCTATATAATATGCTCTAATCTGCGCATTTTCCTGAGTCATCCTGAAAATATCATCGTTTGCATCGCTGGTAATGTAATGTATTGTAATATTGGTATGTTCCAGTATATATTCAATAATTCCTTTAAAGTATTTGTAAAAGCCGTTGCTCTCTGAGTAAAACACTAAATGTTTGTTTACGACTGAAAAGAATTTTCTATAATCTGCCCGTTCACGCCTCTTATTCTCAGAAAAGATACTCTCCCTTTTCTTCTTGCCAATCCCCAGCAATTCCGCCAAGGCTTTACGACTTTCATCCAATTTCCCGTAGTCTACATATCTCTTCGGTTTAATGATCCCATTCAAAATATACAGCTGCAGGACTGCCATTAAATTGCTGCAAATCCAATACAGAGCCGTTGCCACCGGAACATACCAGCCAAGATACAACGACAGACCGACAGAAAAGAGCATCGTTCCGTATTTGTTGTACTTAGACTGCTCTGCCTGGAGCACATTGCTCGCATTTTGCGCAACACACAGCACCCATGCCGCCAGACCCGCAACAATCGGCGACCAGATCAGACTTACGCCAGTCTGGCTCGGCACCTGCCCCAAGTCTATCGGACCAAAAGACATATCAATCGCCGGATTGTCGATTCCTGCACGGACAGCCCCCACAACCCCCATAAGGAGCACCAGTTGAATAATCAGAGGTATGGTTGACGCCAGGGGATGATATCCCTTTTCCTTGAATACCTTTGCCTGTTCCTCAGCAATGATATCCTTCTGACCATAATATTTTACCTTTATAAAATTAATATCCGGCTGGATCTTAATCATGGTTATGGAATTCATGTAGGTCCATAAAGAAACCGGCAATAAGACAATTTTACTTAAAAACGTAAATAGTATAATTGCCAAGCCGTAATTGTGGCATAATCCATAGCACCAATCCATGACCTGACCAAGGAATAAATATAAGTAACTCATTAAAAAACTGTCATCTCCTTTTCATTTTTCCATTCATCCTGTCATTATCACTGCTTTGCATAATTTTCCCATATCACCATATAATCGTAATTAACCGCCAACGGTCTCACCTGATGTATGTACTCCCATATTTCTTCCAAAACTGTACGCTATTATCATTGTATCACCTGATCCCTTATCATCTAATATAATTGATTTATGTCGGATATCCCTTAATAAAAGAATTCTGTCCATGGCACCTTTTCCGTTGGTCCGTTTTCGCCTACAGCATTCAAGTCCTCCTGGTCGCCAGTATACACATACTTATAAAAACAGTTAAGTATACTGTCCACCGAACTATTTCTTTTAGGAACCTTCGGGAGAGCCTCATCATACATCCTGACATAAAGCGTTCTCTCCCTCTGTTCGTCTTCACCATACTCGAATATCGTCTTGCCAAAATCAGAATACTCTGCTCCTGTCAAATACAGCACCGTTGGCATCATATCTGTAAATGATATGGGCGCGTTCGTTTCGACATATTCCGAATGCGACTCACCGGGGCTTTTGATAAAAAACACCGGCTGAGCCCCATAATAACTGTGATGCTCTCCATGATCCGCCGTTATAACGATAGTCGCTTCCTCATATACACCAAGCCGCTTCAACTGGTCCAAGTATTCCTCGATATACTGCCAACACCCCCGCTCCGTCTGCAGCAGAGTCGCTTCACCTACGGTTTTACACTGTTCGTTCAATCTGTATGGTCCATGCAGCCCTTGTAAATGCTGGATAATATAGTAATTACCGGAATTATCCGTGGACAACCCTTTCTCCATCAGTTTTTGATAAAACCCGACATTGTTGAGATATACATTAGAGTGCGCATCTCCGCCAATTAATACTCTGCACGCTGAACTATACTGATCTGCCGTAAATTCCAGACCTTCCTTAAAAATCATTGGTGCATACCGATAAGCGCTTGCATTCACAAAAAGCTCAAACATGACGTTGCCATCAATCTTATAATCAGCTTCTACTTTCTCCAAATTAGAAATTTTACCCATTGCAGACTGCTTTGCAACATTTGATAAATTTCCAAATTCACCTGTATATAAATTTAAAATATAATTTTGGTCATGCAGCCTGGAATAAAAGCTGTCCGTCTTCTCATTATCCAAAGCCGTAGTACACCACTCATCTATTGGAACCGACATATCCCATTCCGTTCCAGACACCAGATAATTCAAGGAAAGCACGCTTCCCTCATAATGGCAATCCGCATTGTTATAATAAGTAAAATCCTTTACCACTTCCGCTACTTCCGGATACGTTTCAAAAAACTCATCTACATACGAATTAGAGTACGTGTCAATTACGAGAATTATGATATTTTTATCCGCTGAAACCGTGAACTGGTTATCCCCCAGCAACAAGTATTGTGATAAGCTGCTGACAAACGCATCCTCCGGAGACACGACAATCAGCCAGACAAGACTCGTTATCTGCATCACGGTAAGCGCCGAGCATATAAACACGACAATTCTATCCCGATATTTCTTAAAAAATCGAAACGCCACAAAAGGAAGGATGAATAGCACGATCCAGATAATCAAATTAATCCAATTCCTTTTCATATCTACAGTCTTCTCAGTGCCATCCAAAAGACCTAATGAGCCATTCATAAAATTAAGCTGTATATACATACACAGATCAATGCCAAACACTGCACAGGCGAGGCAGTCGCATACTTTTCCTTTACAAAAAGCCAACAGCGCCGAAATACCCAAGACCGCACCAACTGAAACAACAATATATTTCCACGCGAAATCGCCAAGCACAAAACCAAATTCCGCATTATTGATCAAAAAAAACTCTATTGGACCATGTATAAAAAACATGTAGAAGAAGAGGAATACCGGAGGCAGCAGTGATAAAAACCGTTTGCTCCACGAACGTTCATCCGCATAAATTGCCTTCGGACCCACTTCAAGAATGAGCCACGACAACACTGTCAGGGCAATAAGGCACCCCATGACTATTCTATAATGATTATCCAACCATTCTCCGAAGGTACTGCTGTAAGGCTCATCAGAAAATACAAGTCTGCCGTCTTCAACAACAAACGGATATAATGCAACTCTTATCCCGGAAACTTCCGCAACCGTCTGTAGATTTTCATTCAATCCTGCTGCGATATCTATAAGGTCTTCCGCCTCAAATTTAATCCCTGCACTATTATTCAACGAGGCGCCTGTCATGTGTTCGTTTGGCACAACCCCTGCTGATGAAGTACAACACATGCTGATCTGGGCGTTATACGATGAAATTCCCCCTGTCACATCTGCAATAAGTTCACAGTCGCTCCAGCAGCCTATTATAGCCGCTTCACCTATATTATCTGCTATCCCTCCTGCTCTCCTGCCCTCCACCTTAGCTCTGGCATAACAGTTTATAATTGCAGCAGAAGTTGATGCCGCATGGCTTGCTATTGTTCCGCAGCTGCTTCCCCGTATAACGCCACTGTCTATCCCAAGATTTACGACTGTTCCGCCAAGCACACCAAAAAATGCACTCGCGCCTGTTTCAATCGTTGTTAAATTTGTTATGATATGCCCTGCACCATCATATGTTCCATAAAAATATCGGTCAGTGCCATAAGACCCTATCGGTGTCCACACTTCTTCGGAAAGATCAATATCTGCATTCTGCCGGATGTATTCTCCTGAAAAATCATAGCCACTGTTTACGGCATCCCGAAAGATCACTAATTCCTCCGCATTATTAATCAAGTACGGATCTTCTAATGCTCCTGTTCCAGAAAGTTTAGCTATATTTTCAAGAAATACATCTTGCTGTTTTACATTCGTTATCTCCAATAAATTAACATCGTTTATAGCCCATATGTTACAGCTGCCATACTCATGCCTTTCGTGTTCCTCCTTATACACATCATGACGCCGATATGTCTGATTCATCCGTTCCGCCATATCCTGCGTATTCAGTTCTCCATCTAAAAGTTCCTCGTTTCCTGCAATCGTAACTTCTTTAGCTCTATCTGTTCTGTCATCTAACACATAATAATTTCCATAAGAATCTCCGCCAATTCCATACGATGAAATACCGCCAACCCGATCTGTTCCCTCTAAAACACAGCCTTCGCTGACGCAGTTGATTACCGATCCGCCAAAATTATCTACGATGCCTCCGGCGCGGATGCCTTTAACCGTTACATTCCTGCTGCTACAGTTCATAACAAGGGCTTTTCCACTTGTCGCATGGGAGCTGAAAACCCCGCAGCAATTCCCCTCGATCATTCCTCCGTCGATTTCCAGATTCAATACGTTTCCCCCAAGCATTCCAAACAATGCATTATTCATGCCTGGGACATTTATTGTTATATTTTTGATACGATACCCATTCCCGTCAAGTGTTCCCAAAAAATAATTCCCGCTATCATAAATCCCTATAGGAGTAAAAACGATCCCAGACAAATCAATATCATTTACCAAAGCAAAAAACCTATCCTCAAATGTTACTCCTTCTTCATTAACGCTTTTTGCAAGCAATAGCAAATCATTAGCATCCGCTATTCTATACGGATCCGCTTCCGTTCCCATGCCTTCAAAAAGATCTTCCTTCGCGCAGACATTTAATGGTAAAATCATTAATTCTAGCAAAAGGCTGCATACCAATACTCCGATCCTCCAAGTATATGTTCTTAAATCATGAGTTTTACTGTTTTTCATATTGATTCAATTCCTTTCTACCTGTTCTTATATACTCCCACTACCAGAAAACCTCCAAAACATATACACAACCCTCCCATCAGAATGGTATAAAGCACCGCAGCTCCCATGATTCCATACATCTGCACAATTGGATCAGATAATAAATATGCCATTACCGCAACCACACCATATCCCCAGGCAACACCCTTCTGAAAGCGAACAATCGTAATCATGGCATTTAGTAGCCCTGATAGCCCTAAAAAACCACCACCTGCTAAAAGTATTAACAGTTCTGCCTTATAACCCGCTAAATTTGTATGATACATCCACGACAGCACCGGAATTCCAATCATCCATGCTCCTATTATACATACAATAGTAATTAAAGCAATAACAAAAATTTGTAATATAATTTGCCGTTTGAACTCAGAAATATTTCTATCTTCCCAAAGAATTGCCATCCTATGTAAAAGCGGATTAAATATAAAATTATTCAGCATACCAATCACAAATACCGGCATGGCTATAAAACCATAACATGCCTGAACTTCATCCGAAAGCTGAGCATCAATAGCATACTTGGGCGCATTCCCTATATAAAAGGACAGAAAACAACCAATAAACAAGGGAAAACAAGCTTTGAGCAGCTGCATGGTTCGTCCTTTCCGCACAACCGTTTTATTATCACTAAAAAAAAGTTCCGTATAATGCAGAAACCAGACCAGCAGCCCATAAGACATAATAGTTGCAATAATCAGCGCAAACAACTGATTCTGCAATAAAATTAAACCTACAGCATACATCAGTACCGCAATGCCTGTCCGAACTACAAGCACCTTGGAGGCAATATCAAGCCTTCCCTTCTGCTGACAATTCCCGCAAAAAACATCCTCCACAGCATCCGCAGCCTTATAGAAACACATCCAAATAATAATCCAAAATTTTTCCGAAGAATATCCATTGACAACTGACGCATAACAGGTATAGACAAGCGATACTGCCATCATAGCCACAACCGTAATCCACCTGGAATACGCATATTCTTTAAAGGAATACAATTCCTGCACATCTGAAACCTGATAATACCGCATTCCATATTTTCCGATGTTTAAAAACAGATTTGCGTTTGCATAAGCAATCGTAAAAATCCCCGCCTGCACAAGTCCTACCGTACGCGTCAAAATCATCAGAAAAACTACAGATTGGAACGACTGCAAAATGCTGCCAATCATATTCCACAGATAACTGTCACGGTCTATATTTTTACTCTGCGTAAAAAAATGTCCCACAATCATTTCCCTTTATATTTTCCATGCTAATCCAAATCACAACATTATCATGACCACAAAAAACTGCATCACTTAAAATTCCCCTTCTTTGGTATGGCATAGCACACAGTATCCGCTATATTCCAGCAATGATGTCTGAAATATATTTGATAATCATCATTCATTTCTTTTATTAGAAATGGTATTTCCCATAAATGTTCTACTTTATGGTATGCAGAAACAGCCAAACATGGATGCCAACTTTTTATGATTCTTTCCGCGTCTTTGAGGGCTCTTATTTCTGCCCCTTCTATATCCATAATAATCAGGTTTACTTCCTTATCTCCTAAAACATTATCAAGAGAATCCGCATTAATATTACTGGCATCATTGCTGTTTTCCGTTACTCTTCCACCTACTTTTGAAGTATTCTCGTCTCCCTCAAAAGACAAGTTCTCTTGCTTATCCCATACTGCCATATTATAGACTTCAACATTCAAAAGATCCCTGCTACGATTAAATAATGTATCATAATTTTTCTTTTCAGCCTCAAATGCATAATACTGATAATTAGAACAACTTCCTAACTGATATAAAAATCTTTCTAATGTGTCTCCTATATATGCCCCACAACCCACAATGCTGCCTTCCGCTTTTGGAATTAAATCATTTCCAAAATACTGATTTTTTTCATATATCTTTGATATCAAATCCAACCGATGATTCTTCCTGTGCATAAATACATATTCTAATGTTGTACGAGACAACTCGTCAGCAAACATATTATAAACATGCCGCATTTTTCCAGAATTCTTTTAACCCTTTGTTCTCTCTCCCACATAACGTATGTCCCCACTTCTCCTCATCTGCATCTATAAACCCAATACAGTTTACCGATAATTTCTCCAGCGCCCTGCATCCCATTTGCGCTGCTAACCCTGTTCCATATATGTATAATCCTCTCTAGTGGCACTCACTGCTCCTATTGTATTCTTCATATTTTTCATAGTCTTCTTTTCCCCTTTCTAAATCAGTTGGATATTCTTTTCTGTTCACCCCGCCCATAGCCCATCCTTATTTAGACATCTTTTGCAATATTAATGGTTCCTTACTACATTAAGCTAGCAGAAACAGACTATTTCTTTTAGCCAATACAGATAACACTTTCCCCTTGCCAAGAACACCTTTCTCAATATTCTCCTCAATAGTCACAACTTTAAAACCTCCCTGTATCATAAATTGTTCCATAGCTTTTGGCGTGAAGAAATTAATATGCTCTGTCATTGGCATATAGGGTAATTTCTTTAAATTAAAATAATGCTTCACTAATTTCATTATATTGGTATATTTATTCGTTAATAGACTTATGTTCTTCAAAACAGAAAACTTGTTCTTATCAAACGGATTTTCACTTGGAACTTCAATATAATAAAATGTTTCCTCTGTTCCGATATCATATAATTTTTTCAACAAATCTTTTGGATTCGATTCATGTTCAAAAACCATATTGCACATTATTAAATCAAAATTATAATCATATAAATCATCATATTTTTCTACTCTTTTTACACCCTCAACAGTTGGTACATCAGAAATATCATAAACATACTTTTCCCCTATTCCCATACGTTTACTATAGGTCTTCCCCTCATTACCACCATAATCCAAGGCTACCTTTATCTTAGAGTGAATATGTCCAAATAATATTTTTTCTATAACTCTTTGTTGCTCTTTAAGAGCTGATTCGTCATTATTAAGCGCATCATTAACTCTTTTTGTATACCAGCAATCATATTGTTCCCTCATTTTCTGATATTCGTCAGATCGATATCCAGAATATAACAGCTTTCCTTCCTTCTCTGTCAATCTTCTATCATAAAAAGAAAAGCTACATTTATTGCAATGACATAGTTTAACTTTTTCTCCTCTAATACCCCCCCCCCGGGGAAATTCTACTTTCCAAGAATCCTGACATTCTCGTTGGAATTGTTTTAATATTATCACTGCCACAAATAATACAATTCATTCTCTTTTATCCCTCCACTATTTTATTATAAGTCTTATTTTATTTGATATATTTCTATAATCCATCCTCTATATTTAATCGTCTGCATTATACTGATAGATGGATATTTCTTTTGCAGTTCATCTAATACTGTATCTCCCCACGGCATTTTTAGGTAATATACGTGTTCATAATCATTTATATAGCCACTCAAGTTCGTATTAGCCATGACATAATCCGGTTCAATCAAGTTTGCAGGCTGCTCATATGATAAGTATCTATAGCCTCCCTCTTTGTTCCACTTTGCCCACATAGGCGGATCCACATAAAGATAGCCAAACCCCCATATATTGTATAGGGAGCCTAATGCAACAGTATTATTTATAATTCTTGTCGCATACTCGTTTGAACATAATACTTTTGTGCTTTCTAGGTTACTCTCACCATATATCATTTCGTAAACTTTATCCAGGGTCTTGTCCAAATACATAATTTGCCTGTTAGAATACGAAGCTTCTGTCATGCCCTCATCTTTATCTACACTTGAATGCGCCGGCAGCTGTACCATAACAGCCTCTCCCGTATTAACTTTAGGATAAATTGTCATCGTGATTGGATCGATGAAACGGTAGCTCTGCACAAACATTACGACACAAAGAACTCCCGGAACTGCGTACTGCCAAACAAGAGACAGCTCCATATTATACAAGACGTATTGCAGTCCGCATAGCGCTATAATGCCCAATATTACCGAAGGCGTAATGTAATACCTATGATGACACCCCGTTAAAAAAGCACACATCTCACCGACACAAATCAAAAACGCACTTCCTAGAATCACATAATTTTTCTTTCCGAAGATATCTCCAATTCGTTTTCCTTTATGCAAAATCTGCCCTGCAGTATATCCTAATGTGAAAATTATGATACACAAAAAAATCCAGTTAAAATCAATAATAAAACTTTGTATCAATACATCTTTTATATGCATCAGGCTAAAATTGAATGTATTGTATGGAGTCCCGTCCATCATTGTTCTATCTGTTATAAGATTTTTATTTCCCCAATTCCCCTTTATAAAAATAACAAGCCACAGGCAGCCCACGATAAGATTTAGTATGTAATAGCTATAATTTATACCTTTTCTTTGCTTGATATATCTAATAATATCGTATAATAATTTCACAAATAAAATTATCGCTGCAATCAAAGCACCCGTTTCTTTAGAAAAACATGCTATAAATACCCCTACAACACCCAACACTGAATTAGAACTAAATACCGCATATATGAGCACAAGCGATCCTGTCATCATAAAATTTTCCAAGTTCAGGTTGGCAACGTAGCCTAATATCCATGTCGAAGACGCCAAAAGAAAAGTATATAAAATATTTTGCGGTAGCGTACTATTTTTAAATATTTTTTTAAAAATTAAGTAAAGCAATACCACATCGATCGCAACCAATGTCATATTAGCTAGATACATCGCGTTCAGATTAGATACTCCCGGAATCATCCGAAACAATAAATTCCACAGGCAATACGCCATAGAATTATGACCGCACACGATTAAGCCATCATTCCCCGACATAAAAATGTTGCGGGCAGACACTTTTTCAAAGGAATAATAATAGTGAAAAGGGTCCCATCTCGGCCATGTATTGAAACATTCAAAATTCAGCAAAAATCCCAATATAACTGCAAGACCAAGTACTGCGAAAAGTTCTATTTTACTGCCTTTTTCACACCTCATTTTCCCTCTGGTAAAATACAACTGCACTGCCTGCGCCATGGCTACCCCAAACAAACTGCCAATCATCATGCACAGCTTTATGATACCAACCACCGATAGGATCACATTTGCATTTACGCAGAGATAAATAAGTGACAATATCACTATCAAAAGCAATAATATGGTATTTGCACGAAATTGCCTGTCAGTATCCTTGACGCGCAGAGCCATCAAAGAAGAACCGTACAGACTTGCAATCCCTAAAAAATATAATATATATGATAATCCATTACAGCCTGACAGCTGCCATACACATATCGTAATCATTAAAAAAGCACAGCCCGACATTTGCATAAAAGCAGTATGACTCTTATCAGTTATCTTTATATCCACACAAAACAACTTCTTAATTCTCCTTTTTATTATCCTGATATCCAATTATCCAGCTGCTTTCTAAAGGAATCATTTGTCCGATATTCCTTTGTATAGTACTCCCATAACTGTTCTACTCCGATAAGAAGACTTGTAAATATAAATTCTCCCATTTCTGCAAGTAGTCTTGTATTATCCGCCGTATACGGCAGTTTTTCTCCTTCTTTTAAAATACGAACCGGAAACCCTCTCCCACATCTTTCCCCGATGATATCCGCTATCTCTGACAATCTGACACTGTGCCCAGTGCAGACATTATAATCATGATGTCTTGGTGTATGCTCAATGAACCATACCATGATCCTGCACAAATCATCTATGTACAAGTAATCAAATTCCATATCTTGGTTGATTGACATGTTGAGTCCTTTTAGTATCCGACACATATTATTCGAAATAAACCGTCTGTTCCATTCCTCATATTTTCCATATACACCTAAAAGACGTAGATTATATATATTCTCAGACTTCATCGCATCCTGATTCATAATATATTTGGAAAATCCATATGCATCCTGCGGAATGTATTCTCCAAAATAATTTTCAGACATATCAGAAATATAATGCTGTGCATCAAATTCCGCGCCAGAACCAAAGTAATACATCTTTGTATAAAGATGGCTACATCGCGCAAGATTCCAGTACATCCTCAGATTCCCAGACAAAACATCATACGGATTTACCCTTCCCCCTCCAATTCTGGTATTGTTTGTGTTAGCACAATGAACCACTGTATCAAAGGACTGCTCTTCCAAATATTGCGTTGTCTTCTCTGTATCCTTCAAATCCAGTTCTGCGCTTGATGGAGCGCACACCTGATACTGCTCCTGTAGACTCTCTACCAAATTCCTGCCAATAAAGCCGTTACCTCCTGTAACCAAAATCTTCCGCATTATTTTCTCCTCAAAACTCTCTATCGTCCTTCGGAATCCATCGATCACACCAATTTGAGGTCTCCATCCCAATTCCTCCAATTTAGAGATATCTATCTGCTTTCTTCTAGGTGTTCCCTGTGGTTCCTTCTGCACTTTCACTCTAATCTGATTATTCGTAAGCTCTACAGTCAATAGTACAGCCAGCTCATAAACAGAATATGTGGAAAGGTTATTTGCCATATTATAACTTTCCCCATCCCTGCCCTTAGTCAAAATAAACAAAAATGCAAGTATGGCATCCGCCACATAACAAAACGGTCTGGTTGCCGTTCCGTCACTATGAATTACAATATTTTCATGATTTATAAGCGACCTGACAAAATCAGAATAAACATGTCCGTCATTCAAATCAATTCCTGGTCCATATGTATGGCTGATCCTGACATTCCTACACGGAAGACCATACTCCGCATGATAGGATTTCATCAGCAATTCGCCCATGCGCTTTGACTGTGCGTAGCAATTCTTCACATCCATAAAGTCCATCAAAAAATAATCTTTCTCTCTTATCTCCTGTACTATATCCGGTATTTCTCCATAAATTGCCCCACTGCTAAAAAATAGAATTGCCTTGAAAATTTTATTCTTAAAGCAGGACAGTACATTATATAAGCCCACAGTATTAGCAGCAATTACTTCAACAGGATTTGGGGCAAATATTTTCATGCTTGATATACTGGCTCCATGAATCACATAGTCTACTTTCTCAATTAGACAGATTGGAGAATTAACATCCTGTTCAACGATCTCCATCTCATCATCTTTGATCGCTATATCGTAATGCCCCTATTCTTCCTCCGCAAAATTAATCTCTTCCGTCGTAACCACCTCTGGTTTTTTAGACACTCTGTTCAATATTTCTCCCACATATTCTCCTATTAGTCCCATAATAAAAATCTGTACTGCCCCCAGAAAAAACATACCGATCAATATTGGCGCTGTTCCCATCTGAAAATCCTGCCACCAGACTAATTTCCATATAAGATAAATTAAGCCGATCACAAAACTAAAAAAAGAAAAACAAAGCCCCGCAACAGTCATAATGCGAATGGGCGCTACAGACGTAGTGACCAGCGAATTAATAGCGTAATTTAGATATCTCCAAATATTATAGGATGATCTACCACTTTTTCTTTTTCTTTGCTTATAAGGGATCAGTTTTACTTTACATCCCATATCGGCAATTGCAAAGCGAAGTTGAAAATCATAATCTGTTTTTATAAACTTTTCAAGTATATCCCTATCAATCAGCATAATCCCTGATATGTGTTCATATTGAGGCACATTGGATAATGCTTGGATAATCCTATAGTACAAGTGGCGACACGCATACTTTATCTTCCCTTCTTCTGAGCTGGTCTTCTGCCCACAAACCACCTGGTACCCTTCCTCCCAGTATTTGATAAATTCCGGAATAAGTTCTGGTGGTTCCTGAAAATCGCAGGGAATTGTAAGCATTACATCCCCTGTTATATATCTCCCTGTATTTCTATCAGATCTTCCGTCCGTCCCATAATTCCTACTATTCATCAATACTTTGATATGCGTATCTTTCGATGCAAGTTCCCGTAAGATATCCTTCGTTCCGTCGGTAGAACAGTTATCCGTAAATATAATCTCATATTCATATGGAAGACCCTGCATAATACCTGTCAATGTTTCAGCCATGTCACGGACATTGCCAACCTCATTATAGCAAGGAACGCATACACTTACTTTTTTCATGATATTCCCTCTTTCAAATCAAATTATTATACTTTTATTGCCATATCCTAACTATGCTATTTTCGCCCAAATAGTGGTTATTATAAGTAAAAATCTTCTTGATTTCATCAGAAAAAACAACATCACCATTAAATAATTCCTTTATAATCTCATTACAGGAAACAAAATCCGCTTTCGCAAACAGTCCACATGCATCCTCTGCAAATTGAAGAATACCGTTTTGTATTTCCGGCAGACTGGCAGAAGGGACATAATCCTCGAATATCATGCCCCCTCCTTCTTCAAAGCGAACCAATGTTCCAGTCATTTCCACAAGCATATGTTCTAATAGAAGATAATGTTCCAGTACAGCAGACTTCAGTTCGTAATCCGTAAACGTTCCAAATGCATTTATTATTGATAGTCCTTTTTGAGGAGGCAATTGTACTCCAAAATAAAATCCCTGTATACTGGTTCCCAACAGTTTTTCCAGATACATATGGACTGTACCGGAAGCCACACAATCAAAAACCCCCATTTTGCAGTTATCATTAATACCCTTCTTTTTAAAATAATCCAGCAAATATCTTCTCTGATCTGCCGCATCTTTTAAAATAACCGCAATCCATTCATCATTTGTGCAAGCCCCCGTTGTTTCAATGCCATATCTGGAAACCACCAATTCTTCCGCAGAGCCCTTAAAACGGGTGTTCCTCACGATATGCCAAATATCCTCTTCATTCGTTATAGAAGCCAACTCATAACATCGTCTTGACGCTCTGATATACGTGTATTTAAATGATGGCTTTATTATATCCAATATAATTTTTATCAAATAGCCATCTCGTCCGGGTAATATCAACAACTCAATATTCCTGTTGAAAGCTTCTTCTATCATCCAACGGCAGAAGCTATAAAATATCATACCAAAAGCATATCCAGCATCCATAAATTCGGTGACCGACACTTTCCCTTTTGTATCATTCAGGGCAAACGGACTATTAAACAGCTTTGATATCAGAAGTCCCAATGCGCACCTTTTTTCATACCGTCCAGTATCTGAAAGCAGGGAAGCCATGCTGGAATGCAAGAGCATTTCGTAGCTGCTGAGAATTCGTATGGAATCGATATTCCACTTCAAAGCATTCTTATAATCATTTGTCGGAGTATCACCTATATGTAATACCGCTTTACTATTTCCGCCTGCTGCATCAACCAGCAACTGGTACGCATCCCCCATTTCTTTGGACAATTTAATTTCACAGGAAGAAAATATCTCGTCCTCATTAACAGTTATTCCTGCCAAATCGCACAAAATTTTTAAAGACGCTTTCCTGTAATACATATCCGTAAGAATAAATATCTTTTTACCAATGCTTCTCGCATATTCCAATAAGGAAATACAAGCCTTTCTCCCAACAATGTTTTCTTTTTCCAGATCAAATTCAATCTGCTTTAAAGCTTCCCAATCCACATTGCATAAATGACATCTTTCTGCAAGTTCATCATATATCTTGTCAATATCTTTCAGCGACCTTGCTTCTTTTTCAATCATAAATCGAGCCAATATTAATTGCTGCCGCAATGAATCCGCCAAATGCAGCCTACGAACAGCACATTCAAAAATATCGGAGGGATTCAGAACTCTGCGCATAACAAGCGTGTCAAACAAATCAAAGGAAATATACTCATGGTTTTCTATCGCCTGTTTGATATCTTCATATCCCACTGAATATTCCGGAATATTGTACTCCACATTTGATTTCTTCTTCCCAACCTCTTCCCCTTCAATATTGACAATGCGTATTTTCTCTTCGTATTTTGCTATTCTTGGATATATGATACTTTGAACCGATTTTCGAGCGACAATGACAATTACATCAATTTTCTCTTCTGTTATTTCATCTTCTGTCAACATTCTCTTTCCAAATAACTCCTTCCCACCATAGGACGAATCTAAAAGTCCTATGATGGGAGCCTCCGGAAATGTTTCCAATAGTAATTGCGTATTTTTTCCAATCCCATAAATAGCAATTTTTGAATAGTGACCAATGATATTTTCCCTAAATTGATCAATAATGTATTTTTCTTCTCTTACGATGTATTTTTCTTCCCTTGTCATAACTTGCCCCACTACAGTTGTTCACCCGATAAAACGGTTGGCGCATTATAGGGCATTGCACAGTACTTACATGCCGATATATACGGATAATCCTTAAATTTTTCCAATTCCTTCGCCAATTGCTCGACGGAGTATGCATGGATATCAATCGTATTTTCATTTTCCAGCTTTCCAAGCTTGATTCCTGCATATTGATGAGGGCAGACATACAGACGCCCGTCCATTAAGCGATTGCAATTATGCAAGAAACAATCCGGGAACTTTTTACGCAATTGGCTTTCCTCTTCATCCTGTAATTCATAACTGTGAAAATCCATCCAATTTTGCTTTTTGCCAAACAAAAATCGAACACGATATTTTTCTAATTTTTCTACAGTTTTCTTTACATTATCCTTAAATTGATCCGGATAAGAAACCTGATAATTAGAAAGATAGACCGTAACCCTTTCATTACTCAATTTTTCACACAATGCATCGCTTGGAATGACTGTTCCATTTGTAAAAAAATGAATCCTTCCTATATTTCTTATTTGCAATACTCTCTCAAGGATATCCGGGAGTTCAGGATGCAAAAATGGTTCCCCGCCGATAAATTCCAGCAATATCAAAAATCTACATGCAGAACTCATTTTTTCAATATCACGTATCACCGTTTCACTTGGCACAAACCGTTTCGTATCTTTAGGCATATATGGAACCGACTCACAACAGTTTTTACAATTTAAAGTGCAAATATTTGACAATAAGTATCCTATCATCTGTACTTTATCAGTTCCATCCGCTTCCGCTTCGTCAAATCCATTTACTCTTTTTGAATACTTGCATAAAGATTTGCACGTATTGTCCGGACAAGTACATTCATAACAATTCTCCAAATCAATATTTCTTCCATCTTCCGCTTTGAGCATACACCACGCACTCTGCATCAACATATGTATATCATGCCCACATACCATATCGTCAAAATCTGTTCCCAGCTTTTTCAGGTCGTCAACCAGCTCAGACATGATTCTTCGATCACAGGCTGCAATCAAAACATGCTCATCTGAACGATCTATAGTACGCAAAATATCCGGATTTTCCACCGTTATTCCAATGCACTTTGTATTTTCAGCCCAGTCCTTAGCGACGACATGTTCTATGGGAATATTCATTTCGGAAAATAAAAGGACAAAGTCCCTTCCCACACAACCCGCCCCATATATAATGATCTTCTTTCCAGAAAATGCTTCTCTAAAGTCTCTGATAATTTGATCTGCGGAACTCGCATCCTCTATTTGAGACGAATAAATTCCAATAAGACCTTTATATTTGTCAATCACTTCCAAAATTTTCATAAAATCCCTCCTATTTCAATCTTACTAGTAATCCTGATACACACCTGCGACGCTCTGTCATTATAGGCCATATATTCATATTTTACATGGCTCTGTTCCACATACTCCTGAAATGCTTTGTATTCACCTAGCTGCCAGCCCGGATAATTAAAGTATTCATCAAAAGCAATGATCGTCCCCTTCTGAATCAAGGGTGCAATATACTCAAATACCGTTTTCGTTGAGGAATAGAGATCACAGTCTATATGGACGAAGTCAGCTCTCCTGCCAATGATATCCTCCCTCTGCATAAAGGGCGGCAGTGAAACATCATAATACCCCTTCACCAGTTCCACATGTTCCGGCATCTCCAACAGCTTATTCGCCTTGAATTCTCCTTTACGAAATCCTTTAATCCAGTCTTCTGGCAGCCCCTCAAAAGAATCGAAACCATAAAAAGAATTCTTGGTCTGTTCCGCGAATTTAACAATTGTCGCTCCATAAGCAACTCCAAACTCCAAATTAATTCCATTCTCAGACTGATTCTCTCCAATCTGTCCGCACAGCCACTCGTGATATTCCTCTCTTGAACGAAAACTATATGCGGTTGTCATATTTTGAATGACATAGCGAGCAGTATCTTCCTGCGCCAATTCGTACGTCTTCCTGTCAATGCTATTCATCCCCAAAAAATTTTGCTGCATTTTATCTATTAAATCGCATTCGGAGATTCCGGCAAACAGCCGCAAATCTATCCCGGCTTTCTGAAAACGGTAATCTATCGCATACCTCTTTGCCTCCATCACCAATTCATCCTTTAAATAGAATACCGCTCCTGCCATCTGCACTTTTTCAAGGCTTCCAATTTCATCAAAATACAAATCCGACGTCGCGACCAATATAAATGTCGTTTCGTCTATCCTAATATCATCGACACCTTAGACCTCATAGTAAAATAAGGTTAACCCCCCCCCCACTCAAATTACTTACTACGACTTGTATCTTCGTCGGCTCCACAAAAGTCTCACAAAACGGCAATATCAATTCCGCTTTTTTATGTGCTCCATAGACAATAACTTGTTTCATCTTTCCCATTTTTTTGATGATTTCTTCAATTACATCTTGGTAATGATTCATTTGTCATTCCTCCCTCTTCATACGGCCACATCTTCTCCAGCGGTCCCGATGTCATTTTTCCATTCTCTCCGACAATTGCCTTCACCCTGGGAGAAACTGTTTCCTCAGGCAATACCATCAACTCACACAATAAAGGCTCGTCATCTTTCATCATTTCCGGCAGAGCCTTGTCAAGCTCTTCATTGTTATGTATCCGATATGTCTGAAATCCATATGCCTGCGCGACCTTGGAAATATTCGGCATCGTCAGTCCACTTCCCGCTTCACTAGCCACATAATGACCTTCAAAATTGTTTCGCTGCATAGCGCGAATACTCGCATATCCGTCATTACTCCAGATAAATATTTTTACGGGAAGTTTCAGCCTGTGCAGCGTCTCCAGTTCTTGAATGTTTAACTGAAATGCTCCGTCGCCATTGATCAGTATCGTCCTCCGCCTGTCGTTCGCAATACAGGAACCGACCGCATAGGGCAGACCAAATCCCATGGAACCCAGTCCCGCGGCATTTTTCATTTTCTGTCCCTTCTTCAGCTGAAACGCCTGATAGGTGATCTCTCCTGCTCCTCCTGAGCTTTCCGGAACGATCACATCATCCTCCCGCAGCAGTTCGCATAGCCTGCCAATAAAATAATAAGCGCTGACATGTCCTTCTGCTTCCGCATGTTCCTTTGTGATGACGGGATATTTCATCCTCAACTCTTTACAATGGGTGATCCACTGTTCCCACTCATTTCTCCTTTCCTTAAATTTCAAGGCGTTTTCATCGCCTTCTGCTTGGGATAATAATTCCTGTAGAAACACCTTCGCATCACATGCAACTGCCTCCTCCTTATCAACATCCATGCGTCTGATTTCATTCTCATCAATATCGACAATAACTTTTTTCGCACATTTTCCGAAATTTTTATCGTTAAATGCCGTGACACTGGTATCCAGTCTACATCCTACAGACAGAATTAAGTCAGCCTCCTGCAAGATCAGATTGGCTCCTCTGTCGCCCATAATTCCCGGATGTCCGACATACAGTGCCTCATCTTCCCCAAACATATCAATGGTTTTCCATGTGGTCTCAGCGGGGATATGCAATTTATTCATTAGCTGATACAGCATATCCGTAGCTCCAGCCAGCTTAATTCCATTGCCCGCCAGCACTAACGGCTTTATCGACCGTTTTAATAAATCGATCGTTTTGGCAGCGGCATCCGTAACATCCGCTTCATCCTTCTGTTCTGGTTCATAGCCCGTCAAACTCTGTTCATCCAGCATAACAGCCTGTACATCCAATGGAATATCCAGCCAGACAGGTCCTGGTCTTCCTGTAGTGGCTTCGTAATACGCCCGTTCCAAATGATAACGGATCTTCTCTGGCTCCAAAATCTGCACCGCATATTTTGTGATCGGCTCCACCATTGGGACAATCTGCACTTCCTGGGAACCGATCTGTCTCACCCCTTTATCTCCCACAAGATCGGCTCGTTTAGACTGTCCCGAAATGATAATCATCGGCGTGGAATCAATCCACCCCGCCGTCACTCCGGTTATTGCATTGGTTGCTCCGGGACCGGATGTCACCAACACAAGCCCAGGCGTATTCGTATGCTGTGCATATGCCTCCGCCGCTATTGCCGCGCCCTGCTCATGTAAAAAGCAGACATATTCAATTCCCGATCTCCCTATGGAATCGACAAGGTGCATGGCGCCGCCGCCCGGCAGCATAAAAGCATGTTTTATTCCCTTTTCTTCTAAAAAGCGAAATACATATTCCGATAACTTAATCATATCTTTTAGTCCTCTCTGCCAAACATTCTGTATTCCACATGCTCCGCGATCACATGCCCGATAAAGATATGTGCCTCCTGTATGCGCGGTGTGATCAAAGATGGAACTTTGATCACATAGTCAGCGACGCCATCCAATTCAGGATCCTCAAATCCACCCATCAACAATACGGAAACAATTCCATTATTTTGCGCATATCGCAAAGCCTCAAGCACATTTTTGCTGCTCCCACTGGTAGAAATGCCAATCAGCATATCACCCTCATGCGCTTTTGCCTCCAATTGTCTCACAAAGACACGTTCGAAACTGTAGTCGTTTCCAATCGCGGTGAGCGTAGACGTATTAACTGTTAAAGCCTCGGCATTCAAACCGGGGCGTTCTTTATAAAACCTGCTGATAAACTCTGTGGCAATATGCTGCGCATCCGCCGCGCTCCCACCGTTTCCGCACAGATAGATACCGCCGCTTTTTTTCAGTATTGAAATGATTCCGTCACCAATCGCCATAACTGTATCCGTCAGTTCCTGATCGGACGCCAGTTTTTTAAAGATATTTGTGTGCTCCTCCAATCTTTTATAAAAATAATTGTGTGCACAGTTTTTGTCGTTGTACTTTTCCAATATAGAAATCAGTTCCCAGATACATCCTTTACCACCATCGTTTTGCAAAATGATGTCTGCTGCATTTTTTGCCTTATCAATCGCATTAGCAGGGCAGATTCCCAGCCCGGCGTATGTCAACGGCTCCACATCATATTTGCCGTCTCCGATATAACAGATATGTTCCCTGCTCACGCCGGTACCTTGCTCAATCTGCTTCATAGTCTCTTTTTTTGTTTTATTACCCCGGTAAAAATACTCCCATGGAAACCTTTTTTCAAAATAATCGACAATATCTGTGTCTTCTCCGGTAATGGCAGCCAGCTTGTAACCTCTGCGGTATAGTTCAAAAATGGCATCAATATCTTTCAGATTAATCTGTTTTTGCTCGTTTCCGTTAGAATCGATAATAACGGAACCGTCAGTGATAACGCCATCTATATCAAATACAATCAATTCTATCATCTGTCCAGCCATGCCCTCTGTCTATCCTCTCAGTTTCTTTTTGACTTCTTCCTCAGCAGCAGTGAGAACTTTCTCCCCTGTTCCCATAATCTTTTCTACGTCTCTGATAGTCTTTACCAGTGCACAGAGTTCGTACGGTTCTATGGAAGCTTTCTGATCAGAACCGTACATGGTTCTATCAATGGTAATATGGCGCTCAATGGACGTTGCTCCCGCCACTACCGCACAAGTACTCACTAAGATGCCCGCCTCATGTCCGCTGTAACCCACCTTGCACCGATATTTATCCGCAAGCGCTCCGATCAGCTTTAAATTTGCATCCTCCTCAGGCATAGGATAAGTACTGTTACAATGCATCAGCTCATATGGACAGTTATGCTGCTTAAAAATTTCTACCGCCTGATCGATTTCCTCATAACTGCTCATACCTGTAGCAATAAACGTATATTTTCCCTCTCTCGCAATTTCTTCCAGCAGATCTGTCTTCGTCAGCATGGCTGACGCTACTTTGTTGTACTCACAATCATACTGCTGTAAGAATTTCTGGGAATCCACATCCCATGCCGACGCATACCATGCAATTCCTTTTTCTTTACAGTAAGAGTTGATTACATCATACTCTGCCTTTCCAAATTCCAGTCCTTCCTTCTGGGCACGCTGCGTTTCACCCCAAGGGCTCTTGCGAGGACTGTCAAGATATTCTTTTGTATACACCTTGTCTATCGTGCGTTTCTGAAATTTGACAGCATCGCACCCTGCTACAACTGCTGTATCAATAAGTTTCTTGGCTAAATCCAGATCTCCATTGTGATTAATACCGATTTCGGCAATAATAAATGTGTGCATCATTTTCCTTCTTTCCAACCATTCCACATGATTTTTATTTACTAATGAATAATTTTCATTTCATCCGCCATTACATCATCTTCAAAGCAATGCGCCTTTTATAATTCCAATCATATAATCGATCTTCTCATCCGTCATCCCCGGATACACCCCAACCCAGAAAGTATCCCGCATTATTCTGTCTGTATTTTCCAGCACACCCACTACGCGATAACCTTCACCCGTACGGCGCATTTCGTCAAAACAGGGATGCTTAATCAGATTCCCCGCAAAAAGCATTCTTGTCTGTATCCCTTTGGATTCGATATAGGGAACCACTTTATTTCTGTCGGTTCCCTCCCTACATGTAACCAAGAATCCAAACCAGCTTGGATCCGCGTTTTCACAGGCAACCGGAAGAATCAGCTTATCTTCAGTACTCTTCAGACCTTCTTTCATCCTGTTGAAATTATGCTTCCTGCGTTCGACAAAAGAAGGGAACTTGTCTATCTGTGCACATCCGATCGCCGCCTGCAAGTCCGTGGCTTTCAAATTATATCCGAAATGGGAATATACATATTTATGGTCATATCCAAGCGGCAGCTCGCCATACTGCTTATCAAAACGGTGCCCGCACATATTATCCTGTCCTGACGGGCAGATACAGTCTCTCCCCCAGTCCCGGAAAGAACGGATTGCCCTATGCAGCAGGGGATCGTTTGTATATACAGCGCCACCTTCCCCCATTGTCATATGGTGGGGCGGATAAAAACTGGACGTCCCGATATCGCCTACCGTCCCCGTAAACTTTTCTTCTCCGTCAATGGTATATTTAGACCCAAGCGCATCACAGTTGTCCTCAACCAGCCAGAGATTATGTGCATCGCAGAACTTCTTTACCGCTTTCAAATCAAAAGGATTGCCTAATGTATGCGCAATCATAACCGCCTTTGTCTTTTCTGAGAGAGCCTCTTCCAGTTTTGTAATATCTATATTGTATTGAGGAATCGTAACGTCTACGAATACCGGTACAGCGCCGTATTGAATCATAGGTGTCACAGTGGTCGGAAATCCCGCCGCCACGGTGATAACCTCATCTCCACGTTTCACGCTTCTCTCTCCCAGCAGCGGAGACGTAAGCGCCATAAAAGCAATCAGATTTGCCGAAGATCCGGAATTAACAAGAGAGCAGAACCGAATACCCAGATACTCTGCGAATTTCCTTTCAAATTCCTCTGCATATCTCCCCGCTGTCAGCCAGAAATCCAGCGAAGCATCCACTAAACTGCACATTTCCTGTTCGTCATAGACTCTCGATGCATAGGGAATCCTGTCCCCCTCTGTAAAGCTTTTCTCCTGCTGCGGCTTTTTATAATCTTTATAATATTGAGCCACCAACCCTCTGATCTGCTCTCTCGCTTCCGATTCACTGTTCCAAACTGCCATACCGCTTCTCCCTCACCCTTCAATATACTCTTCTATTTCTCTCTCCATCTCCCGCGCTATATTGCCCGCATTCCGATAAACTTTCGTAAATTCACATGTCTTTGCAATGGCGTCTTCTATGTGCCATTTCGGCTGCCATCCAAACTGCTTTTTCAGTTTTGCACAGTCCAGTTGAAGGAAATTCGCCTCGTGCGGTCCATCCTGACTCTGATTCACCCACGTCTGCCCTTCTCCCCATTGCTTGCAGAAAAGCGTAACCAACTCTCCCGTTGTCACGCAGTCGCAATCGTTCGGTCCTACATTATAGGAATCTGCATACGAAATATCCTCATACTGCCTTTTTGCTATCATCAGATAGGCAAGCAGCGGCTCTAACACATGCTGGTAAGGTCTGGTCGAGTACGGATTGCGCACCACAATTTCTTTTCCCGCTAAAACGGCTCTGACGCAGTCCGGAATGATCCTGTCCTGCGCGAAATCTCCCCCGCCTATCACGTTTCCTGCCCTCGCCGTGGAAACTGCAATCCCCATCTCCTTCAAAAAAGAATTGTTGTAACTGTGCGTTACCAGCTCTGAGCAGGATTTACTGTTTGAATAGGGATCATATCCGTCCAACATATCTGTCTCACGGTATCCCCACTCCCACTCCTTGTTCAGGTATACCTTATCCGTGGTCACGTTTAAAAATGATTTCACACTTTTGCTTTTTCTGACACACTCACAGATATTGACCGTCCCCATGACATTTGTTTCGTAAGTATATGCCGGTTCCTGATAGGACATCCTTACAATCGGCTGTGCTGCCAAATGCAGTACAATCTCAGGCTCCGCCTTTTCAAAAACGCTCTCAAGCTTTTCCCTATCCCTGATATCGCCAATAATGGAACCCATTTTTTCCTCAATACCACTGATTGCGAAAAGGTTCGGCTCTGTCGGCGCAGGAAGCGCATACCCTGTAACATCTGCCCCGGCATCGATTAACATCTTGCACAGCCAAGTACCCTTAAACCCGGTATGCCCTGTCATGAAAACTTTTCTGCCTCTGAAAAATTGCAAAGTCCCTTTCATGCATCCCACACTTTCCAAGGTGTTTTACCACTTTCCCATAATTCTTCTAGTTTTTCCTTCTCCTGCATGGTATCCATGCACTGCCAGAATCCCCCATATCTGTATGCCATGAGTTGATTATCCCTGACCAGATTCTCTAGTGGCTCTCTCTCCAAGACAACCTTGTCCCCTTCCAGATAATCGAAAACCTGCGGTTCACATACCATGAAACCCATATTGACTACGCTTCCGTCAGTATCATTCTTTTCGCGGAAACCGTTCACCTGATTATCCGTACCAATATCCAGCACACCAAATTTCTGCCCTACGCTGGTAGCCGTCACAGTACAGTATTTCCCATGCGACCGATGGAACTTCACCAGTTCCGCGATATTAATGTCCGACACACCGTCACCATAAGTGAGCAGAAAAGGCTCGTCCCCGATATATTTCTGTATTCTTTTGACTCGACCGCCCGTCATAGTATTTAGTCCCGTATCTATGACCGAGACCCGCCAGGGCTCGGAACGGTTATTATGTACTTCCACGGTGTTTTCCTGTAGGTCAAAAGTCACATCCGAATTGTGGATATAATAATTAGCGAACCACTCCTTTATCACCTGCTGTTTATAACCCGCACAGATGATAAAGTCATTGTACCCATAGTATCCGTAAAGTTTCATAATATGCCATAGAATTGGCCTGCCGCCAATCTCGATCATAGGCTTGGGACGCAGATGGCTCTCCTCGCTGATTCGCGTTCCCCGACCGCCTGCTAAAATCACTACCTTCACGTCTCTGTCTCTCCCTTTTTTTTCGTTTCCTGTTCTCCTTTATCTTTCTTAATTGCGGAAACAATACCAACTACAAAGATCGCCGCTACCAGAACTGCAATGACTATGCCCCATATCATAGAGGTTCGTTTTGATTTCTGTATCAGTTCACTCTCCTCAATAGTACGCACCGTCTCCTCCTGCACCTCTTCAAATTCCTGCTCCAATGCTTCTTCGCCGCCTTCTGCCATATAGTTTTCCAGCGCGCCGCTTTCCATATAGCCGCTCACACCATCATACTCTACTTTACTCCAAGAATCCTGAGGCTCCCCGAATACAATGACCCCTGTTCCCTCCTCTATCTCTCTCAACGTCTCTGCGTCATCATCTGGTGACTCTTTGATCTCCGTATCCTTCACAGTCTGCTGCAAAGTCATCACGCCTTCCGTCTCCGTGGCCTGTACCGGCATATGCAGCCCGAAAACAAGCAACAGCCCCATCGCCGTCAGGCACACACTTCTTCCCATTTTTTTCATCATAATAATCTCCTCCTTAATCATAAAGCAGCGCAAAATGCCCATACACATCCTTCCGCGCATACTTATCTTCCCACTCCTCCAAAAACATATCGTCAAAAGCAAATATCAAAATATCCTCATCCGTGATATCCCCCTCATAGTCAGCCACCGCCTCCCTGTGCCCTATCACCTGAATATCCAGATCCCGGCCCATAAACTGGAGGATACCTACATACGGCGGGAAAACCTGATCCATATAGATAATCCGTCTTCCCTCCTCCTGCATCGTCTGCATTTTGTCTACCATACGGCTGTCCCGGAACGCTGCCTTCTTAAACGGCTCCAGATAAATAATATCCGCCCGCATAGCCAGGACAAGCTCGACAACCGCAAAGGCCGTCAAAAGATACTGCCGTTTCTTCCGACTCCTGCAAAACAGCGCCATCGCTGTGACCAGCACAGTCAAAAGTTCGCAGAACAGATACGCTGCCGCGTAAAAACTGTCCACCTGGAAATCTGCCTCATTGTACAGATAGCTGATCCCCACCAGAAAATAGCCCTGAAAATTATCAGCCCCGGTAACAATGATCTGCCGGACTACCAGAAAAGTCGTAAGCCCCTGCAGAAGGGCAAGCCCTCCTGTGGCGGTCCATACGAACCGGGCTCTCTCTTTCCAAAGAACGGCAAATCCCCAGACCATTACAAACGGAATCACCATCTCACTGTATCTTCCGTAGGTATAATCGCCGATCTCCCCGAGTGTCAGCAGATAGATCGTCCCTATAACAATCTGCGCCGCCACCGTCAGAAGCACAAACACGGCAAAAAACTGCTGTGGCTTCGCACTGACATGTTTTTTTATGTTTCGCAGCAATGCAAACGCCTGCCGCACCATACCGTAGATGCCCCAGTAAAACAGCCCCCAGGTCGCAAGCCCCAGATAGAGAACTTTCCCCGCCAGACTGATCAGCAGGTCATAAAACCCTTCCAGAGAAAGGACAGAACGTATTTTTTCCATCTGCCCGCTGTAATCGTTAGCAGCCACCAGTTCCTGATTGATACCGCCATATACATAAACAAATGCCTGCTGCTTCAGGAAATCCGCCGCCGCAAACAACGCCAGCGCCGCTCCCAATGCGGCAAGAACATGCCATCTTTTATCTCCCCGAAGAAAGATATGTATCGTCACCACAATCATCGCCGCCAGCAGAACTCCCACCGTCCGCATATGAACTGTATATAAATATATCAGAATCAACATCAGCAAAAGTAATGTTGAAAGTCTGTTGTTTTCCAAATAACGATATAACACACTTCCCGCCGCAATATACAGAGCCACCAGAAAGACCTCCGTCAGCGTCATCTGCGTATAAAAAAGGTTGCAGGGAAGCAAAACAGTCAATGCCGAAAACAGAACGATCGGCATCTTTTTATCCGGCATCATTCGTTTCATTGTGCCCGCCAAGGCAACCATCGCCAGAAAAAGAAACAAAAAATTAATACTTACCGCTATCCGATAAGCCGTGACTGCATCTTTACAGAATACAAAGATAGGAATAAGGATAAGACTATATCCATAAGAATAGTAAGGGGCAAGGGCGGTCACATCCGACCAGTCATATCCCGCAAGTCTCGCTGCATATGACCAATATGCGAATTCATCCGGAAAAATGGAAAATCCGTATGTGCTGCCAATGCCGAATGCCCAGAAAGCAAACAGAATAGCGATCGCGAACAGATACTCTTTATAGTGCAGGATCATGCTCCCCTTTTGTCCTAGCTTCGCATTCATATAGATAACGTAAAAATCCCTTTCAGCATACATGCTTATATCAAGGCGAAAAGCGCCTCAATATAAGCATGCCGTTTACTGTCATCTGTTCCAAGATTATCTTGCAACAATACCGTAGGTGCCAAGACCAGCCTTTACCTCGAAGGTAACGGTTGCCGGAGAAGCGTCCTTGTCCTCAAGGATCGTAACTACGCCGCCGGGCTGTACACATACGATGGAGTATGTCTTGGAAGTATCAGCGTTCTTAGGAAGCCCTACTACCATGCCTACGCTGCCCTTGGACAGGGTAACCAGTCTGCCGTTCTGCTTTGCAGCCAGATCTACGTTCAGAGTTGCTACCGTCGTGCCCTTCAATGCCTCTGCTGCCGCATTGACACAAGCTACTGCAAGGTTGCTCTTCTTGGGGTTGGTGTCAAATACCATGATGTAAGGTGTCTGACCTGCTGTCAAGCCAAGGTTTGCTCTAACGTCTGCTGCCGGTGTGGTAACTGCTGCGCCCTGTACTGTCTTCACATCATAAGCGCCCGCAACGGTAGTTGTAACCGCCGAACCTGCAACTGTAATCTTAGTATTGGAAGATACTACCGGTACAGAGGGAGCTGCCGGTGCGGAATAGCCACCGCCATTGTTGTTCTCCTCTACTACTACCACTGTCTCTTCTTCGTCGTCAGATCCCGAAGAACCTGAAGACCCGCCTGATGCTGCTGCGGCTGTTAAGGTAGTCGCCATCATCAGCGTAGCTGCCAAGGTTGCCGCAAGTAACCGTTTGATTTTGTTACTTTTCATTGGATTCATCCTCCTTCATAAAATGTAATTACACTCAAATCATTTATAACACTTTTTCTCACATAATGCAAGCTTTTGTGAAAGAATTTTCTGTTGCGCCGATTACCCCCCCCCCACTGTTTCAGGGATTTTCACATAAATTTTTCCACAATAAATTGTATAAAAATCGGGCAATTTTATCGCAGTTGCGGTGTAATGGTAGTGTCTGACAGCCGTCTTATGTATTCGTTTGTACAAACTATACAAGATGCCTGGTGGAAACACATTGCAGCCTGACTACATATCACAAACATACAACATTTTGAAAACATAGGCATTTATATATTCGGTCCAGGCAAAAGCTTTTGTCTTACCTTGGGAATGTTTTCCTTTCCTCGTCAAAGTACGCATTTCCAATATCCAGTTTTGTTAGAACCGATGCGTCTAAGTATTCCCTTTCCTTTTAGCTTTTTCAATGAGCGGTCAAGCGTACCCTTTCCAATCTCAAGAGACGAAATCAATTCCTGCCTCTTTATATGCGGGTTTTGTTGAATTGCCGACAACACTTTTTTGTCGGTTTCGGACAGAGTTATCTCCCCATTTATCTCCCTGTCTGTGGTAACATAAGTACCCGGTCCCACAGTCGCGATCGCAACTTCTGTCAGTGGAATTATGAAGTACTTCTTCCCAAAGCAAACTTAAGGGGCTAAAACGGTATTTGCCGATAGCCCCTGACTTTATCATTTCCCTGTTTGCTCATTAACTACGCCACTGCTCCAGCACCACCCCATGCGCAATCCCCGGGATCGACTGCCCTTCATTGTAGCTGGTCTTACTCAGGAGAGCCCCGGTGGGCAAAAAGAGCACTCTCTTCCAGATGCCCTCCTCGATCTTCTTCAAAACATACGCCGACAGCACCACCGCGCTGCACCCGCAGCCCGAACCGCCCGCGTCCGTGTGCTGTTTCTCATTGTCGTAAATCTCAATGCCGCAGTCCATATGCTGTCTCGTAATATCAATCTGTTTCTCCGCCAGCAGGTCAAACAGAAGTTTTTGCCCCACTTCGCCGAGATCGCCGGTGATAATCCTGTCATAATCCTTCGGCTCCCTGCCGAAATCCGCCAGATTCTGTGCAATCGTATCCGCCGCCGCAGGCGCCATGCAGGCGCCCATATTCATGGAATCCTTCACACCGTAATCCACGATTTTGCCGATCGTCACACCCTCCATCACCGCCCGGGTCTGCTTCCCCGGCTGTGAGGAGACGAGGAAAGCGCCGCTTCCCGTCACGGTCCATGTTGCCGACTTGGGTCTCTGGTTGCCGTAGGAAAGCGGGAAACGGAACTCCTTCTCCGCGCTGGCAAAATGGCTGGATGTGATACATGCCGCTTTCTCGGCAAACCCCGCAGAAACCATCATACCGCCCATGGTCAGGGACAGCCCACAGGTGGAACACGCGCCGTAAAGCCCTATATGCGGAAGCTGATACCCCGCCAGCCCGAAACTGCTGGCAATGGACTGCCCCAACAGGTCTCCCGCAAACACCATCTGGATATCCTGCTTGGTAAGTCCCTCTTTCGAGATGGCAATCTCCAGCGCCTCCTTCTGCAGGCGGCTTTCCGCCTCCTCCCAGTTTTCCGCGCCAAAGCTGTCGTCATAGCCGACCTTGTCAAAAAGCTCCCCCATGGGACCCTCCGCTTCCTTGCTGCCCACAATGGAGGCGCTGCTTATGATGTATGGTTTCCTCTCAAACTGAATGCTCTGCTTTCCTAACATAACGGCATACGATCCTTTCTTACATGATTAAGGATAGTATGCCGCTTTTTCTAACAAAATATGCAATTAGCAACGCACAATCATCTTCTTCAATGAAAAATAAATTCAATGAGATTCGCAGGCGTTCTTATCGAAAATATAATTCTTGCTGTGTTCCTTACCGATATTAGCTTCTCGACAGTCACGCATACATAAATTTAACCATGGGTTCTTTTTCACCAGATTTCCAAGAATACGTGTCGTTTCCGCTGAGCTCATCGGCTTACTAGAGACATACACCGAACCCTGCAGCCATTTAAAACCATTTTTCAACATATGTTTCTTGATTACTTCGTAACTGCCTCGCCAATGTTCACTCGGATAATAATTCTCTAATGCCTTTGTATCAAGGTCAAATGCTATTTGTTTTCTCGTCTCTGCCATACTAATACACCGGCATCGCCAAAACCTTGAGAATATCGCAGTTTTCCCCCGGTTCATCGTCATCAACCCAACGCCATGAATGAATCTGTTCAAGAAAATCATGTTGGTCTTCTAATTCCAACATTCCGACTTCTAGGCAGCCAAATTTATCCTCGCCACCTTTGAATACAAACCTGTATGGGTTACTACTGGTGTTTTCGACACTACCAGCACGATTAGAAAAGGCTCTTTCTGCAATTTTGCGCAGATTCACTAAGGTTTCGCTGGGGACGTTTTTTTTAATTTCGATAATTGAACTATACATAGCATGTACTCCTTTGAAAAAAGTTTTGCACCATTAACTAATCCTATGTAGTAAAATCTTTCTACAATAATTTTCCCAAACTTTAGTCATCCACTCTTAAAAAATACCCGCCTTGATATCCTCCTTCATATCAATCACCGCCGCCCGCGACGCATCGGCATAATTCTCCGCCCCGTATTTCGCGTAAGCCTCCTGCTGGTAAGCCGCAATGATGCCTCTGGAAGAATTGACAATGGCGCCGAGACCGTCCTCGTTGAAAAAGTGTTTCAAGTCCTTGCCCCTGCCGCCCTGCGCGCCGTAACCGGGCACGAGTATGTAGGACTTTGGCATGATCTGCCTCAGAACCTTCCCCATCTCGGGATAGGTCGCGCCAACCACCGCGCCGATATAGCTGTACGAGTCGCCCATGTGATCCGCCGCCCACTCGGCTACTTTCTCACCGACAATCTCATAGAGCGGTCTCGCCTTCGACGCGTCCGTGCTTCCCTCCGGCAGCACGAGGCGGTCCTGAAACTCGCCGCTGCTCGGGTTTGAAGTCTTTACGAGAATAAAGAGTCCCTTCTTCTCCTTCTTGCAGACTTCGATAAAGGGCTTCACGCCGTCAGAGCCAAGGTACGGATTGACCGTGGCAAAATCCTCGTCAAAACCACGGCACATGGTCTCCCCGACCTGCATCTTCCCCAGATGCCCCACCGCGTAAGCCTCGGAGGTGGAACCGATATCGCCGCGCTTGATGTCACCGATCACGACAAGCCCTTTCTCCTTACAGTATGACACCGTCTTCTGAAAGGCGTGCACGCCCTCCACGCCGAACTGCTCATACATGGCGATCTGCGGCTTCACCGCCGGAACGAGATCGCACACCGCGTCCACGATACCCTTATTGAAAAGCCAGACCGCCTCCGCCGCGCCTTTCATGGTTTCCCCGTGCTCGGCAAAAGCCTGCTTTTTGATATGTTCCGGCACAAACTTCATGGTCGGGTCGAGTCCCACCACAATGGGCGCCTCCAGTTTTTTAATCTTCTCTGTCAGTGTGTTGATCAAAGCTTCTTGCCCTCCAAATCTTTCAGTACATACTGGTTCTCAATATACTTCTGGAAATCTTTCCTCTTCACCCACTCGTAGCTGCCGTAATCTTCCGACAGGACAATGTTTGCCTCCTCTTCCTCCGGGATGGAACAGATATAAGCGATACCCACGCAATGGGTCTCACCGAGAAGCTGGGACCATGTATACTCGACCTTCTCGATCTTACCGCTTATTGACAAAAGTTCCGAGATCGCATTCAGCATCGTCTCGTCAGGCGCCTCTCCGTGGGGCACCTCCGCATCGATAAACTCCCAGACAAAAGGGTCTGGAATACGGTCATCCACCCATCTCTTTAAGAGAAGATAGGTATCCCCCTTTTTGATAATACCTTTCACACGCACATAAGTACTCTTCATAATTTCCTCCATTCCGAAGCGTTCTTTGCTAAGGAACTCTTCTATATAATAATTAAATGTTATACGGTTATCTTGTCTGTAAGAACTCGTACTCCCGCTTAGCCGCATCGTCATCCGGGTAACTGCGCAGATAGCTGTTCATCAGCGCTGCCGCCGTCTTGTACTCACCCATATACTCATAAGTAATGATCTCATTAAATTTGAGGGTCTGCATCATATCGTTCCCCTCAATATTCATCGCTGTCTGAAATGCGTCGAGCGCGGTCTGGTATTCTCCGAGCTGCATACGGCACAGCCCAAGCTGGTTGTATATCTCCGCCTTCGTCTGGTCGTACTCCGTATAGCCCGCGTAAATGCTCGCCGCGTAATTGTAATCCCCAAGCGCCTCGTAGGTCCTGCCAAGATAGAGTGCCGCTCCGTAGTCCGTGGCGGTCTTAAGACGCTCCAGAAAACTCCTGGCGTTCTCATAGTCTCCCATATAATAGCAGATGCGTCCCATATCGTAATCAGAAATAGATTTCTCGTTTTCCTGCATGGCGTTTTGCAGATAAATCTGCCCCGCCTCTTTATAGCCGTACTCCTCCAGCACCATATAAATGCGGATCATACGGTCATAGTTTTTCGGGTCCTGAGCAACCGCCGTATCAAAATCCGCCTGCGCCGCCTCAAAATTGCCTTCCGCCAGTTTCACGCACCCTCTCAGATAGTAAGCGTTCGTCTCCTCCGGTCTGAGCCCGAGAATCGCGTCGTAAACGCGCACCGCGTCTTCCAGCCTTCCAATCTTATAATATGCTGTTGCCAGATAATAATTGATGTCAAAATCCAGATTCTCCACCCTGCCGCTTCCGAGCCGCAGAGCCGCCTCCAGATATGTGATTGCCGCGTCATACTCCGTCTTCCCGAGATATGCCAATCCCATCCCCCGGTAGAGCAGTCGTTTCTCCTCCCCGTTTTCCTCCGCAGTCTGAAACAGGGCAAGCGCCTTCTCATAGTCGAGCGCAGCTACAGCCTCCATGCCCTGCTTCGTGTAGCTGGGCGCAGCCTCCGCCCCGCAGCCCGCCAGAAAAGCGCACAGCAAAACCACCGCAAATCCCGCTATTCTCCTGCCTTTTCTCCTCTGTCTCTCCACAATCTATCTCCAAGTTTATCATACGCCTGCTTCATCTGTACTTGTTCTATTCTAACCGTTCTCTCTACTGCAAGTCAAGTTCTTTACACCACACAATGTGCGTAGCGAAACCTTTTCTAAACTGACACTGCATATTGCGCAATATGCCCACGTTTAAAGTAAGTTCCCGCACACCAGATCCTTCATAATCCCGAAAAACTCCCGCACCAGATTATTCGGCTGAAAATAAACATTCGACCTCGCGGAAATCCCACAGGCATCCTCAAACCCCGCATGTCTGGCGAGCATCACGCCCCGAAACACGTGAAAGTTATTGGTGACAATCCCCACATCCTTGTCCGTGCCGCCGATGAGCGCCGCGCTGAACGCGATATTCTCCGACGTGTCTGTGGATTTGTCCTCCATCAGGATTCTCTCGGGCGCAATCCCACGCTCCACCAGATAGGCATACATCCCCTCCGCCTCACTGCACGGCTCGTTTGCGCCCTGTCCGCCGGATACCACGCAGAGCGTATCCTCGTTTGCCATCAGATAGTCATAAGCCGCGTCCAGCCGGAACTTGAGCACCACGCTCGGACCTGCGGGCTTCATCTGCGCCCCCAGCACGATAATATAATCCAAATCCGGTCTGCCCCTGTCTCTGTAATGGGCGAAGACACAGCCCTCCACTATCACGAAGAGAACCACGCCAAAAGCGATCAGGCCAACAATCCCCCTGCGCAGCAGCAGCGGGAAACGCCCCCACAGCTCATAGCGCAGCATGGCTGCCAGACCCAGAAAGAAAAACCCGCCAAGCGCCCAGACCAGATAAAAATGGTTTCCTGACCCGATGCGGAACACCATAAAACAATATAGAAAACACAAAAACGCCGCCAAAATACACAGAACGATCATCCTTTTTTTCCTCATACGATCATTTCCTCAAACACTTCCTCCGGCACGGGCTTGCAGTATCGGTAGCCCTGCGCCACGTAAGCGCCGATCTCCAACATCAGCTCAGTATCCCCTTCCGTCTCCACGCCCTCACAGACTACCTGCGCCTCCAGATCTCTTGCCAGATTCACGATATTTCTCATAATCTGCACCTGTCTTGTCCGGTTCTCGTTATTTAACAGGAAGGAGCGGTCCAGCTTGATGACCGACGCGGGTATCTGCTCGAACACGCCGAGCGACGAGTAGCCGGAGCCAAAGTCATCGATAGAAAGATGCACGCCCTTATCTTTTAAGATCGCCACATTCTCCTTCACCTTCTGCTGCTGCATCTCCTCCACCACAAGCGTCTCCGTAATCTCCACTTCGATCAGGTCCTTAGGCACCTGATACTTTTCCATCACGGACACAAACCGTTCCGGGAAGCCGTCCTTTACAAAATGTGACCTTGAAAAGTTGCAGGACACGGGAACTACCGCAAGCCCCTCATCCAACCGCCTGCGCAGCATCTTGCATACGCTCTCCATCACAAAGAAATCGACCTCCGTAATCCTGCCCGTCTGCTCATAGTACGGCACGAAGAAACCGGGTGCGCGGATCGCCCCGTTTGCCGCGGGATCTTTGAAGCGCACCAGCGCCTCCGCTCCCACCACACGTTCGTCGCGGATGTCCACCTTCGCCTGATAGTATGTCACGAAATCCCTCTGAAAATCCGCCGCATCGAGCAGTTTCTCACGCTCGTGCTGCTCACGCAGCTTCTTTCGCAGCTCCTCATCGTAAATGCTGATCGCGTTGCTGTGGCTGTCCTTCAGGGGATCAACCGCCTGAATCGCATAGGACAGCGCCAGCTGGATATCCGTATCGCCCTTTTCAACCGCGCAGACACCCATTGCCAACGTCATGCGAATCCCTTCCTTCTCATGGATGTGGTCTGATATTCTGTTCGCCATTGCCATCATACGCTTCGTCAGGGAAGACATGTCCTCATACTGCAGAAACAGTACGAAATGGCTGCCGTAGCTTCTGGCATAAAGCTCGTTTTCGCCGACTTCCCCAGCCATGATCTCGATGGTAAGCTCCAGAAGCCGCTGCCCCGCATTCCAGCCGTAGAGCGCGTTGTAACTCTTAAACTGACAGATATCCGTGTACACGATGGCATATTTTTTATCCGCATCTGTCCCCAGCTTTAAGGAAGCCCTGTATTTGAGATAATTGATATTCCAGATGTTGAAATCCGCATCCTTGTACATCAGTTTCTGAAGCCGTCTGCTGTTCTCCAGCATACGGTACAGTACAAAAATCGCAAGCGCAGCAGCAGCCAGAAGCACCAGAATAATGATTATGCTGTGGTCTCTGATAAAACCGTCCACGCTCATCCTGGAATAGAAGTTATCCTGCAGCATGTAGTCGTTGACCGATTTGTCTGTGACTTCCAGAAGCTCCTTATTCAGAATGCCGAGAAGAGGCGAATTTTCATCATTCCGAACCACCATGCGGATATCGTGCACATCGCTTAAGACCGTATGAATCTCAAGCTGCCCGAAACCGAACTGGGAGCCCAGAAGATACTCCGCCAGATATCCGTCGCACAGCGCCGCCTCCGCCTTGCCAGACTTCACCGCCTGCAGGCACTCTCTGGGATTCTCCAAAATTAAAAGCTCCGTCTGTCTCCCGGCGAAGGTGACGCCGCCTTCCTCTGTGAGATTCTCTCCCGTTACCGCAAGCGTCTGAAACTCTTCCGTCCTGCCTCCGCTCTTGGTGATCAGCACACGGGGCGCCTGGGCGTAAGCTTTCGTCAGTACGCATTCCGTCTGCTTCATATTTCCCTCAGATTCTCCACAGTAGCCGATGATATCTATACTTCCATCCATGAGCGCCTGCTTCGCCTCGTCCATGCCCTGCATTTTCACGTAAGAAAAAGTAAGCCCCGTGCTCACGGAAACCTCACCGAGCATCTGTGGCGCAAGCCCTTTGTAAACGCCTTCCTCATCTTCATAGGAAAAGGGATAATAACCGTCCAGATAACCGACTTTCAGCCCGTCATTTTTTCTGATGTAATCCAGTTCCTCCCCGGTGAGAAGAATCGTGTGGTCCAGACGGCTGTCGTAATATTTTACCATCAGCTCATTCTCAAGCTCCGGGCGGTTCATCTTCACATCCGCAATACCCTGGTTCAGCTCCCGCATCAGATCCTCATTGCCGGGATATGTAATGTAATAAAAAGGCATCGGCGCAAACCGACCGATTACCCGCTGACCTTCCCGGATCTCCGTGAGGGAGTGCACAAGCGCGTCGATCTCGCCTACCGAGAGTGCACCCTGCAGGACTGCCGTGCTCTCGTACTCCCGCACCCGTGGATTCTCGATACCGTGCCCTTTCAGATACTCCAGGAACTCCTGTTTCCTCACATACGTACCTACAACGCCATATGTAATGTCCTTCATGGCGTCAAAGTCCTCATATGCCAACTGGCTGTCCCCTTTCACGGCTATGGCGCCGAACGTATACCCGTTGGCGATATCCGCGTATTTGTAAACCTGTGCACGCTCGGCGGAATACTGCGCGCTGCCTACCAGATCCACTTCTTTGTCCGCCAGCATCTGTAAAGCTTCGTCCCAGCTCTCACAGGGAACATACTCTATATTCCAGTTTACATAATCGCAAAGATTGTCGAGATATTCTACATCCATTCCGAACATGCTGCCGTCCGGCAGTGTCTCGTGATAGCCTCCCATTGGGAAAAAGCTCACCCGCACCGTCCGCTTCCCGGCTCCCTGCACCTCATCCATATTTGTGGGAAATGCAAAAACCGCCCCCAGCATGACTCCAACAAGCAGCAGGGCGGTCTCCCGCATCGTCCTATTCCGTTTCCTTTTCCTTCCATTACCCATAACCACACTGCCTTCCCCCATGTCACAGCTCAACTGTGCCTGAAATCCGTGCGGAGAATGCCGCTTTTCAGGCATTCTCCTGAGTGAAACGGAGTTGCGAAGCAACTCCTAGAACTTCTTAGCGAGACAGCCTTTGCTGTCGAGCTTTAGAAGTTCTTTTCACTCTAGTGTAACACAGTTATTTCTGACGCACTACCTCTTTTTCTACAAATATCTGTCCAGAAAATCCCCGATCCGCCCATAGTAAACGTCGGGAGCCTTGTCCTGAGCCTGCGCGTGCCCCGCGCCCTCCACAATGAAAAGCTCCTTCTCACATGCCGCAGCCTCAAACAGCTCGTAGGACATATTCACATCTATCATCCGATCCTCATCGCCATGGATAAAGAGCGTGGGAATGCCGCTTGCCCTAACCGCCCGGAGCGGGGAAGCGTCCTTCAGGTTATATCCGCCCCGAAGCCTTAACATCACGCACGCCGAATCCACGAAGGGCGCGGCGGGCAGATGGAACCACTCCGTAATTTTATCTCCGAACATCTCATAGCCTGACGTGTAGGCGCTGTCGGAAACCACCGCCTTAATGTGTTCGGACGCCTCCGGCGAACCCGCCATCAAAAGCGCCGTTGCCGCGCCCATGGACTGCCCGTGGAGAACAATCTTCGCCTCCGGCGACTGCTCCAGAATATGCGCGATCCAGAGTTCGCAGTCAAAATGGTCCGTCCAGCCCATGCCGATAAAATCCCCCTCACTCTCCCCCTGGCATCGGAGGTCGGGCACAAGCACGGAATAGCCCTGCTGATGATACCAGCATGCAAACTGGTACATTTCCTCCTTCCATCCCGTGTAGCCGTGCAGGAGAAGCGCCCATTTATCTCCTGTCCCCGCCGGGAACTCCGCCGCCGTGAGGAGATAACCGTCCGTTGTCCGCACCTGTATCTTCCTGCGTTCCACCGTTTCCAGCCATTCCCCCGTCTCCGTGAGAAGCTGCGACCGGTTCTCCTGAATATCCGCCGTCTGCACCTGTTCGCTGTAACATTTTCTGGTGATGTCCTCAAAGGCGTTCAGCTTATCCATAAAGGAAGGCACAAGACACGCGCTGACGAGAAAATAGATAAATACGGTATAGGCCGCGAAAAGCGCCGCAGCGACTGCCGCAGCGATCCGTATTTTCCTTTTTCCGCGCATCCTGCCATCCCTCCCTTCAATAGAACTCTATCGGTATCATACTGTAAGCAATGTCCGCACTTTCCTGCACGCAGACCGCCGTACAGTACCCCTTAATCTCACGGTATTCCCTCATATGGTAATATTTTGCGTCCACGCTGTGCCGCACCCTGGCACGTCCCGATTCCTCGTCCATATGGATCACAAAATCCTGCAGGGATAAAGACATTCCCCTGCCGATCGCTTTCACAAAACTCTCCTTCATCGTCCAGAGGCGGAACATCCGCTGTGTCTGCTCCTCCTCCCCCGCCTCGTACAGCCACAAGAGCTCTTCCTTTGCGAAAAAGCGGTTCGCCACCTTGAGCCGCCCGTCCCTTTCGCGCTCGATATCGTTTCCAACCGGCTTATCCCCGATCGTACATATGGCGTAGTCGCCGGAATGGGAGAGTGAAAAACAGATCTCGGGATGATACTTCAGTGCGGGTTTCCCCCACTCGCCGATCTCATATTCCACACTTCTTTCCTGCAGCCCGAACGCCGCCAGCGCATGATCCAGAAGGAGCCCTGCCGCAAGACTTCTGTTCTTATCCTTCTCATGCCGCAGAATTGCAATTTTCTGCTGCCTGTAGGGGGAAAGCAGTTTTACTTTTTCCCGGAACAGGGTCTCGTTGTCGAGGCATCTCACATCCGCGTAATATGTGTAAGTCATAGCAGCTCCATTTCCCAGTCCACATATTTTTTCTTAACTGTTTTCCCTCTCCATTTTCCGATAGCAGCGGTCGCAGACCGGGTAGGCTGCATTCCATGCAAGAGGTCTGCCGCAGATACGGCATCTCCGCTCAAACTGCCCCTTGTCATCCTTTAACAGTTCACCAATCTCGTGCTGCGCCCACTCCCTGTTTGCCGCAACCTCCTCCTTATCCACCACCCATTCCATTCTGGCGGCAAACTGGGTATAGAGGTCAAGCTGCTTATAATAGGATTCCAGTCCCTCCAACGAAAAATCCTTTGGCAGCATCGGACAGTCCTGCTGTTTCTCCGGGTTCTCACAGTAGCGGAGCCACAGTCTGAGCACCTCCCTGTCCTTGACGTCAAAGGGACAGGTAATCAGTGAAAGCACCAGTTTCCTGTCGTCCATATAAGTGATTCTTTTTCTATAATCCCTCAGATATCTATATTTATCCACACTCTCCTTCATGGAAATTTTATCATACATGGGCGGATTGCCCGTCTTTTCCCATGCCTCTATGATTTCATCCAGTTCGATGTCAATATCGAGAAGGATCTCCGGGAAGCCGACCCGCGCCCGCCGCAGCGGATAAAGCGGTTCCGCCAGTTTTTTCCCGACATATTCCGGTTCCATCGCCGACTGTACATATCCTGTGTCGTAAAAACCGTACCGCCCGGCACGACCCGCAATCTGTCTGATTTCCTCGGCTAAGAGCCTGCGCTTCCCGACGCCGTCAAACTTGGTCGTATTCATAAAAACAACCCGGCGGATCGGCAGGTTGATTCCCATGCCGATGGCATCCGTCGCCACCACCACCTGATTGACCCCTTCGGTAAACAGCCGCACCTGCTCCTGCCTTGTCTGTGGCGGAAGGTTTCCGTAGATCACGCTGGCGCGGATGCCCCGCCCTTCCAGTGACGCCGCGATTGCCAGCACATTTTTTTTGGAAAAGGCAATCAGCGCGTCGCCCGGCTCCACATCCTTCGACATGTCAAAACGTTCGGGGATGAACGTGAGCTTCGTGTTCCGCTCGTGGCGGACTATTTCGTACTCGTCGCCGCATCGTACAAGCATCCCGGTCAACAGTTTTTCCGCCGTGCCGGAACAGCACACATGCACCTCCTCCGCGCGGATGCCCAGAATCGCCCTTGTCCAGTAGCTGCCCCTGTTTTCATCCGCCATCATCTGCGCTTCATCTATGACGGCAATGTCATACGTTTCCCTGATATCCAGAATCTCCACCGTGGAAGCCTGCACGAAACTGCCATGCGTGCGTATAGCCTCCTCCCCGGTAATCATGTCGCAGGGGATTCCGTCCGTCATCATGCGGTCGTAAACTTCCAGCGCCAGCAGACGCAAAGGTCCCAGATAAATACCGTGGTAAGCCTGTTTGAGCCGCTGCAGCGCCTCGTAAGTCTTGCCGCTGTTGGTGGGACCGATGTGCAGGATAAAGCGGCGCTTCATGGCACGCGCTTCCGGGTACTGTTTCTCCGGCTCCGCCTCCATCAGCTCCTCAATCCGCTGCCCCACCAGATATTGCATGTATTCGTCTTTATAAATTTCATAAAGGGACTTGGCGCGGAGAAGCTGTGCCGTTTTCTCCATCCCGGCGATATCCTCGGGAACCGCACCACCCGCCATTCTTTTTAGGAAATTGATGTCCAGTCTTGCCAGAAGCCGCACCACCCGGCGGTATTTTTTCATCCATCTGGTATCCTTAAGCACCACCGTATAGCCTACCTGCGCCACCTTCCTGTGCAGGTCCTTCATATCCGCCAGCACCTGATGGTTCTCCTGCTTTCTCTTGCGCAGGATACGCCGCTCCAGCTGCCCTAACTGCTTCTCCGTGCTTCTGGTAAATCTGCGGTTCTCCTCCGGGGCAAATGAAAAAAAAGCCTTCTCGTAGACTGTCCATATCTTTTTCGGAATACCGTCCGGCTCTCCCGTCTGCTGCCCCTTCTTTTCCGCCGTTTTCTCTTCCTGTACCTTACTCTTACGTTCTGTTTCCATGTTTCCTCTGTACCTGTTGATATATAGTTTACACATTGACGGAGAATGGCGCATTTCAAGCATTCTCCTATGTAGATATAGTAATTCCAAGTCAGCTTTGCTGACTTTGCGATGCAGCCTCTGCTGATGAGCTTTAGAATTACTTCTCACATTATGATACCACAGATTCCCATCGTTAGGCAAACCCTTCCACCTGTTAATATCTTCCCCTTTTCTCAACCCTTATATGTCCTCACGGCCGAACTGATACTCCCCTTTTTCGCCTTTTCGGTTTCTTGATTTTATACCGGGATTGTTTTACAATATAGGAATAAGAAGAAATTTTTGCTCAATTTTCAAAAAAGGGGAGTATTCCGAATGAAAAATGTGATTCTCGTGGTGGATGACGACAAAACCAACCTGTCTCTGGCACAGCGGATTCTCGGACCGCAGTACCGCATAGCCGCGTCCAATTCCGGAACAGCGGCTCTCAAGTATCTGGAAACCCACCGCCCCGACCTGATCCTTCTGGATATTAACATGCCGGAAATGGACGGTTTCGAGGTGATGGAAAGGATTCACTCCAACGTACATACCGAGTCGATTCCCGTTATTTTTCTGACGGCGGACGCTCTTGCGGAAACGGAAATCAAATGTTTTCAGATGGGCGCCATGGACTTTGTGACGAAACCTTTTGTGCCGGATATCCTCCTGAGCCGTGTCAGCAAGACAATTGAGCTTGACCAGTACCGCCACAATCTGGAAAATATGGTAAACGACCAGGCGCAGAAAATCATGGAGGGTTCCATGCGCCTCGGACGGATTCAGGAGTCTGTCATTATCGGTATGGCAAATCTGATCGAAAGCCGGGACGGCAGCACCGGGAAGCACGTGAAAAATACGCAGACCTATGTCGGAATGATCGCCACCGAACTGCTTTCGAGAGGGCTTTTTACCGAGGAGCTCACCCCCGAATATATCGAAGATCTCTGCAAGGCGGCGCCCCTGCACGACGTTGGCAAGATCAAAATCCCGGACGCCATCCTGCAAAAGCCCGGCAGGCTGACCCCGGAAGAGTTTGAGACCATGAAGCAGCACACCACCCACAGCCGCCAGATTATCCACACCATTATCGGCGACATTGAGGATGAGCACTATGTAGGGCTGGTGGAGGACATTGCCCTCTACCATCACGAAAGGTGGGACGGCACAGGATATCCGACAGGGCTTACCGAAACCAACATCCCTCTCTCGGCTCGGATTATGGCAGTTGCGGACGTGTTCGACGCGCTCTACGAGGAGCGGTGCTACAAACCGCCCGTCAGACCCATTGAGCGGATTATCCAGATCATGTCCGAGGGACGCGGCACTCAGTTTGACCCTGTGATTCTGGACGTATTTATAGATATGCTGCCGCAGTTGAAGGAACTGCTTCATATCACGGACAGTGCCACATGACGAGCGTGTCGCCCATATGACAGCAACATCATATGTTAACATTTCATCACATGATTTTTTGAGGAGCGTTGACCGAGTTGGATAATACACAGTTAAAAACGGAACGAACCGAGAGAAGGCTGGAGCGTATCGTGCTCATTGTCCTGAGTCTCTACACGGCGGCGTCATTTGCCACCGGGCTGCTCTCCGGCTGGAGCATCTACATCAGGGAACTGCTTTTTGTTCCAACGGTTTCCGGCTGGTTTATCTATTTCCGGGAATACTGGGATCACCCCCGCCGGGCAGTTTTCATCTGTATCTCGTGCTGGACGGAGTTCATCCTCTACGCCCTGTTTACGGACAGTTTCTCTGCCATGCTTGTCACCATGGCGGGCGTTATCGTCCTGCTCAGCATCTTCAATACCCAGCAGATTCTCTATCCCGGACTTGTCGTCCCCTTTTTCCTCTTTTTGTACCACGGCTTTATCGCGAGGACCATCGCCATTACCGGTCCACGCAGCGCACTCAGACTGGGCATCCAGTTTCTCTCAGTCTACATGGTTACCGTGGTCATCTGGATTATCCAGAAAAACAGGCAGGCGGCAAGCGAACTTCTGATCGAAAATATCCGGGAACTGGAAATCGCGAAGCGCAGCAAAGACGACTTTCTGGTCAATGTATCTCACGAAATCCGCACGCCCATCAACGCGGTCTGCGGCATGAGCGAAGCTATTTTACAGGAGGATCTGCCCGCAGATGTGCGCCGGGATGTGATTGATATCCAGACCGCCGGAAGAAACCTCCTCGCCACAGTCAGCAATATTCTCGACTTCTCTGAACTGGAGACAGGCAAGCTTACCCTTGCGGAGGAAAGCTACAACATCACCTCCACCATCACCGACATCATCAACATGGCTATGACCATGGAAAACGGCAGGCATCTGGAGCTGATCGTTGACTGCGACGCAGATCTGCCGAGTAACCTTCTGGGCGACGAACAGAAAATCCGGCGCATTGTTGTGAATCTGCTCGGAAACGCCATCAAATTCACGAAGGAAGGCGGCGTGATTCTGCGCATCGCAAGCCGGAAAGAGGAATATGGCGTCAATCTGCATGTCAGTGTCCGTGACTCCGGCATCGGCATCGAGCGCGCCGATATGGAGAAAATTTTCACAAGCTTCAGTCAGGTCAACTCCAAAAGAAACCGAGAAGCGGACGGCGTGGGGCTGGGGCTCGCCATCACACAGGCGCTGGTTTCCAGCATGGGCGGCTTTATGACATTGGAAAGTGAACCCGGCAGCGGCAGTGAATTCCAGTTCACCATTCCCCAGAAAGTTCTGGACGAGGCGCCCATCGTTTCCATTAAGGACAAGAACAATCTTTTCGCGGCATGCTACATCAATCTGGATAAATACAATTATACGGTCGTTCGGGAAGGCTATGAAAACTGCATCCATCACATTGCCAGCCAGTTCGGTTTTCCATTCCGCATCTGTCGGAACCTTCCCGAGCTGAAACGCCGGATGGAGCGCGAAACTTACACCCACATCTTTATCGGCTGGGAAGAATATGCTGAGGACCGCGTCTTCTTCGATAAACTCTGCGCGGAAAGAAACGTGATTCTTCTTCTGGACTACGATCAGGAGCTTTCGGTGCCGGGAAATATGCTGCGTATTTATAAGCCATTCACAGTGCTTTCCATCGCCGCTGTCTTTAACGGTCAAAAAGTCCTCTACGGCGAGGATCAGCGCACCAGTTTACATAACAAATTCATTGCACCACAGGCAAATATTCTTATTGTGGATGACAATGCCATGAATCTGAAAGTGATGGCGAGACTTCTCCTGCCCTATCAGCTCAAAGTCACCCTTGCCATCAGCGGACAGGAGGCACTGGAAAAGCTGAATACGCCAAATTATGACTGCGTCTTTCTCGACCATATGATGCCGGAGATGGACGGCGTCGAGACACTGCACAAAATCCGCCAGAAACCGGGCGCATATTACCAGTCCCTTCCCATCATTGCCTTTACGGCGAACGCCATCGGCGGCGCGCGGGAAATGTTTGTGTCGGAAGGCTTCAGCGACTTTATCGCCAAGCCCATCGAACTGAGCGTGCTTGAGCGTATCCTGCGCCGCTATATCCCGGCACAGATGCAGATTCCCGTCGAGGAAGGTGAAACCGTCCAAACGGAGCGGACATCGGAGAATGCCGCCGTGACTTCGGCGACAGATCCTATTGGACAGCAGACTGCAGGCGAAGCGGCGGCATACGGCCCAGACATCCAGAGTGTGGCCAGTGACGCCTCCAGAGGGCGGCTCCACCTGAACAGAGCCGGGGTGAATATCGAACAGGCTCTTGCCTACTGCGGGGATGAGGAGGGTTTCCGCGAAATCATCGCCATCTTCCATGCGGAGGGTGAGAAACGCCGGAATCATCTTTCTCACTACTTTGAAGAACAGGACTGGAAAAACTATGTGATCTGTGTCCATGCCCTGAAGGGCAACGCCAAGAGCATCGGTGCGGGCACACTGTCAGAATTGGCGAGAGAGCTGGAAATGGCAGGCAAGGAAAACCGAATCGAATACATTCTGGAACACCATGAGGCGATGATGGAAAACCACGACCGTCTTTTGGAGGCGCTGGACAAAAACGCTTTTGTCTATCCGTCTGCGAAATATTCTGATGCGGGGATGCCTGAATCATCGGACACTTCTGTCACGACGCCGGATTCTTCCGTGGACGAAACGGGGACCGGTACTCCCGCCGACGCAAAAGATAAAGATTCCCTGCAGAATCTGCTTGCGCAGATTGGGGAAAAACTGTCCTCCTTTGAGAACGAGGGTCTTTCAGAGCTTCTGGACCGGCTTGCACAATGCAGCCATGAAGGCGCCTCCCTCGCCGGGCTTGCAGACAGGCTGCGGGATCTGACACAGGATTTCGATTTTCTCGGCGCCGCCGAGGTTCTGGAAAGGATGGGAAAGTGACGTATGAAGAAGAAAATGCAGCGGTTTATAAGAAATCTTTTCCCGGGGCAGCTTGATTTTAAGGAGCGGATCAACCGTATGATCATGCTCCTGGTGTTCGCCTCCTCCGTGATCGGCATCATCCTTGTCCTTCCGGGCGCTGATCTGAAAGTTTTGTATTCTCTTGTGCCCATATGCGTGCTCTCCAACATTGCCATCCGAGTGACCCTCTCACAGGGCGACAGCAAAAAAGCTTCCTGGCTTCTTGTCATCGGCACCAATGTGGTCTTCTTTCCCATGCTCTTTATCAACAGCGGCGGCACAGAGAGCGGCATGCCCGTCTGGTTTGTGCTTGGGCTTGTCTATATTTTCCTTTTGTTTGAGGGTCGGGATTTCTGGATCGCCATGACACTCTCCCTCGTCTCCTTTCTGGGCACTTATCTGCTGTGCTACTACCGCCCGTATCTGGTGCCGGAATCTACCCGGTTCTACAGCTTTTCGGACTCCTTTTTCGCGCTTGTCTGCGTCAGCCTGTTTATCGGTATTCTTTTAAAAATACAGAGCCGGACCTACGAGCAGGAAAAGAAGTCCGCGGAAGCGCAGAAAAAAGAAGTGGAGCAGATCGCCCGCTCGAAGGACACGTTCTTCGCCAACATGAGCCATGAGATCCGCACGCCCATCAATACGATCATCGGCTTAAACGAAATGATCCTCAGGGAGGACATCTCCGACGAAATTGCGGAGAATGCCATCAACATCCAGAATGCCAGCAAAATGCTTCTCACCACGATAAACGACATCCTCGATCTCTCCAAGCTGGAATCCGGCAAAATGGATATCGTGCCAACCCAGTACGAGATCAGTTCCATGTTCAGCGATCTGGTCAATCTGATCTGGATCCGCGCGCACCAGAAAAATCTGGAATTCAAAGTTGACATTGACCCGGAAATTCCATCCATGCTTTACGGGGATGAAATACGGATCAAGCAGGTGGTCACCAATATATTGACCAATGCAGTCAAATACACGTCGTCCGGCTCCGTTACCCTTTCCGCAAAAGGGGAGCGTGTCGCCGCAGACCAGATTCTCCTTCGCATCTCCGTACAGGACACCGGCATGGGCATCCGCAAGGAAAGCCTGGACGACCTCTTCAGTTCCTTCAAGCGTGTGGACGAGTCGGACAACCGCAACATAGAAGGGACCGGGCTCGGCCTTAACATATCCAAGCAGCTTATTGAAATGATGGGCGGCAAAATCAGCGTAGACAGCGTCTACCACCAGGGTTCCACCTTCACCGTGGAAGTGAAGCAGCGCATTGTCAACGTGCGCCCCATCGGCATCATCAACTTCGCCACCCAGAAACAGTTAAACCACCGCGCCGCCTACCGCCAGAGCTTTATCGCGCCGGACGCCCGCATTCTGGTCGTGGACGACAATTCCATGAACCTGATGGTGGTTGTAAAGCTCCTGCGGGATACCAAAGTAAAAGTAGATATGGCGGAGAGCGGCAGGGAAGCCCTGCAGAAAACGGCAGAGAATACATACCACGTCATTCTCATGGATCATATGATGCCCGAAATGGACGGCGCAGCCACCCTGCGCGCCGTGCGCAGCCAGACGAAAGGCTTCTGCCAGAAAACGCCTGTGATCGCCCTGACCGCCAACGTCATGTCAGACGCGGAGCAGGTCTATCGGAACATGGGGTTCGACGGCTATCTGGCAAAACCCATCAGCGCGCCGCTTCTGGAGGCGGGGCTGCTCAAATATCTGCCGCCCACACTGATCGAATATATGGCGCAGGATGACGACGACGAGACCGACGATATGGAGGAGTTGAACCAGATAAGCAGCGCGCGCAAACGCAAAATCGCGATCACGGCGGACTGTATCTGCGATCTTCCGAAAGATCTTCTGGAGCATTTCCACATCCGCCTTATGTACTGCTATGTACACACTAGGGAAGGACGTTTCTGTGATCTCTTCGAGCTTTCCTCCGACAGCCTGCTTACCTACCTGCAGAAGGACGGAAACCACTCACATTCTTCCACTGCCGACCCGTCCGAGTATGAGTATTTCTTTGCTGAGACATTGAAGGAGGCGGAGCACGTGATCCATATCACAGCCACCGCAGACTTAAGCGGCGCGTATCCGAACGCCACGCAGGCGGCAAAAACCTTCGACAACGTCACCGTGATCGACTCCGCCCACATCAGCAGCGGACACGGACTCATGGTGCTCTGTGCCGCCAGACTTGCCGAGGAGGGGTACGGCGTAGACGAAATCTGTGAGGCGCTCGATGAATACCGCGAACGGGTTTTCTCCAATTTCCTTGTGCCAAGCACCGCCACCCTCTACCGCAACGGCAAGGTAAGCGGCGCGGTTCACAGGCTTTGCACCGTGCTGAACCTCCATCCGGTTCTGTCCATGTCCAGAAACAAGCTGAAACTCTGGTGTATCGAGTCCGGCAATATGCACCGGGCGGTCAGACAGTATGTCAAAAAACTGTTTGAACATAGCAGACAAATTGACACCAGCGTCCTCTTTGTCACGTATGCAGGCTGCAGCGTAAAACAGATCGATGAAATTGTAGGGATTGTGGAAAAATATATCCACTTTGACCAGGTGATTCTGCAGAAGGCGTCCGCCACCGTGTCAAGCAACTGCGGCGTGGGGACGTTCGGGCTGATGTTTGTGAGGAGGGAAAAGCAGGGGGCGTGAGTGCTCCCTGCTACCTGGCTGTCTGTGTAATACCGTTCCATTCAACCCTTTCTCAGAACGGGTTATACCGCGTTATTTCCAGTACTGTTCCGTTTTCTCCTTCGCCTCAGTCTGTGAAAGGGCATATTTCTCCGCCAGTTTATTCATAACAAACATTCTCGTCTGCCCGGCTTCCTGCAATACTTCAACCGCACAGCGAATCCCTTCTTCTCTTCCTTCTTCTCTTCCCTCCCATCTGAGTGTCCTCTCATACTTTTCCACATCAAATTCTTCCAATATCGAACCCAGAACCCGCGACCGATTTCTTCTCAAAACATCCTCCAATATCCCGTTTTCGATGCAGTAATCTACTGCCTCGGAAAACGCTTCCTTTTTGTTGGCGCTCCCCACTGTAAACTCCCTAAGTACATTCACAAATATGGAGTATTCTCCCAATTTTCTGCATTTTTCCAGTAGTTCCCGATTATGTCCATAATTGATATTATACATATGGACAGTCAGCTCTACGTCAGATTCCTGCCGTTTATCCGTAAACGCATCTGACAGCCTGAGAATCTGTCTCTCCGGCACCCCTTTTTGCCCGTTATAAAACACCACGCATTTTGGTGCAGGCAATTCAATCAGCCCTGTTCCATAGAAACTCACCCGCGCCTTTTCAATCATCGTCTGATACTCCTGCGCCAGATAAATCAAGAACCGCACCGGGAGGTTCGGGCTGTAGGTACTCTGGTGCTCGTACATATTCAAGGTGCCCGCAAGCACAAAGGCCAGATCATTTTTCATCACCACATAAACCGCGCTCTCGATTGTCACAATCTCAAGCTGTGAAGCGTCCTGATAATCCGTCCCGTTTAACGCGTTATACAACTGCAAAAGCGCTTCACGGTCTTCCTCAAATAAAAACCGAAACAGCCTGTCCTTTACATATCGCTGTCCTCTTTCCCTTCGCCCGAACCTCCAAAATTTCCGCTGTTTTCCTGCATATCCTCTTGTCATGTTTTCTCCTTTCTGTACTCTGGCAGAAAAGAGAGCATGTCGTCCACAGATGCACGTTTCAGTTTCCGCCGTATTTTTAGTTGTCATTGTAAAAGAAAAATCCGACAGAAACTGTCCTGAACGTGCGAACCGCACATCTGTTAGAATTTCTCTGATGTTCTTATATTACATGGTTTATAGTCTCATGTCAATATTGTTTTTGAACGAAATACCGTTTTTGTCGGGATTCCTGCCCGATCTGTCTTAGGCAAGTCTCCAGCGCACTCTCCCCCTCGGGGCTCACGATATCCGGGTTTGTCCCGCATGCCTCGCTCCCGGTTCCGTCCGCAGTCACCCCGTACATCGGGCTGTACTGTACCACCAGACCGCTGTTTGGTAAAATCAGGTAAATCGGATCTGTACCGATCCCATCCCCGCTAGTCGTCCGGCCGACCAGTGTTGCAAAGCCGCTCGCTTTGGAAAACATTGCCGCATACTCGGAGGAAGAATAATTGTTTTCACTCACCAGCAGCCATATCTTCCCGTCAAATCCGGGTACCGTCAGCGTCTCCTTTGTCAGCGGCGCAACTACAAGTTCGTCAAAATATGCCATACTGCCGCCTAAATTATTGGTGATATCAATGATCAGATTGTCATACGTCCTGACTTTGTCATAAAAAGGCAGCAGTATTTCGCGGTCGGTCTCCATCTGCCCGTGATCAAAGGCATCGATGAAAACATATGCCGTTTTTCCCGGCTCCAGAATCTTTGTCTCCACATTGGCAGGCATCGCCTCCACCGCTGCGGTTTCCCCGTCTGCCGCTGCCGCTTCACCAGCCTCCGACTCTTCTCCGCGCTCTCCGCCATTCTCCGCCGTCCGCTTCTTTTCCGTCAGACGATCCACTTCCTCATGATAAGCCGTCATGGCAGCGTAGGTTTTCCGGGAGACGGGATTGTCCAGCGCGTCCACATAAGGCTGATACCTTTTCTCCTGCCCCGGCTCTTTTACATATTCCCGCGCGGACGCAAGCTCGCTCTCATAGCGCAATCCCCAGAGAGCCAGATGCCCCGTATAGGAAAATTCCCCGGCAAACTCCTTTAGCACGTAGAAAAAGGCATCGTCGTTCGCACACTGTTCCACTTTTTCCTGATAAGTTCTTTCCAGTACATCCAGATCCGCACCCGCCTGTCGCGAAGCCAGTTTCACATAAGGGTAGTTTTCACGCAAACCCTCGCACAGACTCCCGAAGTCTGCCAGCCGCTGTTCCTCGGAGAGACCGCCCATCCAGTTTTTCTGTTCGTCGGTCATTTCCGAAAGAACCTGCGCGCCTTCTTTGTCCTGCCCCTTCTGCACCGCCTGCTCTTCCTGCATACTTTGTGCGTCCGGCGCCTCCCGCGAGCCGGCAGTTCGCCCGTCCGTCCCGCATGCCGCCACCGCCACGCTTAAGCTAAGACAAATGCCGCCAAGCCACATTCTTTTTCTCTGATACGTGGCGGCTCTTTTTCTCCTCATACCGACTCCACCTCCTCCGGCGTCATCGGCGTCTCCCCGCCTGTCACCATCCGCTGATCCGTCTCCTCCCCGCCGGTCGGAAAAGAAACCGTCACCGTAAACAGATCCGCATCCGTCTCCACCGTAAGGCTTCCGCCGCACGCCTCCGTAAAACTCTTCGCGATGGAAAGTCCAAGTCCGCTGCCGCCGTCGGTGCGGCTCTCATCGCCGCGCACAAACCGCTCGGTAAAGTCCTTGCCGTCCGAAAGCTCCACGCCGGAAGTATTCTTGATGCGCGCAACCGCCCGCCCGTCCTCCTCTGTCAGCGAAAGATATACACGCGAACCTTCCAGAGAATAGCGCAGTGCGTTCTGCAAAAGATTCTGGAACACCCGGTAGAGTCTCTGCCCGTCCGCCGTCACAGATACCGGCTGCTCGGGAATCAGCGTCCGTATCACAAGCGTGCTTTGACTAATCTGGTCATTCATATCCGCCAGCGTCTGCCGCAGGAGCTTTCCCATATCCAGCATCTCCATCTGGATCGGCAGCTGGCCCGAGGTGGCCTTGCTGATCTCAAACACATCCTGCACGATGCCGCGCAGCCGCTCCGCCTTTTCCCCCAGAATCTGGATATACTCTTTCACATGCTGGGGCAGCTCTTTCTCCTGCCGCAGCAGCTCCGCATAGCTGATGATGGAGGTGAGAGGCGTCTTGATGTCGTGGGACACGTTGGTCACCAGTTCCACCTTCATCCGCTCGCTCTTCACCTGCTCTGCAAGCGCCGTCTCCATGCCCTTCTGTATCTGGTTTAAGCTGTCCGCCGCCTCCTGCAGATCAGTGTCCTCAGACAAAACCAGTTCGCCTTCCAGACTGCCTTCCCGCACCGCCAGAATTCGGTCTGTGAGCAAGCCGATATCTACCGCCAAACGACGGTTTTTCTTTAAACCCGCGACAGTAATCGCGGTAAAGACAAACAGTGCGCCAAATATGACCTCTGCCATCAGCATGTAAGCATATCTCATATGAAAGGGATAACCCATATCTTCCGCCACGGCTTCATATAGATCCGTTTCATACGCATAATTGTAACCGTATCCGCCCGAGATCCAATTGACCAGTTCCCCCTGAATCATCCAGAGCGCACAGACTGCCCCCGCAAACAGAAGCAGGAGACTGATTTCCGCAATCAGTGTGTTTCGCTGTCTCCTCACCAGTCTTTTCTGAATCGGATATTTAAAATCTTTCACTTTGAGCAGATCAAAAATCGGTTTCTTCTGCCGTTTTCCATTCATCCGCCAGTCCAGAACAACCAGATAGATGAGCCAGAACCAGAGCGCCAGATAGCCCCCTGCACTCGTCAGCCTTGCCATCTCGTAGATATAATCGCCACTCCAGTTATAATACCCCAGCCCGTTTCTGATCCACCAGACGAGCTGTCCGAGCACTCCCCCGCCCATTCCCGTAAATAAAATCACCAGAATAAGCAGGAAGGACAATTTGATTTCCAGACAGATTTTTTGAAGCCGGTCCGCAATCCATTCCACCGCCCGCCTTCTGCCCTTTCGCATCAGAAGACCGACCGCCAGCAGGAGCACGCCGATTGACATAAAAATACAGATCCGCTCCGCAGCGCTGGCAAGATATAAGGTATTCTGCCGGATGCGGCAGAGCCTGCCGCCATACTGTGTGACGCCGCTTCGTCCGTCCTCACTCACAATATAAAGCTGCGGAAACTTTGCCGCCGCCAAAAAGACCACCGCGTCTTTTGCCGACTCTCCTATCGTAAAATTCGCATACCCGGGCACCCGCCAGCGGTTTCTGTCGCTGTAGATCCCGTCGCCGTATACATCCACCTCGTAGCCGTCCTTCACGATCTGTACCTTGCCGTCGCCGGTCCTGTTATACCAGAGCGTGAAGTTGTACGCCGCCGCGTCGAGAGACTTGGAAAAGTCCTCGTCCGTCCATTCCTGCCCCGCTTTGTCCTCAAAGCCGTCGATGTTGGAATAGAGGAGCTTATTCTGGTAGATTACCGCATAACGGAGGTTTTTGTTCTGCGCCATGTCCGCCATGTAGGCGTCCCTGCTCTCCTGATCCCCGTAATCATAACCATAATAGTCGTAATAATTCCCTCCATAACCGTAGAAATCATCGTAATCGGCTACACTGTCCAGCCCGATTTCCTCGTAATGCGCCTGCTGTTCCGCCAGATATGCCTGATAATCGTCCCAGTTCCCGCCAAAAGCCTCCGGTCCTTCCAGATTATTCAGAAAATCTGCTGCAGCCCCATAATCCGCAGTCTCCTCCGCGACAGCCTCTTCCTGTTCCACAAGCGGCTCATTCTGAAATTCCTCGACCCACCTGTCATAAGATTCATCCATGAACTTATACACCGCGCCCGTGGAGTCCGTAACGTATCCCGAATCATCCTTTCCCGCGGTTGCCACACCTATAAGCTCCGACAGCTTTCCGCTGATCAGATCCCGGAAATCCCCGCTCTCCTGATAATCCGACTGTCCCTCAAGGATATCCGTGCCAAAAACTGACACCATGCCTGCAGCAGGAATCAGATTGGTGACTATGACGGTCAATCCTGTTGCAAACGCCATAAAACTGAATACCGATTTACTTTTTTTCCATTTTGTATCCAATGCCCCACACCACCTTTACATATTCTGGCTCCTTCGGATTGAGTTCGATTTTCTCCCGGATGTGCCGGATATGCACCATCACCGTATTCTCCGGCGAAAAGGACGGTTCCTCCCAGACTCTCTCATAGATCTCCTCCGCCGGAAAGATCCGCCCACGGTTCTTCATCAGAAGCTCCAAGATCTTTGTCTCCGTGGCGGTCAGTCTGACCGGCTCCCCGTCCGCGTAGAGCGTGCGCTCCTCAAGACGGTAACAGAGTCTGCCGTTTACGATCTCTTCCTCCTCATTCTGTGCATGAATGCCACCCAGCATCGTGTACCTGCGAAGCTGGCTTTTCACTCGGGCTGCCAGCTCCTGCGGATGGAAGGGCTTCGCCACATAATCGTCCGCCCCCATAGAAAGACCCAGAATCTTGTCCGTTTCCTCCGTCTTCGCACTCAGCACAATGATCGGAAGGTTCTTCCGTTCCCTGATCTTCATCATGGCTGACAGCCCGTCCAGCTTCGGCATCATCACGTCCATGATGATAAGCTGCACCTCCGTCTCCGCCAGAATCCGCAGTGCCTCCATGCCGTCGTAGGCCTTGAGCACGCGGTACCCTTCCTTCTCCAGAAGAAGGGCAATCGCCCGCACGATCTCTCTGTCATCATCCACCACCAGCACACATGCATCCATGAAAATCTTACCCCCTTTTCCTAAGCCTGGACTTATCATAAAAAGAAGTCCTTATAAAAAAGTCGTGGGATTTCTTATAAAAATCTTAAAGTGCGCGCGAGAAATGCGAAGCATTTCAAGCCTGCTTATGAAATTCAATCGCATTATGTCAACCAATCCCGCATCTCCGCCTCCGCCGCCCGTATCTCCTCGAGAAGTTCCCTTGCGGAAACCCGGATGGCGCCGGCCCCCATTATGATGATCTGTTCGAGCCCGTCGGAGGTGGCTACCCGCACACGGTGGTTTTTCCGGCTCATCTCATGAGTCACCTTCTCGATATACTGATCCGCCGTCTCGGCCTCCTTCGTGTAGACCACATCAATATTGTGATGCCGCTCCACACTGCCCGGATTACCCTTCACGCGGTACGCGTCAAACACCAGTATCAGATGCATTTTTCGAAACGCCTGATAATTACAGAGAATATCCGTCAGCCTGCACCTGGCGGCATTCAGATCCGCCCCGGCCAGATCGGAAAGTTCGTCCCATGCAAAGATGATATTGTAGCCGTCCACCAGAAGGTACTCCTCCTGCCCGTTTTGACTGCCGTGGTACTCCACCTCGGCCGGCGGTGCCGTCTTTGCCCGGATGGTTCTGGCCCAACCCTGTTTTTTCGGCTCCTTTGTGCCGAAAGTACGCGCAAAGATTTCCTCCACCTCGTCTTGACCTATAAAGTCAACCGTCGACCTGCCATCAGCGGATCTTTTCGCATAGCGTTCCGCAAAATTACCCGCTCCGGCGTCGTTTCCCGCCTCGTTATCCCCGGCGCCGCCACCTTGTCCGTACCGGGAGTATTGACCGTTTTGGTCGCTTTCATGATCCGCGCCGTATATGCTGCCGTCCGACAGCCGCCACCCCGGTTTCAACACCGGCTCCAGATGCATGTACGCCTCCACTAGATCCCACTCCACCACAAATCCCGCACCGTGGGCGCAGAACACGGAACCGCACGGATTGTCCGTATCATGCTCCGCCTCATAGCCGATCCGCTCTATGACCTCCTCTGCGTTATGGCATGGTTCATAACCCTTCAGCCTGGTAAACAGCCGCCCCTTTCCCCCGGAATAGGACAGCATTTTTGTCTGGTAGCCGCCAAATTCGGAAACGGGAACCGTGCCTGTAAGATGCGCCTCCTCCCCAAAAGTCTCCGGCGCGTCAAACTGGCCGCTCATGGCCTGCACGTCCGTCATGGCCCGCCCCACCAGAGAGGCGGGAAGTTCCATGCGAAATTCATAAACCGGCTCTAAAAGCACACTCCCTGCCCTGCACAGTCCCTGTCTGAGGGCACGGTAGGTGGCCTGTCTGAAATCACCGCCCTCCGTGTGCTTCACATGGGATTTTCCCGCCGCCAGCGTAATCTGCATATCCGTAATCGGGGATCCCGTAAGGACGCCGAGATGGGTTTTTTCCTCCAGATGGGTCAGAATCAGCCGCTGCCAGTTCCGGTCCAGCTTATCCTCACTGCAGCAGCTTCGGAAGGTAAGACCGCTCCCTCTCTCCCCCGGCTCTAAAATCAGATGCACCTCCGCATAATGCCTGAGCGGCTCAAAGTGCCCCACGCCCTCCGCCACGTCCGCAATGGTTTCCTTGTAGAGTACGCTCCCCTCATCAAAGTCCACATCTATGCCGAAACGTTCGAAAATCAGCCTCCTCAAAATCTCAATCTGCACCTCGCCCATCAGCCTGACATGGAGTTCCCTGCTCTGTTCCTGTCTGATGAGGTGAAGCTGCGGCTCCTCCTCTTCAAGTTTACATAACTTTAAATACATGTCGTGGATATCACTCCCGTCGGGAAGGTTGACCCGATAAGTCATAACCGGCTCCAAAACGGGAAGCACACTCTCCTGCTCCACACCAAGTCCCTGTCCGCAAAAAGTGTGTTCCGGTCCGAGAAGCGCGCAGATACTTCCGGCTTCCGCCTCCTGCACCGTCACATATTTTTCTCCTGAATACTGACGGATCTGGTCAATCTTTTCCACGCAGTCTGATGACGCCCCGCCTGTCCTGACAGATTTTGCCGATACGCCCGCATCTGACCTCCCCGGTTCATCCTGCTTCGGCGGTTCTGTCTGCTGCGTCCCCGCCCTGTCCTGTGCGGCGGACGCCGTTATCGTCTGCTTGACCTTGAGACTGCCCCCGGTCACTTTGATATGCGTCAGACGGTTGCCCTGCGCATCCCTCGTGATTTTAAAGACTCGCGCGCCAAACGCTTCCCCATACTCTGGTGCAGGCGCATATGTCGATAGCGCGTCGAGCAATGCCTCCACGCCGTCTCCATGCAGGGCGGAACCGAAAAAGCATGGGAACAGTTTTCTTCCTTCTATCAGCGACGCAATCTCCGCATCGCTCACCGGAGACTGTCCCTGCTCCACCCGCTCCAGATACCGCTCCAACAATGTCTCGTCACAGACCGCAACATTTTCATAAAATGCGTCCGTCCGCTCTCCATCCGTGCACGCAAAAGACACGCAGCGCCCGTCCAGCTCCTTCTGTACCCCCGCAAGCAGCCTGTCCGCGTCCGTCCCCGGCTGGTCCATCTTATTGATAAAGAGAAATACAGGCACACGGTAACGCTCCAGCAGCCTCCACAAGGTCAGCGTGTGACTCTGTACCCCATCCGCGCCGTTTATGATGAGCACCGCACAGTCCAGCACCTGCAATGTCCGTTCCATCTCCGCTGAGAAATCCACATGCCCCGGCGTGTCCAGGAGTGTCACTTCCATCCCCTTCCATGACAGACGCGCCTGTTTGGAAAATATAGTAATACCTCGGTCCCGCTCCTGCGCGTCTGTATCCAGAAACGTATCCCTGTGGTCCACACGGCCCGCGTTTCTGATCTCCCCCGCCACGTAGAGCATACGCTCCGCCAAAGTTGTTTTTCCCGCATCCACATGTGCCAGCAGACCGATCACTGTCTCTTTACCGCCCATTTTAACCCCCGATACGCGAACATGTCCCGCCGATAAGCGGGACATGTCAAAATTGTTATCTAACTTTTATTATTTTAAACCTGATTCAAAATATTTGCAAGACGGTCAATACCTGCCTGTACCCTTGCCATGGATGAAAGAATCGTCTCCACTCCCGTCACCTGCTCCTCTGTGGAGGAACTGATCTCCGTCGTCCCCTGCACGGAAACCTGCGAAATCTTCTCGACCTGGGACATCGCATCCTGCAGTCTTTCCTTGATCTCCACAATACCGCCAAGCCCGTCTTTCAGCTGCTCCGTCTCCTCAATCACCTGCTCGGAAGATTTCAGCATCGTATCAAAAATCTTCACCGTGTCGTCCAGCTTCTCGTTGGACTCCCGCACAATCACGGTATTGCGGTCAATCACCTTATTCGTATCGCCGATGGTAGCGATGATATCCTTCAAAATCGCATCAATCTTCTGCGTAGCCGTGGCAGATTCGCCGGACAGTGCGTTAATCTCATCCGCAACCACGGCAAACCCCCTGCCGGCTTCGCCTGCCCTCGCCGCCTCGATCGCCGCGTTCAGCGCAAGCAGATTGGTCTGTTTCGCGATCTGGCTGATACTGTCTATGATCTCACCGATGGAACTGGACTTCTGCTCCAACGCCGCCATACCCTCAGACGCCACCTGCGTCGCCTTGATATTCTCGCTGAATTTCTTCGACAATTCCCCGATCGCCACAATACCCTCGTTATTTTTCTCCTCCAGCCGCTTCACATTGTCAACCGTCTGCAGCACTCTGGATTCCGAATCCCCGATCCGACTGTCCAGATCATTAAAAATCTGGATGCTTCCTTCCACCTGCTCAATCTGCTGCTCCACGCTGGCGGAAATCTCCTCCGTGGACGCCGCGATCTCAGAAGAGCTCTGCTCAAAACTGTGTAAGGAGTCGTAGATAGACCGTGAGGACTCCTGCAGCCCCTCGAAAGCGCCCCTGACATTATTCAGAAGCTCCTCCACCTCGCCTTCCTTCTGCTCCACCGCCGCAAACAGGGATCTCGCTCTGAATACAATGAAAACGGCAGCCGCAATCGCAAGGATATACACCATAACAATAAAGAACCAGATCGACATCGTATACATGCACAGATACGCCTGTCTGAAAATAACCAGCGCCGCAGCATTGACTATAATAGTCACTCCTGCGCATACCTTGATTACCGATAAGTCATAATAAGGAACCGCCAGAAACAGAACCAGAAAATACGCTTCGACCATGGCGCCGAAAACACCAGGCGTTCCAGCCACGATGGTCACTGCTCCAAAAAGCGGAAGAACAGATATGTATAGATATTTCGCGTAGGAACCCAGCTTCTTTTCAAACGCCTTGATCACCACGCTCGCTGCCACCATCAGAAGCGCAATCGCATCCTTTCCGGACGCGCCGTTAAACAAGAGCACATAGACAACAGCCACAATAGGAATTACCATCAGAAACAGAAACATAATCATGTTCATCCGTTTCTCCTCATTTTTAAGAATTTCCAATTCCATACCTACCCATCCTCCTTCTCCCTCGTAAGAAAAATATAAACGTGCCATCTGGTACTTATGATACAGTATCATCATGCAAAAGTCAATCGGAAGGATATCTCCCACAATCCCCTTCCATCCGCATTTTCAGCCGCTTTCCCGCATCATGGAAAGGCTTACGAACAAGGCATAGTGCGCCGGCTTAAACATCTTTTGGTAGAGAGTATCCAGCGCCGTCAGTGAAGCCTCCTGTCCCCGCTCCCCGACAGGTCTGTAAAGAACGCTGTAATCCACGCCAAACAGGACGGACCGCAGCGCCGTCATCTCGCAGCCGCAGGAGAGATAGAACGCGATCCGCCGCTCCCTGGTCAGACGCTGCTCCTCATTCTTCGCCGCCGAAATACGCTCAGACTCGATGTAAATCCCATCCACTTCCGGCAGGTTTTCCATAAAATACGTTTCAAAAAGAGAAAAAGCCCGGTGCCCGAGCCCTCCGCCCCTCCTATCCTTCAGAATTGCAAAATAGTCAAGCAGTGCGCACCTCGTCTCCTCGCAGAGTATGAATACAGCGTAACCTGCTAACGTTTCCCCTTCGTACATCCCCAGAGAAAAGCCATAACCCGCATCCATGCTCCTGACAATATGACTCAAAGGCTTTAACTCGTCGGGCGGAAAGTCCTTCTTCATATAAGCCTGATAAACCTGCCCGATTTCTTCCCTATCCAATTTTCTAACAATATATGCCATATCCTGTTTCCTTTCGCAAAACTAATTTACATAACTTTGCGCCTGTATATAAACATCTATCCGTATCACTCCAATAAGTTGACATAACTTTTCTCCAATGACAATTTTAACGTCAGTTTTTTATGACATACATGTCAATTCACCTGTCATAACAATCCACATACACAAAAGTCTCTTCGTCATTCTCCCTGCCCATGTAGTAATCCGAATGTAAAGCCGCCTCCACAAAATCTCCACCACCCGGCTCTATTACCGTCACCGGAATGCCAAGCGCCCGCTCCACATCCGAAACCGTGACATCGTCCAGAAAGACCTGCTCCCCGCTCCGCAGCATATTGGCGGGAATGAAAAGTGCGTCCCCAAGACTCCCCCCACTCTTCTGCCGCTCCTTTAACTGGGCTATCAGGTCCTGCCCCGTAACCAGCCCGGCAACGGTAATCGTCTCCCCGAAAAAATCATTTCGAATAGGGCAGACATGCATGGCAAGACCCGGACAGGCACCGCAAAGCTCCTCTGCCGCGTCCCGTATCAAAGGATACGCCAGTCTGCCCGTCGCCACAGTGATTGTTCGATTCACCTTCGCCTGTCTGCCTTGACCATTTTGGTCAGCCGAAATCGCCCGCATTGCCTCCGCGAACTCCTCCCGGAACAGCCGCATCATGCCGACGCCGTTTTCCAGCTGGATATACCCGTCGTAGCGCTCCTCCTCCGGGAAATCCCGCTCCGCCAGCATATAAAATTCATCACTGGCATGAATAAAGTGTAGACCGTATTGGTCAAAGCAGACTTTCTGGTACGTTTCGATCATGTCAATGATCTCTCCCGCCTCCTCCTTTGTAAAAAGCTCCAACGGATAAAGACCTTCCCTGTATTTCGTGATACCCGCGGGCACCACCGACACGCTGCGCATAAAAGGCAGATACTTCATCAAATCCGTAATGCTGCGCCGCAGTTCCTCCCCGTCATTGACCCCCTTACAGCAGACAATCTGCCCGTTCATCTCCACATGACCCTCATAGAAACGGTCCAGAAAACGCAGCTTTTCCCCCGCGAACCGGTTGTGGAGCACCTTACACCGAAGCTCTGGGTTTGTGGTCTGCACTGAAATATTAATCGGCGCAAGCTGCATTTGAATAATGCGCTCCACATCATGGTCGTCCATGTTGGTCAATGTGATATAATTCCCTTGCAAAAAGGAAAGCCGGGAGTCGTCATCCTTAAAATACAAGGTTTCCCGCATCCCCGGCGGCATCTGGTCAATAAAGCAGAAGATGCACTTGTTACTGCAGGAGCGGTAGTCGCTCATCAGACCGTTTTCAAACTCCACGCCCAAATCTTCGTCGTAATCCTTGTCGATTTCCAGAAGCCACTCCGCGCCGTCCGCCTTGCGCACAAGTATTTCCACATACTCGTCCTTCATCAGATAACGGTAGTCGAACACATCCTCTATTTCCTTGTCATTCATGGAAAGAAGGACGTCGCCCGCTTCCATTCCCATCTCCTCCGCGATGGAACCGGGCATAACCTCCTTCACCACATGCTCTGTCTTATTCAAATCCGGGATCCTCTTTCCGTGCTTTTTCTGTCTCAATTATACAGGGAACATCCTATAAAAAGCAATACCGCAAACATCCAAAGAGGATTCGGTTTACATAACTTTACTGTTGCGCCTACTCTTCAAGAATGGAATACTGCAGCATCTCGTATAAGAGCTTCGTCCCCTCCTTAATTTCCGGCGGTAAAAGCGCGCGCGCCACCAGCTTATACCCCTCCTCAGGCGCATCGATGCGCTCTAAGTTCGCGTAATCCCCGTCAATACTTGCCACCCGGTACTGAAATGTAATCATGTCTCCACCCCCTGTTTCTATCCTTTCACCACAGTATACCCCATTTTTTCAATCAGCGCCATATCCGTCTCCACGGTAATGCCTGCCGTAGTCAGCATATCCCCGCTGATGGCGGCATTTGCGCCTCCAGCAAAGCACCGCTCCCCCTTATCTCCGAGCAGGCCCCTGCCGCCAGCCAGCCGGATGGAAGCATCCGGGATGATAAAGCGGAAAACCGCCACAATCCGCCGCACCTCGTCGTTTGTCAGCACCGAATTTTTCTCGTAAGGCGTACCCGGAATCGGGTTTAATACATTGACGGGAACAGACTTTACGCCAAGCTCCCGCGCCGTCAGTACCATGTCAATCCGGTCTTCCATCGTCTCGCCCAGCCCCATAATGCCGCCGCTGCAGATGGAAAGCCCCGCCCGTTTCGCCGCCCGCAGCGTCTCGATCTTGTCCGCGTAAGTGTGCGTTGTGCAGACCGACGTAAAATACCGCGCGGAAGATTCCAGATTACAGTGGACACGGGATGCCCCCGCTTCCTTCAATTTCTTAAAATCCGCCTCCCCAAGCAGACCGAAGGAGACACAGACTTCTATGCCTGCCTCCCGCCGCACCGCGCGGATGCTCTCGCAGACCTGTTCCACTTCCGCCTCCGAAAGCCGCCTGCCGCTTGTGACAATGGAATAGCGAAGCACTCCCTGAGCCGCGTTGTGTTTCGCCTGCGCCACGATTTTTTCCGTGGAAAGTAACGGGTAAGACTCTCCGCAGGCGGTCGTATAGTGCACACTCTGGGCACAATATTTACAGTCTTCCGAACACCGCCCGCACTTTCCGTTTATAATCGTGCAAAGGTCAAAACGATTCCCACAAAAATGCGCCCGAATTTCGTCCGCCGCCTGACAGAGTTCCTCCAATGGCGCCTTTATCAAAGGCATAACCTCCGCCTTCGTGAGAAGTCCGCCCGCGTATAATCTTTCCTGTAATTCTCTTATATTGCCCATCTGTATGTACCTCTTTTCTGCTTTCCGATTTTATATTTATTCTATCTTCAAAATCAATCAGTTTACATAACTTTTACTTTGGCTCATCCTTTCAGGTTTACATAACTTTTCCTATTCATTCTATCTCCGCCAAATTTCCATATTTATAAACTTGCATCCAAAACATACCTGAAATTCTCATAAGGCATTTTTTGCATAATATCATACGAACCATGCTTTCATTACAGACAAAATCTGCACCAGCTCCTCCTCCTCAATCACATACGGCGGCATCGCATAGAGATACCTGAGGAACGGTCTGGCAAACACGCCCTGTTTCCTCGCAAATTCCTGATACCCCGCAAGAGACTCGCTGTCATATACTTCCATGCAGATACAGCCGCCCATAATGCGCACCTCTTTCACCTTGGGACTTTCAAAACCCGCCGTCTCCCGCCGCATAATCTCCGTAATCCGATGAATCTTCGCCATATAGTCCTGACTCTCAAACAGCTCGATGGACGCAAGCGCCACGCTGCAGGCAAGGGCGTTCCCCATAAAAGTAGGGCCGTGCATCAGTGCAAGCGCCGGGTCGTCCCCGTAAAATCCCCGGTAAACCCTTTCTCCCGCCACCGTCACCGCATGACCGATATAACCGCCCGTCAGTGCCTTGCCGAGCACAAGAATGTCCGGCAGTACCTCGTCCGCCACAAACCGGCAGCCTGTCCGCCCGAAGCCCGTCGCCACTTCGTCAAAAATAAGCAGCACGTCATACCGGTCGCAGAGCTGCCTTGCACGCCTTAAGAATGCCAGATCGTACATCCGCATTCCTCCTGCCCCCTGTAAAAGCGGCTCCACAATAAAGCAGTTAAGCTCTCCGTGATGTTTCTCGAAAGCCTCCTCCAAAGCCGGAATCTCCGTGGGAATATGAATCACGCCCTGCTTGCTTTCAAAAGCAAAATGATAATCTTCGTCATCCCCCACCTCCATCGTTTTGAAGGTATCGCCGTGGTAAGAATGGGTGAGCGAGAGCACCGTTTTGCGCTCATCCTTCCTGTTCACGTTATATTGCAAAGCCATCTTCAAAGCCACTTCCACCGCCACCGAACCCGAGTCCGAAAAGAAGCAGTAGTCCAAATCACCGGGCAGCCAGGCAGCCAGCTTGTCCGAAAGTTTCTGCACAGCCGGATGGGTCAGCCCGCCAAGCATTACATGGGAAAACACATCCGCCTGCTCCTTGATTGCCCTCGTCAGCACAGGATGTTTATAACCGTGAATCACGCTCCACCATGAGGAGATGGAGTCGATCATTTTTTCCCCCTCTTTTGTATAAAGATACACACCCGCCGCATCCACGATCTCGTAGGGCGGTTTCATGGTTTTCATCTGTTCATAAGGATACCAGATCATTGCAAAGTCCTCTCTTTATCACTTTATAAAATATTTAGGATTGCACAATTAATGTAGCTCTGAGAAGAGTTTCTCAATTATCCAATCAACGATAAACTGCCTTCAGTTCCTCCACATCCATAGACAGCTCCCGCTCCCCCTCCTGCACGCGGGCAAGAGTTGTAAGTCCCGTCAGCTCCTCGCACATGCGGATATTGTCTTCCTCCATCACATTGCCGGGATGAAAGCGGTTAAAAATCATCCCCACAACGGGAATATTTCTGGCACGCATGTACTCCGCCGTAAGCACCACACTGTTGATGGTGCCAAGTCCCGCGTCAGCAACAAGCAGACAGGACAAATTCAGGGCTTTTACCACATCCTCCAGCATAATCTTCTCACCGTCATAACGAATCGGACAAAGAATGCCGCCGCTGCCTTCCACAGTCACATAGTCGTACTTTTCACTGACTTTCAAAAAGCCGTCCCGAACCACAGAAAGTTCTGCCGGCCCGCCCTCAATCCGAGCCGCCAGATGGGGCGAATACGCATGTTCATAGATGTAAGGACACATCTCCTCCAAAGGCTGTGCGATCCCGGAAACTTCCCTCACGGACAGAGCGTCCCCCGGTATCAGCGATCCATCCGCCCTTCTCTCATTGCCGCTCATCGCCGCCTTGTAATAGGCGGCATTTGCCCCGCTCTCCTTAATCTTCTTAATGACCAGACCGGTCACATATGTCTTACCCACATCCGTCCCCGTTCCTGTGACAAAAAGATTTTTACTCATACAGCCCACTCCCTTTCTTCCACTTCCCTGCCGCGTATTACCATTTGTCCTGCCTGCCCTTTTTGCGTCTGCACACTCAGTTCCCCGCGATACCCGCCATCCTCTGAAAAACAGGTCTGACCCTAACAGTCAATATAGCCGCAAGAATACACAGACAGATATCGCCCGGAACCGCCAGCACGAAGCAGTAAAGAAACAGCGGCCCGAGTGCAATCGGCGTATCAATCACATAATTGCATATCACATAATAGTAAATCATCCCCGCCGCATAGACAATAAAAAGCCCCAGAAAGTTCACAGCTATGACCCACCCGGTCGATAAGCGCCCTTTGCGCTCCACCATCCTGCCCGTCACATATGCCGCCAGCATAAATCCAAGCAGATAGCCAAAACTTGGTTTCAATATGTACCAGAAGCCCCCTCCCTCCGCAAAGACGGGAAGCCCAACCAAACCGAGCAGAATGTAAACGCCGACGCTCAGCGCTCCTTTCCTGCCACCCAGCAGAAGTCCCGCTAACATGGTAAACAGAAACTGCAGGGTAAACGGCACTACCGGCACGGGAACCTTGATAAAAGCCCCCACCGCAATTAACGTGGTAAATACCCCGCAAAGCACCATATCCTGTGTACTGATTTTTGACCTCGCAGCAGTCCCCCTGCTATTGCCGGATTTTACGCCAAACTCACACGATTTTTGTTTTTCCATACTATCCCTCCATTTTGACGACAGACGTTATTTTTCATTGTCAACCTTTTGTGTATACCGGTTGACATCATGAGTATAGCATATTGCAAAGGAATGTCAAGATTTCTGCTCATAAAAGCCCCTCCCTGCTAACTATAAAACAGTCAAATGTACAATAAAAAGCAGGCTAACAAATCATTTCATTCGCTACCCTGCCCATAACGCAAACCTTACTTCTATATTTTTCTGCGAATTTCCCTCACACAATCCCCAGCATCTTGCCAATCCAGTACGCCACTCCCAGCACCCAGCTGGTAAAGATCCCATACAAAATCACCGGTCCCGCAATCGTAAAAATCTTACAGCCGATACCGAACACCTGTCCTTCCTTCTGGTACTCGATCGCCGCCGAGGCAACGGAGTTCGCAAATCCCGTGATCGGCACAAGCGCGCCTGCGCCGCCCCACTCCACACATTTGTGGTAAAGTCCGAAGCCGGTCAGCAAGACGCTTGCGAGCACTAAAAGCATGGAACACCAGGAACCCGCCGTCTCCTTGTCCAGACCCATGCTGTTTGTGGCATAGTTTAAAATACACTGCCCTGCCACACAAATCATGCCGCCGACTACAAAAGCCTTCGCCATGCGCACGGGCATACTGTACTTCGGCGTTGTCTGTTCCACATGCTGCCTGTAAGCCTGCTCCTTTTCCTGCTGTGTCATGTTTTCTTCCTGAATCTTTGTTTCTTTTTGTACCTGATTCTGTGCCATAGTATACTTTCTCCTTTTCCCGCTATCCTAACCTCTATTCCTTGTCGATATGCAAATTTCCTTTTCAGCCCAAAACCCTGCGCCATTTTGAAACATCTGCCGGGATTTCCCGTCACAGAACGCTTTTATAGCCGACGGCTCTTCACAAAAACACCCGCTGCGTAAAGTAAATAATACTTCCCATCAGTTTCCCAAGCGCCACCGCCAGCATCGCAATCCCCAACCCGTGGCGGAATCCGATTCTTCTGGCAAAGATGGGAATCGTGTTTAACATCTCTGCGATGGCAAGCGCAAGGCATCCCACAAAAATTCCCGCGAACAGACCAAATACAATCTGTATGAGTGTCCCGACAAAATTCCATACACCCTCCGTCGCCGCCCCAAAGACCGCATGTGTCCGCACCATTCTTCCTATCATGCCCCACTCGCCGAAAACGCTGAAAAAACAGCCAAACAATGTGCCGAATATGACCATCTCCTCCAGCACAAACACCTTTTTTGCCACATGCATTTTGCCCGCAAACCTTGGAATCAGCCCCACTGAAATCAGCACCGTAAACACGCCCGCCGACACGATCAGACCTGCGCTCCCTCCAATCACCGCCAAAAGACACTGTTTAAGAAACATCAATGGTCTTTCCCTCCCTGTCCGCCGTCGCAATCAGCGCTTGGTTTACATCCTTTTCATAGACCCGCATTTCCACCTCAATCGGGGTCGGGTCTTTCGTAATCCGCCTGCCGCCGATGTGATTAAAGAATACGATAATCCCCACAGCCAGTCCGACCGAGTAAGACAGTTCCAGAATCCCGTACCCGTCACCACGATAGCCCGTCACCATCTCGTAAAGTTTGGAAAAAACCTCGTTGATGCCGATATCGTTGTGGAAGGCCATAATCGTGAACGCCGTGCCGAAAAAGCTGATGAGAGCCACAAAAGCAAGCTTGCACCACTGTGCAAACCCTTTGTGCCTGTCCACGCTGATCCATTCCACAAGCACGTCCGTCTCCCCCAGATTCTCCACGCTCACGCCGGGACACGCCTTCTCAATCTCCGCAATAACCTTGAGCATACTGATGACCTGCCGCTTGCATTCCCCTTCCTGAAAGGTCCACAGCTTCAGGGATTTCGCCTTTGCAAGCACATGGGAATCCGCACAGGTAAGCGTGGCGATATCCTTAACACACACCTCCGGCGTCTGCATCTCTATATTCTGTTCCGCTTTCAGATATATGGTCACGTTATTAGTTGACATAACTTCTCCCGTTTCCCGTCATTTTTGTCTGTAAAGAGAATGCGGAGCATTCTCTCAATTGTCGCATCGTGACAATTTGATAAAAGGTATTATGAGGAAATTTTTTATTTTTATACGTTAATCGCCTATGCTATAATATACGCGATGGAAAACCATACATAAAATCCTTTTCGCAACAACCATAGAAGCAAGGAGGAACCCCGCATGAAAATCACCGTCATTGACGGCCAGGGCGGCCGCATCGGCAAGACCGTCATCGAACAGATTAAGGCAAAACACAAAGATTTGGAGCTTTACGCCATCGGCACCAACACCGCCGCCACCGCCGCCATGTTAAAGGCAGGCGCGGACTTCGGCGCAACAGGCGAAAACGCCGCTCTGGTGAACGTAACCGACGCGGATATCGTCATCGGTCCCGTGGGCATCGTCTTTGCAAACTCCCTTCTCGGGGAAATCACCCCCGCCATCGCCACCGCTGTCGGCGCAAGCAGAGCGTTTAAAATACTGATTCCCGTCAACCGCTGCAATCACTTTATCGCGGGATGCACAGAGAATCCGCTGGGCGAATACATCCGGCTGGCGGTGGAACAGCTGGAAACCATGCTGCCATCTTAAAGCTATTATGTCGATATTGCACAAATAGTATAATCAATTAGTATAATCAATGCAGCTCTAAAAAGAGTTACACAAACGCCTATAAACAAAAAAAGAAAGGATCCCTCTATGAAAACAGCCAAACTTCTCTACGGCGCAGCCTACTACGACGAATATCTTCCTGTAGACCGCATTGAAACCGATATGGAAATGATAAAAAAGGCGGGCATGAACGTGATCCGCATCGCGGAATCCACTTGGAGCACATGGGAGCCGCAGGAAGGTGTCTTCGACTTTACCCATCTGCATCGGATGCTGTCCTGCTCGAAAAAACATGATATACAGGTGATTGTTGGCACGCCTACCTACGCGGTTCCCACATGGCTGGCGCGCAAATACCCGGATATCATTACGGAAACCCACGATGGACCAGGACGTTACGGACACAGGCAGAACATGGATATCGCTCACCCCATGTACCTAAAACATGCCGAGCGCATCATCCGCAGGCTGATGGAGGAAGTGCAGCCATACGACCATGTAATCGGTTTCCAGCTCGACAACGAAACCAAGTCCTATGACACCTGCTCTTCCTACGCCCAGAAAAAATTTGTGGACTATGTGCGGACGCTTTTCCACGACGACCTCTCCCTCTTAAATGAGGCGTGGGGGCTGGACTACTGGAGCAACCGTATCAACTCATGGGAAGATTTCCCCGACGTGCGCGGCACCATCAACGCCAGTCTCGGCGCGGAATATCATAAATTTCAGCGAAAGCTCGTTTCGGAGTTCCTCGCATGGCAGAGTGGCATCGTACAGGAATACGCCCGCCCGGAACAGTTCATCACCCAGAATTTCGACTTCGACTGGCGTGGTTACTCCTTTGGCTTACAGCCGGAGGTTGACCAGTGGGATGCCGCTAAACCGCTAACCGTTGCCGGCTGCGATATCTACCACCCTTCCGCGCAGGATTTGACAGGCAAGGAAATTGCTTTCGGCGGTGCCATCGCCCGCTCCTTAAAAAAGGACAACTATCTGGTGCTGGAAACCGAGGCGCAGGGCAACCACGGCTGGCTCTCCTACCCGGGACAACTCCGCCTGCAGGCGTTCAGCCATCTGGCAAACGGCGCAAACTGTGTGGAATACTGGCACTGGCACTCCATACACAACGCCATTGAATCCTACTGGAAAGGCGTTTTAAGCCATAATCTGAAAGAAAACGCCACTTACCGGGAAACTTGCCGCATCGGTGCAGATTTTGCCGCATACAGTACTCACTTAGTCAATTTGAAAAAGCGCTGTTCCGCCGCAATCCTTCTGGACAATGCCTCTCTGGACGCCCTGCAATGGTTCCCCATCCCGGACGGACCCGCATACAATGATGTGTTCCGCTGGGTTTTTGACGCCCTCTATGAAATGAATGTGGAGTGCGACATTCTCTCTGCGGAAGACGATATCGACTTATTCAGTCAATACAGACTGCTGATTACACCCGCGCTCTACAGCGTCTCCGACAGGCTGGCAAACGCGCTGAAAGACTACGTGCAGGCGGGCGGCACCCTCCTCTCCACCTTCAAGACCGCAGTGGCGGACAAGATGCTGAAAATCTACCACGACGACCTGCCCCACGGTCTGACCGAAGTTTTCGGCATGACCTACGACCAGTTCACGGATGCTGTGCAGGTGGGGCTGCAGGCAAATGTTGCGAAGCCTGCGCCGAGTGAAAAGATATCCTCGAAAACAGCGGCAGAAGCGCAAACGGAGTCTTCTGCGGTCGATATGACTAAATTGGTCAGCCAGCCCCGCGCATCAGAACCGAAGCAAGACGTATCAAATCACTGTGTCCACAATTGGATGGAACTTCTCCTCCCTGGCACAGCGGAAACGCTCGCCTTTTATGACCATACCCACTGGGGCAGTCATGCCGCCATCACGGGAAACCGATTCGGTCAAGGCTACGCCGCCTATCTGGGCTGCTACACAGACGGAGACGTGCTGAAAAAGCTGCTCAGCTTTCTCTGTGAGAAAGCGGGCGTTGCCAGAGAAGAGGCCGTTTATCCCCTGATTGTGAAACGGGGCATAAACGACCTGCAAAAAGAAATCACCTACTATTTTAATTATTCTGAGGAACCACAGGAGACCGTCTACCACGGCGCGGAAGCCCGCGTGCTGCTTGCTGGACAAGATTCCCCGCATGGCGGCAACAGCGCGGCTCCGAACGAGATACCGACTGCTTTAGTCAAGGAAGGCGACCGTCTCTCCCTCTCCCGCTGGGATTTCCTGATTCTGGAAGAAGTGTAAACAACAGGGCGGCGTTTTCCACGCCGCCCTCCCCTATTACCGTATTGTACCCGTCCAGGAGAAACTCAATGATTTCTTCCGTCTGAAGCGTGTGGTCAATGCTTGCAGAGACAAGGCAAAGCATGGACATTCCCATGCCGTATCTATCAGCACTTCCTTTGCAATCTGCTTTACATTGACGCCGCCGATCTTCACGCTGCCTTCTCTTACATCCCAGAACCTTGCCACGATACTGGCAAGGGTGGTCTTTCCCCCGCCTGACGGTCCCCAATATTAAGTTTGAAAAACAGAATAGCATATGCTATATTATGTAAAAAAGGATTTTTAGGCGTTTCTATCGGGTAGAATCTGCCCGGTTCAGTGAGGGTGCAGGCCTAGGGCTTGCCATGGTGGAGGAAATAGGAAAGCGGGGATAAATGATATGAAAAAATTATTCAGCACACCAAAGAAGGCAATTATTTTAGCGATTTGTATAGTGGTTGTTATTATAGCCGCCAGTATAACAGCATTCAAAAGTACTCTGATTACCAAGGCAGAGGCAAAGATTGTCGCTCTCAAAGATGCCGGTTTGAGCGAAGCAGAAGCATCCGCTCTGCGCTCACGGCTCGAATTTGATGACGGACGTTTTCAATATGAAGTTGATTTCTACAGCAACGGTACAGAGTATGAATATTTAATTCAGGCTAAGAATGGAGAGATTATCGCAAGAGACATTGATGGTAAAGGAAACGGGAATAATGATATGCAGGATATAGGAAATCAGTATGCCACAGACGAAAACAGTTTTGTACAACCGCGGAAAGATGCAGAGAATCAGCCTGCTGCAAGCGGAAACAGCACGGCACAGCCACAGGAAGATTCTCTTGATGAGGCGAAAGCTGCAGCGCTCAAGGATGCCGGCCTGTCTGAATCAGATGTCACATTTAAAAAGACCGAGCTTGATCATAGCCATGGAACACAGGTATATGACATTGAATTTTATACTTCTGATATAGAATACGAATATGAAATCGATGCTTCCAACGGAACGGTGCTTGAAAAGAATATTGAGCAATTTCAGATACAGACGAACCCAACAGACAGTGCCATAAACAGCTCCGGCAATGATTATATTGGAGTCGACCGTGCGAAAGAGATTGCACTAAACCACGCCCAGCTGAACGAATCAGATGTACAGTTTGCAAAAGCAAAGCTGGAGAATGACGATGGTGGAGTGGAATATGAAATTGAATTCTATTCCGGCAGAACAGAGTACGACTATACTATTGATGCAGTTTCCGGAAATATTATCGAGTACGATGTGGACTATAATTGAACAGGAAGTGTACACTGTCACGCTCTATGAGGGTTACAGGCAGCTTCACATTTTTATCCCCGCAGTCTCCGTTTTTTAACCGATTCAACAGATTGACTGCCAGAGCCGCCCTTTGTCTGTTATCCTGCTTTATTGTGGTCAACGCTGGTACAAATTTTTCACTTCCCCTCACATCGTCAAACCCGACTACCGATATATCCTCCGGAACAGATACCCCTGCACTTTTCAGGAATTGAATAAAATCCATGGCATAATAATCGGACACGGCGAAAACAGCTGAATAATTTTTTATGTTCTCTAAATGTTCCCTGTAAAAAATGAGGCGCGCTTCCTGTTCCATAGGAACAACCATCAGTTCTGCATTCGGAATCTCACTTTTTAATCCCATAAATCGTTCCCTATCCATGCAGATATTATTATCCGATATACAAAGCACAGCGCTGTGCCCCCTGCTTTTCAGATAACGTCCGGCCTGTACACCACCGTCAAAGTGATCGACTTCAATATTTACAAGATTTCCGAAACTTTCCATATATCCGTCATAGACCACGAGCGGGATGTGCATCTGCTCCCTTAGTTTTTTATAGTCCTGTTCACAATAGCCAGATAACACCATTCCCTCCATATTCCACATGGAAGCAAATCTGGGAATTTCCTCCCATTTATCGGTCACTTTCAGCATAAGGAATTTTCCTGCCTGCCCGATCTCCTTTGCCAGTGCGTTTACCGATGCGGAGATAAACGGATCCTCCAGTGTGTGTCCCTCGTATTTTTCATGGTCATTGATGACCACCCCGATAATTTTGGAATCATTTTGTGCCAGAAGTATCCCTGCCATGCTCGGAATGTACTGTCTCTCCTCCAAAAGCTGCTGCACGCGTTTCACCGTTTCGTCTGATATTTTCTTTGTTTTCCCATGAATGACATTCGATACGGTGGCAGTACTCAATCCCAGCTCGTCGGCAATATCGACAATCCGAATTCTTCCACTTTTCACATCCATCAGTCCTTTCCACTTTATTATAAGGAAACGCTTTCATCAGTAAATGGGAAAATAATCCCTATTTATATTTTACAGTCCTGCATTTTGTTTCTATTTCCTTAATCCTCTGTTTTTGAATGTCACTTGCCTTTAATTCCATACCATGTTCCTCCGTTTTTCATCCAACTATTTATGAAAAATTTGTAAAGCTGTTTGTCTTGGAAACACTGTCCACATGAATATACACATCCATGCAGATAACGCTTTCTTTTTCATAAACATACTCAAAACAGGATAAAACATTTTCCTTCGGTTCTTCACAAAATCCATTTGCCGCTAAAAAATCCATTATTTTTTTATAACCGCCACGGATACGGTCTACTGCCATAAAAGGATGGTAAATTGTTATCACTGCATAGTCAGCTTCTTTCTGGACAGCATGCTCCACACCCGGACAGTCTGTTTCAAATCCTTCCGACAGAATATAAGCAGCCACGTATCCGTGAATGCCAAATCTGGTAGTCATCTCAGGCGGGACAAATGGAAAGTCCCATCCAATCCAATGACATAGATTTCCTTTACAATACCTTTGTCCGGCTTCAGGTACTGCATTCCCGATTTTACTTCCGTATTTTTCCGATAGTGGAAGTACATTGCAATCAGCATGGATACCACCTGCCCGATCACGGTCGCATACGCCGCACCGCGGATCCCCATCTCGGGCAGTCCGAAATAACCGAAAATCATAACCGGATCCAGCACGATATTGACAACGGCGCCCGACACCTGTGCAATCGTGGAATAGATTGTCTTTCCTGTTGACTGTAACAGTTTTTCGTAAATCAAAAACAAGACAATGCCAAATGAAACAACCGAGCAGATGGAAAGATACGAAATCCCCATTCCAAGCACCACTTCATCGTTCGTCTGACTTCCGATATAAGCCTTCACGCCAAACAGACCGAACAGTAAAAATACGATATAGATGATAAGCGCTAATGTCACTCCGTTTCCTGCAGTCCTTGCAACTTTTTCCTCGTCCCGCTGTCCCAGACTTTTTGCAAGCAGTGCATTGACTCCCGATGCCAAACGCTACAATCAGCATCTGAACCGGAAACGCCAGTGTCAACGCATTTACCGCATACTCACCCATTTTGGTTATATTGCCGGAATCCGGAATACGCGCCACAAACATGCTGTCCACAATGTTGTAGCATGCCTGCAGTACCATTGATAAAATAATTGGTATCCCCATACTTAACATGACTTTCGGAACCGCCTCGGTTCCCATTTTGTTTGCTGTTACTTCTTTATTCAATTTTCCTCCGTTTCTTTTGAGAAATCTGCCGCAGCAGAAAACGCTCAGGAGACTTTTTCGGAAAGCTGCCACAACCATATTTTATTTAAATGCCCGTATGCATCAAAAAAGCGCAAACCCATCATCTGGATTTACGCTTTCTGCCACTCGACGGTACTATTATATTTGCATTTTTGTATTTTGTCAAAGGGGAATTTTCATCATCCTGTTTTCTTTGCCTTTCCAGCGATTTTCCTCTTTATCCCCTGCCACCTGTAAACCGCCAGCCTGTTATTCAATTTTCCTGCAATGACGCTTCCGATTTTCCCAATCAGCGAATATTTTTTCATTTCCTCCCAAAAGCTACCGTCATGTATTGCCTTATCGTTTTTTGCCCTGCCTCAGCTTTTTACGACAGGCTGCCTTTATTCCAGTGCAAAAAGCCAGTACCAGAAAAGCCGTTTCAGCTGCAACAGCCGCACTCTGTAACATATTCATTCTTATGTTCCTCCGCTGTCTTCCGCCACAAGCGCCTTCAGCGCCTGATAGCTTTCATTGCTGACCGCATGCTCCATCTCACAGGCATCTGACGCCGCTGTTTTTTCATCCACGCCAAGTTTTGTCAAAAGCCGGCAGAGCGTATTGTGCCGTTCATAGATTTGTTCCGCGATCCGCATACCTTTTTCCGTCAGATGGACTTCACGGGTATCATCCATGAGAATGTATCCTTCCTCCTCCAACGCCTTTAAGGACACGCAGACAGTCGGCCGCGAAACGCCAATCGTCCTTGCAATATCCGCCCCGTGCACGTCCTTTTCCCTGGAAAGGATATAGATTGTTTTCAGATAATCCTCCACCGATTTTTTCTGTTAATATGCGCCTCACACATCCCGCACGCCATACCGTCAATACCCACTGTAATCTTAACCATAAACAATCCCTCTCTTACTTTTATGGTTAGTAAAATCTAACCAGTGTTTTCCAAAAATGCATCCTCCCCATTTTGGGGCGGGACTGAAACGCATTCTTTCTGTTCAGCCGCGCCATTCGCAAAACCGCACCTGTTACAATAGGTCCTGCATACTTTTCAGGCTGATTGCCAGCGTCGAAGTGTTGTGCAAAAGCGCCGAGGATGCGGGCTGCAAAAATCCACCAACACCAAGCAGGATCAGCGCCGTATTGAAACCGACAATCACCCTGTAATTCCCGTGAATCCTCCCGACCAGTGCATTGCTCAGCTTTTTCAGCTTCACAAGTCCGTATAAATCATTTGCACCGATCATAATGTCCGCAATCTCCCTTGCAATTTCCGCCCCGTCGCTGACCGCAATGCCCACATCCGCCGCCGACAGCGCCGGGGAATCGTTGATGCCGTCCCCGACCATGACAACCTTTCTTCCGGCTCTTTTTTCCGAATCCACAAAGCGCGCCTTGTCCTCCGGCAGCACTTCCGAATAATACTCGTCAACACCGACTTTTTCCGCAATGGCGCGGGCTGTCCGCTCGCTGTCGCCCGTCATCATCACAATCTTTTTTATCCCGCACTCGCGTAGTGCGCTGACCACATCCGCCGCTTCTTCCCGCAGGGGATCTTCAATACAGATCACCGCCGCCAGTACGGAATCGACCGCCATATACAGGTGGGAATATTCCGCCGGCAGGGAGTCAAACCGCTCCTGCATCCCTTCGGGAATGGTGCACTGTTCGTCCTGAAAGACAAAATGATAGCTCCCGATGATGACTTTCTGCTCCCCGATGCGGGAAGAAATCCCGTGCGCCACAATGTACTCCACCCTGGAATGCATCTCGCTGTGTTCCAAATCCTTCTGCCCTGCAGCCTCCACCACGGCATGCGCCATCGAATGAGGAAAATGCTCCTCCAAACAAGCTGCGGTCCTTAACAGTTCATCCGGTTCGTCCCCCAGAAAAGGCACCACCTCCGCCACCACCGGCTTCGCCTCCGTCAGCGTTCCTGTCTTGTCAAAAACAATCGTGTCCGCCTCGGCAAGCGCCTCCAGAAACTTCCCGCCCTTGACCGTAATGCGGTGTTCGTTTGCCTCCCGTATCGCCGAAAGCACAGAAATCGGTATCGCCAGCTTTAATGCGCAGGAAAAATCCACCATCAGCACCGCCAGCGCCTTTGTGATATTCCGGGTAAGGGCATAAACGCCGCCAGTTCCAAGCAGCATAAATGGCACCAGCCGGTCTGCCAGATGTGCAGCCTTCCCTTCCAAAGAAGATTTTAACTTCTCCGACTCCTCAATCATCGTGACAATCCGCTCAAAACGGCTTGCCCCGCCCACAGTTTCCACGCGGACGGACAGCTCGCCTTCCTCCAGCACTGTTCCCGCATACACATATCCATGCGCCTGCTTAAAGACCGCCGCGGATTCCCCCGTCAGGGACGCCTGATTGACCATCCCTTCTCCCGAAAGCACCACGCCGTCAAAAGGAATCACATTGCCCATGCGCACCACGATTTCATCACCGACTGCGATATCGGACACCGACGCCAGTATCTCCTGCCCGTCCCTGCGCAGCCATACCTTGCTGATATTGAGGGACATGCTCCTTGCCAGATCGCCTACCGATTTTTTATGCGTCCATTCTTCCAGAAGCTCGCCAATCCCAAGCAGGAACATGATGGAGCCTGCCGTTTTCATGTCGCCGCGCAGTACCGAAACGCCGATTGCGGTTGCGTCCAGGACCGGCACCTCCAGTTTTCCCCGGCAGAGCGTTTTGATCCCAAGCCCGATATAGCGCAGTGACCTCACTGCAGCAATCCCCGCCCTGACGGGATAGGGGATAACTGCCATGCTGCCATATCTGAGGATGACTTTGCCAATCAGCTTTTCTTTATACACTTCATTCAGCTCCCTGCCGGAATGCTGCAGAACATTTTCCGGAACCGTCACGTTTCCATAGGAAAATGCCCGCAGGTTTTGTATCAGCTCCGCCCTGTCTCCGCCATAACATACCGTCACGCCCGCAGTCCGCCTCTGTACGGACACCTTCGACACGCCAGACAGCGCGGACAGGGCGTACTCCAAGGTATCCGCCTCGCTGCATGTCATTTCACGGGACTGCAGCACCCGTATCCGCAGACGCCCCGGAATGTCATGGCAGATCACGAACTTCATATGCCCTGTTCCCCGGAAACGCCCGTTTCCGTGAAATTGTTCGTTCCCGTCAGATGATCCTTTCCCACAGAAGCCGTTTCCTCATCCCAGTCCTCCTCGTCGGAAAACATCTGCTCCGCCTCCTGTCTTGCTCTTTCTTCGTTAATCTGAACGGCCTCCGCATAAATATCTTCCGCATTCTCATGCTATTACTGGTGTTTATAACCGGTATATAACGTCATAAAAAGGCAGGCGATCATCGCCCATGCCCAGAATCGGTGTTTCTTCATAATTTATAACCTTCCTCTATCTTTCATTTCTTATTTTCCCATAGCTTCCGGCTTTGCCGGATGGCAGGCGCCGTTCATGGCACAGCCTGCGCATCCGCAGCCGCAGGATGATTTTCCTTTTCTCTTACCGCGTACCATACTGACAAGAATCGCCGCCACCACAAGAACCAAAACCATGCTGATGATGATTGTCGCCATATTCTCCATAAGCCATGTCAGCATTGAAATCCCTCCTGTTTCCCTGTTACAAATCTAAATGCAAAACCCGGCGCCCCGTATTATGGCGGGACGCCTTTAGAAACGCTTTCCGCGCCGTTACTTCGCCATTTTCAGTTTCATATTTGTTGTCAGCTTCGTCGCCTCTTTATACGGTCTGAACAGCATATAGATCATACCGCCGAGAAGAATAATAGCCGCAAGCAGACCGATGACATTCAGGTTTCCTGTAAATGCCGAACCAATCTGGTAGACCATCAGCGCCGCCGCGTAAGCTAAACCACACTGGTATCCGATCGCAAACCACGTCCATTTCGCATTGTTCATCTCCCGCTTGATGGCGCCAATCGCTGCAAAGCAGGGCGCACACAGAAGGTTGAACACCAGGAAGGAGTATCCCGCAAGCTGACTGAAGTTTGCGCCGATCTCAGACCATCCGCCGGGATAGAGGATACCCATGGTGCCGACGATATTTTCCTTCGCCACAAGACCCGTGATGGACGCCACTGCCGCCTGCCAGTTGCCCCATCCAAGCGGTATGAAAATCCATGCAATCGCACTGCCGACCGCCGCAAGAAGTGACTGGTCCATTTCCTCCTCGCCAAGCATCCGAAATCCTTCCGCAGTAAATCCAAAGTAAGTCGTAAACCATATCACGATGGTGGAGAGCAGGATGATCGTACCCGCCTTCTTGATGAAGGACCACCCGCGTTCCCACATGGAGCGCAGCACATTGCCCACCGTGGGCATATGGTAAGCCGGAAGCTCCATAACAAAGGGTGCCGGATCGCCGGAAAACATCTTCGTCTTCTTTAACATAATGCCGGAAATAATAATCGCCGCCATACCTACAAAGTACGCACTCGTTGCCACCCATGCAGAGCCGCCGAAGATCGCGCCCGCCACCATGGCAATAAAGGGAACCTTCGCGCCGCAGGGGATAAAGGTGGTCGTCATGATCGTCATGCGGCGGTCGCGCTCGTTTTCAATGGTTCTCGATGCCATGATGCCCGGAATGCCGCAGCCGGTTCCGATGAGCATCGGAATAAAGGACTTGCCGGACAGTCCAAACTTGCGGAAGATACGGTCGAGCACGAATGCGATACGAGCCATATAGCCGCACGCTTCGAGGAAGGCCAAAAGCAGGAACAGGACAAGCATCTGGGGCACAAAGCCGAGCACCGCGCCCACGCCAGCTACGATACCGTCATTGATCAGCCCCGCAAGCCAATCCGCCGCGCCTGCTGCTTCCAGCGCATTGCCCACCAGGACCGGCACGCCCGGAACCCATACACCGTAAGCCGCCGGGTCGGGCTCCTCGCCATACTGTTCCGTCACCGCAAGCGACTCCTCGTAATCCGCTAAGGAAGCTGTCTCCACTGTCACTTCCAACGTTTCCTCGTCCTCTACTTCATAAGGGAAGTCACCTGTGGGCTCCGCCCCGTTTTCTTCCACATAAGCGTCGTAGCCGTCCACGATCAGCACCGCGTCGCCATATTCTCCTGCCGCTTCTTCATATGCGGAGGAGCCGATACCAAGCAGATGCCACCCGTCGCCGAACAGTCCGTCATTTGCCCAATCTGTGGCGGAGGCTCCCACCGTCACCATGGAAATATAATACACAAGAAACATGATCGCCGCAAAAATCGGAAGCCCCAGAAAACGGTTTGTCACAATCCTGTCAATCTTATCAGAATTTGTCATCTTACCCGCAGATTTTTTCTTTAAGCATCCTTTGATGATACTCCCGATATAAACATAGCGCTCGTTGGTGATGATGGATTCCGCATCATCGTCCATCTCCTTTTCCGCCGCCTTGATGTCCTCCTCGATATGCTTCTGCACCGTCAGATCCAGACTTAACTGTTCTAACACCTTGTCGTCCCGCTCAAACAGCTTGATGGCATACCAACGCTGCTGCTCCTCCGGCAGCCCGTGTACCGCCGCCTCCTCGATGTGTGCAAGAGCGTGCTCCACCGTCCCCGAAAATGTGTGCATGGGGACGGTCTTTCCGTTCTTCGCCGCGTCGATCGCTGCTTCCGCAGCCTCCATAATCCCGTTTCCTTTCAAGGCGGAAATCTCAACGACCTTACAGCCCAACTGTCTCGCCAGTTCCGCCGTATTGATCTTGTCGCCGTTCTTCTCCACCACGTCCATCATGTTGACGGCAACGACAACCGGAATACCAAGCTCGGTAAGCTGTGTTGTCAAATATAAGTTTCTCTCTAAATTCGTGCCGTCAATGAGATTCAGGATCGCGTCGGGGCGCTCACCGATGAGATAATTTCTCGCCACCACTTCCTCCAGCGTATAGGGAGAAAGAGAATAAATACCCGGAAGGTCGGTGATGGTCACACCATCATGCTTTTTTAACTTACCTTCCTTCTTTTCCACCGTGACACCCGGCCAGTTCCCGACAAACTGATTGGAGCCGGTCAGCGCATTGAACAGCGTCGTTTTTCCGCAGTTCGGGTTACCCGCAAGGGCAATTCGCATACTCATAACTTTTTCCTCTCCTTCTTATCCTTCTTATTAGTTTTTCCTAACTTTCAGTCTGAAAATAAAGGGGATAAACCCCTGCATGAATACCTTTTTACACACTTTCCACCTCAATCATTTCCGCGTCCGCTTTCCTGATCGAAAGTTCATACCCGCGGACAGTCACCTCAATCGGGTCGCCCAGCGGCGCCACCTTTCTTATCTGCACATCCACGCCTTTTGTCAGACCCATGTCCATGATACGGCGTTTGACCGCGCCCTCTCCATGGAGTTTTACCACCCGGACGGTATCGCCGACCTTTGATTCTCTCAGTGTTTTCATTTTGATAACTACACTCCTTTCTCTGTTGAAAATTTCAATTTTCAACCTGTCCTCCCACTTTTTATTGATACATTCAGCTCTATGCGGAGAATGCTGTTTTACAGGCATCCCTTTACGCGAAGCTTAGTACTTCCAAGTCAGCTTGCTGACTTTGCAGCTTGCTCACTTTGCGTCTCCGTCCTTTGGCAGACGTCTTTATAAGTACTTTCCGCGTTTTAGACCATGATCTTCTGCGCCATCTCCTTGCTGACCGCAACGCGGGAGTCCTTCACATTCACGATGACATTGCCCCCGATAGCGCTGACCACTGTGACTGCCCCTCCCACGACAAAACCGAGGTTTTCCAAATGTGCCTTAACCTCCTGCTTTCCCCCGATTTTCCTGATGATGTTTTCCTCTCCGACTTCTGCTAATGTAAGCGGCATCGTGTGTTCCTCCATTCCGAAACGTTTTTGTTTTCTTTTGAATATATATTAGTTTTTACTAACCTAATGTGAAAAGCAACGGATGCCAGACTCTGTCAGACATCCTTAAGTTTCATAGGAGTTAGCACTCGCTAACCACATATTATAATATGACTTCCCTCCATCCTTGTCAACGTTATTTTAATAGCTTACTCAAGTTTCATCATACTAACTAATATATTAGGGAATGCTAACTTATTATTTTGTGCAAAATTTCCATATATGTATTGTTGTTGTGTAAATCATAAATGATACTTTTAAGAACATCCCACAACGAGCCGGTCAAACGAACGGTGTTTCTGAAATGCCTCCCAATATAACCTTGTGCATTTTTTGTACTGTGCAAACTTACGCTGCGCGGTTTCCACAATTCCGTACACCTTCCATACCCCGATGCATTTTGCCCCCGCCGCGCCGTTTCTGATAAATCCGTCCACGTCCTCCGGCGGATAGCCGAGGAACAGTCCTATCTCATGCGGAAATGCTTCCCCATCCTTCAGGCGGCGCACCAGCCATACAATACACTTCTCCGGTTCCCCTATTGGATACTCCCGCTCCGCTAAAATCTTTCTGGCACCACTGTCGCCCAAGTCCTCCCTCAGCCTGTCAGGGCGGTACATGTAAACCAACACGCTTTGCTCCATATTTTTTAACGGAACGAGCCGCACACCCCGCGGAATCAGACGCCTGTTTATCTCCCGGATGTTATCTAAAAACGTCCTGTCGTTTTTAACGGGACAATTAAACAGATTCCCTGTTTTTAACCCTGCCATTGTCGGCGAGCAGTGGAATATCAGCAGCTCCTCCGATATATTTTCCGTATCCACAGATTCCATTTATCCTCTTCCTTTCCAGTTAGTTTTTCCTAACCTAGGAGACAAAGAAAAATGCCCATTGGCATGCAGCATCTTATCTCTTTGGTTAGTTATTTCTAATCGTATACAGAATATCATGGTATGGGATGCCCTGTCAATACTGTTTTTTAAACTGTCAAACCGGGCATAAAAACAGGTGAGCTAAAGCATTTGGCAGAAACAGCCTGCTCCTGCCTTACATTTCAGACTGGCTGATATATCTCCTCGAAGGCTTCACGAACAACGTTACTGTCAGAATCGCCACCGCCGTAACGCCCAGACTGAGCGGGTACACCTGCATGATTGTCGAAAAAGAAGGTATCTGCCTGAACACCGTAAAAATCCACACAAGCCGCACACCGCAAATCCCGACGACCGAACATGCCGCCGGGATAAAGGAAACGCCGAATCCCCGCAGATAGCCTGACAGCCCCTCCTGCGCAAAACTGAACAGATAGGCAAAGAAAATATATGCCAGCCGAATTTGCCCGGCAGCGATTACCTCCGGGTCTGTGTTAAAAATGCCCAGCAGCTGACAGGAAAACAGCAGGATCAGTCCGCTTGCCGCCGCCGTACTGAATAAACTTTGCAGCAGGCAGAGTTTCAGCACCCTCCTGCAGCGCTCCCCTTTTCCCGCCCCGTAATTTTGACCGACAAAGGTGGTACATGCCTGCCCGAAAGAGTTCATGATATAGTAGGCGAAAATCTCCAGATTATAAGCGGCGGAAGACGCCGCCATCACCGTCGTTCCCAGGCTGTTGACCGCCGACTGGATGATGATGTTGGCAAAAGAAAAAATCATGCCCTGCACGCCCGCAGGCACCCCGATCTTCAACATTTCTCCCAGCACATCCCCGTGCACCCGCAGCTTTTTTGGCTCGACACGGATCGCCTGTTTCGTCCTGACTAATGCCACAAAAAGGATCACCGAACTGACGAGGTTTGAAAGTACCGTCGCCGTCGCCACGCCGTCCACATCCATGCCAAGCTCCAGCACAAAGAACAGATTGAGGATCACATTCAGAACGCCGGAAACCACAAGGGCAGCAAGCGGTGTCCGCGTATCCCCGCAGCTTCTGAATATCGCCGCCTCGAAATTGTAGAGCATAATCACCGGCATTCCCGCCAGATAAATCCGCAGATACTTGACCGCCATCGGGTATACTTCTCCCGGGACGTCCAGCATGTTTACCACCCCTGGCGCAAAGAACTCGCCCAGTATCGTCAGAAGCGCGCCGCCAAGCAGCGCCATCACGATCGAAGTATGTACCGTCTTTGTGATCGTCTCCTTGTCGCCCTGCCCGATCGACCTTGCGATAATAACATTGCTGCCAAGCGAAATGCCGACGAAAAGATTGACCAAAAGTCCGATGACCGGCGCGTTGCCGCCCACCGCCGCCATCGCTTCCTTGCCGGAAAACTGCCCGACCACCGCCAGGTCCGCCGCGTTGAACAGCTGCTGCAAAACGCCCGTCACCGCGAGCGGCAGCGCATATTTGATAATCTTGTCGCCAAGCGAGCCGTTAATCATATCCATACGGCTTTCCATAAGAATCCCTTCTTTCCCAGATTTACGATATTCCCATCATCTTCAGGTACTGTCCTGATACTCGACAAATTCGCACTCTAAGCACAGTGGAAATTCATTGATGACCGGCGCGTCCACCATCTCCGATCTGCTTGCGGTGAGACCGCTGTTTTTCAGCTTATCCGCAACCCTGTTGCCGGATTCCACGCCAAAGTAGTCCGCCTCCACAATATGGGCGGCATCAGCGATGCTCACCGTAAAGGCACCCCTCGCCTTGATGTTCTTTAGTACTGTCTTAAAGGAAAGTATAAAGTTGTGGTAAGGTTCAATGTACAAAAAACAGTATCAGATACACCACAGTGGAAGCGGTAATACTCATGTAATACAAAAGGCGTTCCGATCACTTGTTTTACGGCATTTCCATGCTTCACTGTAAAAGAATCATTCCGCATGGGCGGTAAGCTGCGGCTCACATATCGATTTTCATTTGTAAATCAGCGCATATGCATAAAACTTGTTTGTTCTTATTGTTATGGTTTCAGGGCTGCTGTCCAAATCGCTGTAAATAATCGGCTGCCCGCCCTTGGTAACGCAGATCATTTTGTACTCCCTGTCCGTCTTGTAAATGGCTGACGGAATTTTTAGAGTAATCTGAACTGCCTCGTCCATGCTGTAGTCATTGCCGGAAAGAGGATAAATATGATAAGTCCTGCCAATGGTATAATCCCCAAGGACTGCCTCAAAGGACTGAAAACACATAGGTCCCTGCATCGCATTCTCTATATGGATCCGATAGGCATCGCCATCTGACTGAGCGTATTGAACCGCTTCTTTTCCCATGCAGGCATACCGCTTTTTCTCATCGGGCGTTACAGGGCGCCATATTTCCACATCTGCTATTGTGCCGGAATCCCTAAGCGCTGATGACATAGATCCGCCTCTTTCCCTGCCGCTGCCGGAATCTGCATGACCGTCGGGCTTATTGTCTGAACCGCCAGGCTTATTGTCTGAACCGCCGGGCTTATTGTCTGAGCCACCAGGCTTATTGTCTGAGCCACCGGGCTTATCGCCTGAACCGCCTTCATCCGGATTTTCAGGCTTGAAATCTCCCGGGTCGTCCGGGTCTGAAGCGAATGGATCGTCAAAGGGAACGTTATACTTTATATTTGCATTCGGCATGGCATTGAGTACAAACTGCCCGCCGATCGATCTCCACGTGCTTTCACTGCCGCCAAAAGAGATCGTGCCGCCATACTGGATATACGTACTGGTAAAAGGCTCCTCCCCGATTTCGGAAACGCCCGCCGGAATGTAAATTTCCGCTAACATTGTGCAGGACTGGAACATATAACTGCTGACTGTCTTCAACCCCTGCGGCAGAGTAACGCTGCCTAACTTCCAGCACTGTGCAAAAGCGCCATCGCCGATTTCTACAGCTCCCGCGCCTGACGCAAACCTGATCTGAACTACTTCCGTGCAGCTTGTAAACGCGCCTGAACCGACAGACGTAACGCTTGCCGGAAAGTCCAGATACCTGAGCGCCGTACAGGCCCGGAAGGCATTCCTGCCAATCGTTTCAACTCCCTCGCAGATGGACACGGAAGTTAAATTCTCACAGCCCTGAAAAGCGCTGTCCCTCACACTGACCGTTGTCTTCGGGATAGTTGCCGCCACCAGTTTTGCATTTTGAAAAGCCCCGGTCCCGATATCTGTGATGCCGTCAGGGATATATACCGTCAGAGCCCTGCTCCCGTAAAATGCATAGTCCCCGATACCTGTGACGCCATTTTCAATAATGATGGTATTAATGTCGTCCATATATGCATTCCATGACGGACCTGCGTCCGGCGTATAATCCGGCATATCGCCTGTGCCGGTAATGGTTAACACGCCGGCATTCGTAAGCGTCCAGCCAAGCGGACCCTCCGTGCCTTCATGCGCCGTGTCGTCAGCGTTATCATCTTCCGTATAGCCATTCGGATAACGGGTGACGAGAAAATCTGCCGTCATAATGTCATCTGCGCTGATCGTCCGCCCCCAATGCACGGACTTATTGTAGTTTGCCTCGGCAACCGTCACGCCTCCGGCACTGACCTGCAGCACGATGACGAAATGGCTGTTATTATTTACCCGCAGAATGTCGCCAACTTTAATATCTTCGTAGCCGAAACCGCCCCTGTCAATGGTTCTGGAAGGCAGGCTGCCGAAAGCCTCATCGCTTAAAAGAAAGGCGAAAGCCGCGCAGCCGACACCAAGACCGGCGCCTTTGACAGGACCGCCCTGAAAACGGTAATATTCTCCCAATTCCCCCCTGCTCCCGTAAGGCTCGAAATTGGTCCATGTCATACCCTCAGGATATTTATCCTGCAAATTTGTCATTGCCGCATAGACTTCCCTGTAGGTTGGGCAGCCCTCGCCGGCTCTTGCCATCCGAAAGGTCCGGATCGCCGGCTCTGCCGGATCATCATCCGTAAAGAAAGGTTCCTGATCCGACCAGACGCCCGCCCTTATTTCCTCTGTTTTCTCTGCCGCCTCTGTCTCTTCCGCTTCCTCTGTTTTCTCTACCGCCTCTGTTTCCTCATTGACTTTCGGAAGGTCGTTGGCTGACGGGCTTTCCTGTGACACAACAGTATCCGCCTCTTCTTCTGCATCGTCAGCCTGTCCGCTGCCTGTCTCAGACGGCTCACTTAAGCTGTCCAGACCATCCGCCCCGGGTTCCTTTGCCCCCTCCGAAAGGTCAGACTCACGATCCACGGGAAACTCCCCGGGTTCCGCGGCGGATGCTGTCACGCCGGAAAACAGCAATGCGGTAACCACCGCCGCCAAAATGATCCTCCTATGTTTGATTCTCTGCATCATTCTCTCCTCCCATCCTTCTTTCACACCTTGTGCGTCCTCTTAAAACAGCCCCAGAAACTTCTCCTGAAAGGTACTGTAAATTTCTTCATACGTCGTATAGTTAATCTGGGCACTGCCCCGAAAGCGCCCCCTCCATTCGTCCCGCACCGCGTCCGCGAGCAGCCCGGCATATTCGCTCTGCGTCAGAAGAATAGCCGGAAAGACAAAGTAAATCATAAACAGATTGATGTCCATCTGGCTTCTGCCGCTGATCTTTCCCCGTTTGGCGAAGCGCGCTTCCACCGCATCCGCAAAAGCTTTTGCCGTCTGCGCCGCCATTTCATCCCGCTCCGATTCTTCCGCCCGCTCCACAAGTTCAGTCATCTCCGCCAGAATCTCCTGATTCTTTTCCCGAAATTCTCCCATCCGCTCCTTATAAGCCTTCTTTTTCAGACGGTACATCATCGCCTCCATGTTGTCAAACATGGTTCCTGCCTGTTCTAACATGCGCTCTGTCATCCTTTCCCAATCTATTTGTTGCTCTACAATCTGCTTTCATGCCGCAAATCCAATAAATCAAGATTTATGGCACATATTTCCCGTTACTATTTAAAAAATTTTAAATAAATCCGGCTTGCGCTCTCTTCACACCTATGCTATAATAGTCCTCGGCGGTTTTCGTCAGCCGCACATTAAAGGGGCATAGTTCAAAGGTAGAACAGTGGTCTCCAAAACCATCGATGTGGGTTCGATTCCTACTGCCCCTGTTATTATGACCCGTGAGTCTCTGCTCGCGGGTTTTTCAGTATATTTTTTACAGAAAGAGGATTCCCATGAAAAAATTTGCAGCATGCTTTATACTGACATTCTCCCTCGCTCTTCTTAACGCCTGCGGTGAAGAAAAACCACTCCTGTCCGCTGCCGACTACGATCTGGACGCTGAGACGGCGCAGACCATACGCGGCGTGAAAATCGGGGATGGCGCTGATGTATTTTTAGCCGCCTACAGGGATTACGACATCCTCTCCTCCGTGGACGGCGGAGATTACCAATACCTTGCCGCAGAAGAAATTCCCTTCGACAAGCCCCTGACCACGATTCTGCCCTCTTTCTTCGTGGACGGCACAGCCGTGGATATCGACACCTTCTGTAAAAATAGCGAAATCGAAAAAGGCTCTCTCCTCTCGTATCTGACCGATGAAGCATATCTGGAACACCATGCTGTCGTCTACCAGTATCTCGTCTTTGAGTGGGCAGACGGCAAGATCACTGACATCCGCTCCGAATCCATGGACTACAATAAGGACGGCTCCTACTATACGGCAAACTGACTTTCATAAAGCTTTGCGTAAAAGCCCTTTTTCTGCAGCAGCGTCTCGTGGTTTCCCTGCTCGATAATGTTCCCGTCTTTCATAACAAGAATCACATCCGCCTCCCTGATGGTGGAGAGTCTGTGCGCCACGATAAAGCTCGTTCTCCCCTGCATCATGGTTGCAAACGCCTTCTGGATCCGAATCTCCGTGCGCGTATCTATGGATGAGGTCGCCTCGTCCAGAATCAGCATGGGCGGCAGGCAGAGCATGACTCTCGTAATGCACAGGAGCTGCTTCTGCCCTTGGGAAAGACTGCCGCCGTCCTCCCCGATCACCGTATCATACCCCTTCGATAGTCTCTTGATAAAGCTGTGTGCATGGGATGCCTTCGCAGCGGCGATCACCTCTTCCTCCGTGGCGTCGGGTCTGCCCATCACGATATTATCGCGGATCGTCCCGGCTTTTAACCATGTCTCCTGCAATACCATACCGTAATTCTCGCGCAGGCTTTTCCTCGTCACTTCCCGGATATCCGCGCCGTCCACGCAGATTTTCCCGCTGTCCACATCATAAAACCGCATCAGCAGATTGATCACCGTGGTCTTGCCGCAGCCCGTAGGTCCGACAATCGCCACCCGCTGCCCCGGCTTCACCGCCAGATTGAAGTCCGTGATCAGCTTCTTATCCGGCACATAGGAAAAGTTCACATGGGAAAGCTCCACGCGCCCATCCACATCCGTAAGCGTCTGCGCATCGGCAGGCTCCGGCGCCTGCGGCTCTTCCTCAATTAACGCGAAAATCCGCGCCGCACACGCCAACGCATTCTGCAGCTCCGTCACCACGCCGGAAATCTCGTTGAACGGCTTCGTGTATTGGTTTGCATAGGAAAGGAAACAGGATAACTGCCCCACGCTGATTCCCCCGTGCACGGCATAAATCGCCCCCACAACCGCCACGCCCGCATACACCAGATTGTTGACAAAGCGGGTGGACGGATTGGTTAAGGAAGAAAAGAAAATCGCCCGTAGGGAACAGTCCTGCAGTCTGCCATTGATCTCATCAAACTGTGCAAGCGCTTCGTCCTCATGGGAAAACGCCTGCACGACCTTCTGATTCCCCACCATCTCCTCGATCAGGGCTGTCTGCTCGCCTCTCGTCTCAGACTGCAGATGGAACATGGTAAACGTTTTCTTTGCGATAAAGCCTGCGACAAAAAACGACAAAGGTGTCACCAACACAACGACACCCGTGACAGCTACATTGACGCTGAGCATAAAGCCCAAAGTGCCCAATATCGTAATAACGCCGGTAAAAAACTGCGTAAACCCCATGAGCAGACCGTCCGCAAACTGATCCACATCCGCGATCACCCGGCTCACCACCTCGCCGTAGGAATGCGCATCTATATATTTCAACGGCAGAATCTCTATCCTACGGAACGCTTCGTTGCGGATGTCCTGCACAATGCGGTAGGTCATTTTATTGTTGCATACATTCATAATCCACTGTGCCAGCCCGGTCGCCGCGGCAATGACCACCATCAGCTTCAGAATATCGAACACGCCGCCGAAATCCACCTGTCCCGGTCCGATCACGAGGTCTATGACTTTTCCGGTCAATATCGGAAAATACAGTGTCAGCGCCACCGTCACACTCGCCATCACAATGGATGCCGCCAGATAGAGCCAGTATTTTTTTATATAATGCAAAACCCGCCGGAATGTTTCTTTCTGTCCCATGTCGTTCCCCTCTATCAATTTTGCCGTGCTCATTCATAAATTGTCTTCGACAACTTCTAGGGTATATTCAATTTTGTACGGCATTCTTTTGCGCATACTGCGAATAATATATCTCCTGATAGACCTCGCAGCCCGCCAGCAGCTCCTCGTGCGTGCCGCACCCCGCCATCTCGCCGTCTTCCAGCACAATGATCTGGTCAGCGTGCCGAATGGAGGAGGCACGCTGGGATACGATAAACACCGTCGGTTCCCCGGGCAGCTCCTTGAGCGCCCTGCGGAGCGCCGCGTCCGTCGCATAGTCTAACGCAGACGCACTGTCGTCCAGAATCAGTATCTCTGGCTTCCCCACCAGCGCCCTTGCGATTGTAAGCCGCTGTCTCTGCCCGCCGGAAAGGTTTCGTCCCTCCTGCGCCACAGGCGCATCCAGACGTCCCTCTTTCGTCTCCACAAACTCCTTTGCCTGCGCGAGCCGTAACGCCTCCCACAGCTCCTCATCCGTGGCGGAGCCGTTTCCCCACAGCAGGTTATCCCTGATCGTCCCGCGGAAAAGAACCGCCTTCTGCAGGACAATCCCTATCTTTTCTCTCAGTTCTTCCATACCATAAGTCTTTACATCACGTCCGTCCACGCGCACAGCACCCGTTGTAGCGTCATAAAACCGGGGAATCATATTAACCAGGGAGGATTTGCCGGAACCCGTGCCTCCTATGATGCCGACCGTCTGTCCCTTCGGCACCTGTATATGGATATCACTCAGGGATTCCGCTCCGGCTCCCCCGTAAGTCAGATGCACATGGTCAAACTCCACAGCAAGGCTCGCTTCCGCGTCTGTGCCGCTCTTCTTTGCCGGCACGGCATCTCCCGCTGTCCGATTGTCCGTCTTGGTCAATCCCTTTCCTTCTTCCGCCGTATCCCTCCACTCCATGGAGGACTCCACCTCAAACACCGCCTCGATCCGATTCGCACATGCAAGCGCCTTGGTGATTGTGATAATCAGATTCGCCAGCTTGATCAGCTCCACCAGAATCTGCGACATATAATTGACGAGCGCCACCACCACCCCCTGGGTAATGCTGCCGTTGTCCACTCGCACCTCACCCGTCTAGATCAAAATGATCTACGAAA
>ERZ779626.36-NODE-36-length-100165-cov-27.112666_pt1 | contig 100165 bp, 95 predicted proteins | sample MGYA00514209_ERZ779626 | MGnify/ENA primary metagenome ERZ779626 (study PRJEB29562, sample SAMEA4376713) | mouse gut metagenome | isolation source: Cecum | study: EMG produced TPA metagenomics assembly of the A DSS colitis mouse model was used to assess the...
CAGCAAGTTCATAATAAATGATGTCGTTTGGAAACCTTCGTGAAACAACCCTGTGCCTGATTGCACACATGCTGGAAAATTCTAAGATTGTGTGGTAAAATAAGATTAAGGGCTTTTATCAATTCGGTTCAGGATGCTTAGTGCTTTTTGCGATGCCTGGACCACATTGACAGGGGATAATGCAGTTGGGAGAAGGTTACAGAAAGGGGTTATATGGAACAGCAACACAAAAGGCGCGTGCGCTACAAGGGAACGCATCCCAGAAAATTTGAGGAAAAATACAAGGAGCACAACCCGGAAAAATACGCGGACACGATCGAGAAGGTGATCAGCAAGGGCAGCACGCCGGCGGGGATGCACCGGTCTATCATGGTCGATGAGATATTGGACTTTCTGCAGATACAGCCGGGGCAAAAAGGGCTGGATGCCACGCTCGGCTATGGCGGTCACACGCGCAGGATGTTGGAACAGCTGCAGGGAGAGGGGCATATCTGTGCACTTGACGTGGATCCGATCGAGATAGTCAAGACGAGGGAGCGTCTGGAGCGCGCAGGATATGGTTCACAGATCCTGACAGTTCTGCAGGAGAACTTTGCCGATATCGACCGGATCGCTGCGGAACATGGACCGTTTGATTTTATCCTTGCGGATCTGGGGGTATCGTCCATGCAGATCGATGACCCGGACAGGGGATTTTCCTACAAGGTGGAGGGACCGCTTGATCTGCGGCTGAATCCGGAAAAGGGTGTATCTGCGGCAGAGCGTCTGAAGGAACTGACACAGGATGAGCTGGCGGGAATGCTCGTGGAAAATGCGGACGAACCCTTCGCGGCAGAGATCGCTGCGGAAGTGATCAGGACGCTGCGCCGCAGGGAACCCATACAGACGACCACACAGCTTAAAGCGGTCATAGAGAGGGCATTGTCCGGTCTGCCGGACAACAGCGAGAAAAAGGATCTTGTCAAAAAGACCTGCCAGCGCACCTTTCAGGCACTGCGCATCGATGTGAACAGCGAGTTTGAAGTGCTTGAGGCGTTTCTCGACAAACTTCCCGGCGCGCTGGCACCAGGCGGCAGAGTGGCGATCCTGACGTTTCACTCCGGCGAGGACAGGATGGTCAAGAAAGCGTTCAGGCAAGGGAAGAAGCAGGGCGTATACAGCGGCATCTCCGATGAGGTCCTGCGCCCGTCCGCAGAAGAGTGCAGGCAGAATGGGCGCGCACGCTCCACCAAGATGCGCTGGGCGTTAAGGAACTGTTGACTTGCCACAAGTAATTTCTGAACAGTTTCTAAAGAATGGATAGTCTGTCTGTCCAAAGGAAGAAAGGGAGAAATTGAGAATGGGCTACATAGAAGAAACAAACGAATTGCAGCTGGATTTTAGGAAGATCGCGAGCATGTCCGGTCAGGAGGTGATCCCTGTCGCGGTTCAAAATGCGGACACCAACGAGGTGATCCTCGTGGCGTACACCAACGAGCAGGCGATGCTCGAGTCGGTCAGACTGCGCAGATTAGTACTTTGGAGCACTTCGCGGAACGCGCTGTGGCATAAGGGAAAGACATCGGGCAATGAGTTTGAATTGACAGATATCTTCGTCAACTGCGAGCAGAATTCGCTGGTGTACAAAGTCCGGCCGATGAAGGGAAATATCTGTCACACATCATATAAGGGAGTGCCGAACAACTGTTTCTACAGGCGGCTTGATATGGACAGCATGAAGCTGATCCATATCAATGAGGAAGGAGCACGTCGGCAGGCACCATGACCTCATGCTTTTCTGGACTTGCGGGCTGACAGCACTGTGGTGAGACAGATGCATGCGATGCCCAGCGCAGCGTATGAAAGGCGGGTGGCGGTAAACGCGGCACTGACAGTAAATGCCGGTTCACCGTCCGCACCGACAGGGAGCGTCAGCGGAACTGTCGAGAAATATCCCGCACCAAAGAGATCAAAGACACCCGGAATGCTGTGCAAGGCGAGGACGGGCAGCATCAGCGCATAGATCAGACTGCGGTGGAGGCTGCCGAGAAGCTGCCCCAGACCGTTGATGAGTATAAAACAGGGCAGGATCAGCAGGAGTGTCGGCAGTATGAACGCTGCAAAATCGTGGAATCGAAAAAACTGTATATAAAATAAAAGTGAAAGCGCGATCTCCACGAGGCAGATCAACAGAAAGCAGCTGCCTGCTGCCAGCGTCCGTATCAGAACCTGGCTGAATGGCGGGACCGGGGTGGCAGCTGTCAGCACTTCGACCTGTTTTTGTTTCCGGCTGTAATAGTTGGACAGCATCAACAGAACAGTGACTGCCGCAACCGGGAGTGCCCTGCCCAGATAGGTGCAGTAGCTCCAGACGGAAAAGGGGGCTGTGTACGCAGTGCCCAGGACAATATCATAGGACAGCAGGAACCATGCGTACAGACCATTCACGAGGAGCAGTCCCGGAAAGAGTCTGTTCAGAAGTGCCCGCCGCAGTTCATAGCACAATATTTTGAGAAAACATTTTTTATTCAAGGTTCAGATCCTCCTCTGTCAGATTACAGTATCGCAAAAAATCTTCGAAACCAAATCCATTTTCATATTGATCCTGATCCGCGTACATCCGGCGCAGGATCTCGTCCATCTGCTCCTCGCCCCCGACCAGTTCCTCCGCTTTCAGGATCATCAGGGGCATGCGCTGATACTGGTTGATCCCTCTGTTTGCGGAGGCGATCTGGGACTGATACAGTTCCGGGAGCAGCGCCAGATATTCCGGGCGGCGGTTGTAGAAACTGCGGTTCTGCCCGTCAACGGATTTCTTCCACGCATCGACATAGTACTGCTGCGCATAGAGCGCACCGTATTTCTCTTTGACCAGGCGGTAAGTCGAGTAGACAGTCAGCCCTTCTGGGCTCCACAGCTCCTCATTCGTGCAGGAGAGTCCAAGTCCGCCCCACCACTGATGGATCATCTCGTGGATAAAGACTTCTGTCGCACTGGCACCCTTGTCCGTGTCGCGCAGCGTATCCGGAGCCAGTATTGTCTCAAACCATGTGGAGACACCGGTTACGGCATAACCGCCCATGAACATGGAGCTTTCCTGACGCAGGAGCAGATGACCGTCATCCGCCGAAAAGAGTTCTCCGTAATGGTCACTGCAGTATGTGAGAATATCGATGATCGCCTGCTGGATATCATTTTCCCTGACAGTCTCTTCGTACGCGGTCCCGTAGGCGAAATCGACCTCCAGCTCACCGATATTGAACGTATCGATGGTGTAATATCCTGCCGTGAGATCACTGAGATATTTGGGACATCGCTCTGTCCAGGTCTTTGTGCCGTCGCCGTTGTCGACATACTGTGTCATGCGGGCGTGGTTCAGGAAAGGCGTCAGATTGTCGGGGATCGTGATCTCAGCTATAGCAGCCTTGTCAACACCGGTATAGTAGTTCTCCAACATGGGAACGATCGCACATGTGGACAGTGTGATATAGTCACGGTCGATCGTGTCCCTCACCATGGAGGAAGACCAGTATTTTCCCTGTGTGGGGAAGCCGCTGTACTCGATCACAAGGGTCTTGTTGCAAAGCTGTTCCGGGAGCTCGAAGTAGGTTGGTCGCTGCCCGTTTATATCGCTGTCCACCGTGCGAAAAGGCACTGCTTCGCCGTCGTAGGACATGCTGGTGATCCTGTAACCGGGGTTGAGATAGAGCAGCGCCTCCCCGCGGTATGGGACTTGTATGTCATATTCTGCCTTTGCAGAGAGTGTTCCCGATGCAGGATCGAGTTCTATGCTGTACAGGATCGAGCTGATCCTGTTGGCGTCATCGATCTCCAGGACTATTTCCGGTTTATAGTCAAAATAGTCGGGTCCGTGGTCGATAAAGGGCTGGAAGTGCCATAGACAGACCGCGGCTGCGGCAGACACGGCAGCAGGAGCCAGGATGTAAAGTTTCCGCACGTTTTTGCGGAATGAAAAGACCAGCCCTCTCTGATATCTGCGGACACACAACATAGATATCAGCCAAAACGCCAGTGCGATGCAGATCCATATGACGCGCGTGTACAGCCCGATGCGCAGAGGCCAGATCGACGGGAAACCGTCGGAGTATGTGATGACAAACGGATTGATCCAGCGCATGAAATAATCGGAGGAGGCGATACCGCTGACACTCACGCCAGCTATTGCGATATAGAGTATGACTGAGCCTTCTACGCGCCGCGTGATCTGGTAGAGCGCATCCGCGAGCAGGATAGAGATCCACCAGGTCGGGAGCATGAAGACCGCAAAATTGGCAAAGTAAAAGCCCGGCGAGAACAAGTAGGACATCCTGGCTGCGGTGTAGGGCAGATATACCAGTGCGGTGAGTGCAGTCACGATCATGGATATCGTCAACAGCGCAAGCGTTCTTGCGGCGGACAAAGATGCAGGCGGTGCGACGGCATCTGTCAGGATATGCACACCGCTGCGCTGCAGTCTGTCACTCTCCATGATCATGACCACAGCCCACACGACGGCACCGACCGTCGTTCCCGTCAGCACCGGAGTCATGATATAGCGGGCTGACATGACACGGGAAGAGTGTTCATACAGAAGATTGCCCAGAGGCAGCGAGAGCATGGACAGGATTGCTGCTGTGATCACATTCCGGGACGACAGCAGACGCTTTAGCTCAACACGGTAAAAGGAAAAAAGAATACGTTTCATTTTGCGGCAGGCTCCTCTCGTGGATCGATACGCTTTTGGGGACGATGGATGCAGTACAGGTAGGCGTCTTCCAGCGTCGGTTCGCAGGGCTGCGCGTATGGTGGCAGGTGCTCTGCGACGATGCGGGAGCGGATTCCGTCAGCCGTATGGACTTTGGAGACGATCTGGCATCCGTCCGGGACGGCATCGCCCAGTTGTGCGTGATAGATCCCGACATGGTGCTCCGTCTGCGCGATGAGTCGGGACGGCGTACCGTCAAAGAGGATCAGACCATCATGGATCACAAGCACACGGTTACAGACTGCCTGCACATCCTCGACGATATGTGTGGAGAGCAGAACGATCTTGTCCTGCGCCATCTCCGAGAAAATATTGCGGAACTTGACACGCTCCTCGGGGTCGAGACCGACAGTCGGCTCGTCGAGTATGATCAGCTGCGGATTGCCGAGCAGTGCCTGCGCGATCCCGACGCGCTGTCTCTGACCGCCCGAAAGACTGCGTATGTGTGTCTTTTTCTGCCCTGTCATGTTTGTGCGTTCCAGCACTTCGGCGATCGCTCCGGAGTCCTTGATATTTTTGAGCGCTGCCATGTAGTCGAGAAACTGCCAGACTGTCAATTCATCGTACAGTCCAAAGCTTTGCGGCAGGTAGCCGAGCTGTGATTTCAGATACTTTTCCTGTGAGAGCAGGGGCTTTTCGTTCAGAAGGATCTCACCTTTGGTGGGCAGAAGTCCTGCGATCAACAGCTTCATCAGCGTCGTTTTCCCGGCACCGTTCGGACCGAGAACGCCGATGAAGTTTGGGCTTTCGGCGCGGAGGGAAATGTCCTGCAGCGCCTTCTTGCCCGATGGATAGATCATGGTGATATGGTCGACATCGATTTTCATAAAACTTCATACAACTCCTTTGCATTTATGTGACGGATCCATTTTATCATAAATACTGCGGGAGTTGTCTGGAGATTGTGTGTATTTTTGTGGAGTTTGTGTGGAGTTTGTGTTTAGTTTGTGTTGAGAGGTCTTTTTGCGGATCGGTCATGGCGGAGCGCGCAAAAGGTCAGGCGGTCAAAAAGACGGCAGTAAACGTTACGCCGTCCCCGGTGTTTTCGATGGAGTGGCTGACTTGATTGTTCTCAAAGATCATCTTCGTGATATAGAGCCCGAGCCCGCTGCCGTGCGCTGCGGATCGGTCTGCGCGGTAAAAAGCCTCAAAGAGGTGCGGCAGATCCGTCTCATCGATATGTGCGTCTGCATTGACCACAGTGAGTGTCGCACTGCCGTGAGCGCGGGTGAGCCTTATGGTGACGCTGCCGTGTTCGGGCGAGTAGGTGACTGCATTTCCGATCACATTTCCGAGCGCTTTTTTCAGCAGCATCGCATCCCCGTATGTTTGGACACCGGGTTCGATATCGATAAAAAAACGGATGGCGAGCGGCTGCGCGTAGTCCATATAGTCAGCGGTCAGAACCGCCAGAAGACGGGACAGATCGACGGTGGTCATCGCAGGTTCTGCCTGCATATCCACATGGGAGACCAGCAGGACTTCCTTGATAAAGCTGTTGAGGGACTGCAGGATCTCCGCGCTGCGCGCGAGATATTTTTCGCGGTCTTTGTACACGCCGATCTGTGCCTGCATGCCTTCCAGCTGTCCGATCACGACAGCGATCGGCGTCTTGAGCTCGTGGGAGACGCCTGAAAAGAAGAGCATTCTCCGGCGCTCGCGCTCTTTCTCGAGCAGGATCTCATCCTCGAGGCGGTCATTCCTGCGCCGGATCTCGTCGAGCGCGGTGTGCAGTTTGTCGGACAGCTCGTTGATGCTCTGTGACAGGACGCCGATCTCATCCCCGCGAAGATCAGGGCAGTACCAGCTGAAATCAAGATTCGCGATCCTGTCCGCGATGCCGCTGATGCGGATGATCGGCTTTGTGGTGTGGCGCGAGAACAAAAACGCGCTGACGGAGGAGAGCAGGAGGATCAGCAGCGCGACAAAGGGAATACTTTTCCGCACCGCGGCTGCGATCTCGTCAGAACGTGAAGGGTTATGGCAGGTGATGAGCACATACTCGTCGTCAGAGTCCGCAAAGCGAAACGGATAGCGGTCTTCTGGCAACGTCCCGCCGTCTGCCCAGTCCTGATTTTGATACTTTTGAAATGTAAACGGACTGACCGCATCCCCGTCACTGTCGAGCAGGAAAAGCTCGGCGCCGGTCTGGCGGATAAAGTCTGTGAAGAGGGGTTCGCTGTCGTCCCTTGCCGTCGTCCACAGGCAGGAGACAAACTGCTGCGTCCGCTGGTCGAGACTGCGCTGTGCAAGCTTTTGATCCGCATAGGGGAGGAAAAGCCAGATACAGCCGTAGGCGGACAAAATGATCGTCAGCGACAGGATGAGAAGCAGGAAAAAAGTCTTTGTGGTCAGTTTATGCATCAGTTTGCCCATCAGGTCTCCTTTTCAGCCTGTAACCGACACCGCGGACCGTCTCGATGCAGTCTGCCGCGCCCAGTTTCCGGCGGATATTTTTCATGTGTGTGTCCACGATGCGCGTATCGCCGATCGAAAAGTCGTAGCCCCACAGCTTTTCGACCAGTGTCTTTCTGGTGACGACAGCGCCCGGTGAGCGCATCAGCTCCTGCAGAATCTCGAATTCACGCAGTGTGAAATCGACAGGCGCATCACAGACGCGGACCGTATGTGTCCCGGGATCGAGGGAAAGATCCTCGAAATGCAGTATATCCGGTGCGTTTTGCGCGTGCCGCAGGGTGGACGGCATGGTTCTGCGCAGCACTGCCTCGACCTTTTGCAGGAGCAGCGCCATGGAGACAGGCTTGGTGATATAGTCGTCGATGCAGAGCCCATAGCCGCGCATCTGGCAGGATTCGCTGTCCAGCGCCGTCAGCATTATGACAGGAGTGTCATGTTTCTCGCGGATGGACTTGCAGACCTCAAACCCGTCGATGCCGGGCAGCATCAGGTCAAGCAGGATCAGGTCAAAAGACTGGGCGGCGGCGCACTCGGCAGCCCTGACGCCGTCGCTGGCGGCTGTGACTTCATAATTGGCATTTTCGAGAAAATTCTGCAGCAATTCCTGGTAGTCGTGATTGTCCTCCACAACAAGTATCTTTGCCATTGTTCATCCTCCTGAGTCATCAAAAATAAAACACCAGATCATAAAAAGTCTATAACAAAAGCAGCGAGGATTCAAGAATAAATTGATGAGTTGGGACTCATAGGACAATTTTCGACAAAATATATCAATTCTTGTGGAAATCAGTATTAGAATCGTGTATACTGGGAAAGTATTGTGCAATCGAACGGGAGGAAAGGGTATGAAACGAAATGGGAAGTGGGAAAAAGTATTGATGATGGTGCTGATATTGTCAGCGTTTATTTTGATCATACTGCTGGCGGCACAGCTTGGCAATGTGAAGCAGAGAGACTGGAAACCTGAGGATGAGACGCAGGAATCTACAGAGGAGCAGTCACAGGAAGAATCCCTGACACAGGAGAGCCAGACAGAGACCACAGAGGAGAGCACACCCATCGAAGAAACGGAGAGCTTCGAGGAGGAGGAACAGGGTTATATCATCATTGGTGACAGCCATATAGTCGTTACAGAGGGAATGGGATACAGCATACATGGATCTCAGGTGGAAGGTGTTGCACTCAACAGGAATCTCTTTCTTGTGCACACAGGACTTGATCCTGCCATGGGAACTATTGAGTGGCTTGCAGGAGACGGCGCAGATCGAATAGAGGAAATCATTGCGGAACACACCGAGATCTCGCAGTGGAACATCATCAGTATGCATGGGACGAGTATGGTGACGATGCCAGATATCAAGGAGCAGTATAAAGACCGATATCAAAACTGGATCGATGAAAGATTTCATGATTGCCATGTGTATATCGTATCTGTACCGCCGCTCGATGAGAAGGAGTGGGTTGTGCAGCATCCGGATATGCCAGCGCGGTCCAATCAGGATATCACGGCGTTTAACGCATACATTAAGGACTCGTTTCCCGCAGTTTTTTTTGATTATTATGACTGGTTCCTTGAACGAAGCAATGCATTCCTTGATGAGATCCATTACACAGGAGAAACGTATTGTGAGATGTTTGATGAGATCATCAGGACAATACAACAAAAATGAGAATAATAAACTTTTTGTAAACAAACTATAAAGAAAAACTTGCCATAACATAGAAGGAATGGTAAGATGGTAATGTATTTTTTGTCATATTTTGATAAAAAAAGAATTAAAAAGTCATCCATCCCAAAAAACAGGCGGTCTGTCAAAATATGACAAAAAAGACAGAATGGTGGTAGAATAAAGACAACCACTCAACGAACGGGAGAGGAATCAACATGGAGAGGGAAAGCAGAAAGACGAGGCGGATATCGTTGCTGCTCATGCTGATATTGATAGTGTTTCTACCTGTCAATATATGTAGGGCAGATGATCCGGCAGTCATAGTGGAGGTTTGTACGAATGAGTCTGACTTGTCGATATATGTGAGAAATGTCGAAAGCAGTGTTACAGATGTCACAGCACAGATCGGAACCTCAGCGAGCAGTCAGATCACTTGTCAGCGCATAGGAGATACAGAATTTGAGACTTTGATACTGATCGATAATTCCTTATCAATACCCAAGGAAATGCGGAGCAGGACAACAGAATTTCTAGAGACATTTTTGGGGACGAAGGCACCCGGCGAAAAGATAGCGATCGGTGTGTTCAGCAGGGATATCACATATCTCACAGACTTTACCAGCGACGATGGCGCGCTAAAGGCAGCTGTGTCTGCCGTATCTTACCAGAATCAGGACACTTATATCACCGATATGCTGTATGAACTTTTGCGGGAGGATTATCTTGGCAGCAAGCGGGATGTTTACCGCAGAATTGTCATCATAGCGGACGGTGTTGACGATGAATCCCTGGGGTATACAGTTGATGAGCTGAAACAGCAGATCAAAGAAGACACCTATCCGATCTACACGATCGGGTGCAGAACGGGCAGCAATGAGACGGAACTGGAAAATCTCTTTGCTCTTTCAAGACAAAGTAATGCAGCATATTTTCTGATGGATTCAACAGAAGATATTGCGGCGGCTGTGGAAGCATTAGGGAGAGACCAGGAGATCGTAAAGGTTGTGGTCACGCCGCCGGAGGATTTGATGGACGGAAGTGTAAAGAGTGTGAAGATCAATTTCTCAGGACAGAGTGTTTCCAAGGAAGTGCGTATGCCGCAGCAGGAGATGGCAGTTGTTGTTGAGACCAGCGAGCCGGAAACAGTGGTCGAGGAAAGTATCACAGCAGAAAGTGAGCAGAGTACAGAAGAAGATACTTCGGCTGTGGATGAGGAGACTCTGCGCAAGGCACAAGCAAGGAAGTTCATCTTCCTTGTAACTGTGGTATGGGCGGTTGTCATTGCTGCATTTCTGACGCTGGTCATAGTGGTGCGCTATAAGAAAAAGCAGAACAGGGAACTTGCCAGTGCGAAAAATCTGATGGAGCAGAGAAAGCAGGAACTGCGAGATGCATTGCCAGGTGAGAGATACATAGTGCTGACAGATGTCCATATGCCTGAAAAAAACTTTCGGGTTTCGCTTGAGTCGGAGACTGTAGCAGGGCGTAACAGCGATTGCAGAATAGTTTTGGATTATGATAGATCGATCTCAGGAAAGCACTGTGCTATATATGTGGAAGAGAATAAAGTCATGGTCCGGGATCTGAACTCCACAAACGGAACGTTTGTGAATGGAAACAGGGTCGTAGGTCAGGCAGAGCTGAAACATGGGGATATCATTATTTTAGGGCAGTTGGAGATGAAAGTTGGTATCATGGATTGCAAAAAGCCAGCAAACTGATGATACAAACGATATTAAATGAACAGATGAGGAGGATATTATGGCTACATTAAAGGAATCACTTTCAAAAGGGCTTACAGCGATCAATGTCAAGACCAGTGGTTTTATGGAAGAATCCAAATGCAAGACTTACATAGCAACGCTGGAAAAAGAAATACAGACATTGAAATTAAATCTGGGAGAGCTGGTTTATGCAAAAACGCTTACAGGTGAGAGTTATGAGCAGGAGGTTGCAGAGATCGTTCAGAAGATCCAGGATAAGTACGAGGAAATCAAGCAGCAAAAGCTGCTGATCGAGCAGCTGGCGGCAGAGCAGAAACAGATCTTGGGAACAATGCAGACAGACGCGGTAAAATACTGTGCTCAGTGTGGCGCCCAAAATGCAGGGAACTACAAGTTTTGCAGTAAATGCGGAACGCCATTGTGATAGTGGATAAAAAGTGAGAGGAGAACATAAAAATGGCATTTGATCCAATGACAGGGAAACCAATTGAAAGCAATGATAACGGGGATATGGAATTTGACCCAATGACAGGAGAACTGATTAAAAAACAGTCAGAACCGACCCCTGAGACAGGTGGTTTTGACCCGATGACAGGCCAGCCGATCGGTCAGCCGCAGCAGTCGGCACCAGTACAGGAGACCAGCGGATTTGACCCGATGACAGGCCAGCCGATCGGTCAGCCGCAGCAGTCGGCACCAGTACAGGAGACCAGCGGATTTGACCCGATGACAGGCCAGCCGGTTCAGGGCGCTTCAAATAATAGCAAAGGCAAAAAGAATATAAAGATCAAAATGCCGGTCATTATTGGCGGTGTCGCAGCTGTCTTGGCAGTAGTTCTTGTGATCGCAGCTGTCTCATCAGGATTGTTTTTGGGCAAGGCAGGCAAAGTAATGATGGCGACAGCCAATACTTTTAAGGATAGACCGCATTTTGTGGAAGTTTTTGACAGTACATATAGTATCATAGGACAGAACAAGTATACGATCGCACTTTCGGGTGATATGGATGGTGTAAAGTTGGACGGCGAGTTTAGGAATGGCGGCAAGGAAAAACAATTGTCCGTGCAGTTAAAGCAGAGCGGTTCCAAGATAGATATGATGGCTGGAATTGATTCGAAGAATGCAAAATTCCAGGTGCCGCAGCTGTCGAATTATGTGTTTGTCTATGACTACAATAAGATCAGCACAGGATATATTTCAGATGAGGTGGACGAGGATACGCTCACACAGATCAACACCATGTTGGAGTCTCTTGTGGATCAGACAGATGTGAAGAAATTCTATTCGGATGTGTTCAAAATATTTACGAGCGAACTCAAAAGCGTTTCGTTTGTCAACGCAGAGAAGGAAGAATTCACGATTGACGATAAAGATGTGGACTGCAAGGGGTACACGGCAGTTATCACAAGCAGCAATATGATCCATATTGTAGATAAGATGGAGAAGCTGATCAACGATGAGTATGCATCTCTGATCCAAACAACGCTTGTATCAGAGATGGCTATAGGTTCGTTGGAAGATTGGGAAGAGGTTTCTGCGGAGGCGTTTGACGAGATACGTGAAGGTCTGGAGGATATGGAAGATATTGAATTGTCTTTCTATCTGTACAAAAATAAACTTGCGGCATTGGTGTTAAGGATTCCTGAGGCGGATGCGGAGGCAGAGCTTCGCTTTGAAGGCGGAGATTACAGAATGCAGAATATGACCTTGAAAGTAGACGATGAAAGGTACAGGCTGTCAGGCAGTGACGACGGATCCAAGGAACAGTTTTCATTGGAGGTGAGAAGTGGTTCCTATAAACAGCAGATCGCAAATCTGGAGTACAATTATGATAGCGGCAAGTTTTCTGTTTCACTGGCGGATGAAGTGACAGTCAAAGGGAAAATGACCGGTTCTAGATCGGAGATCAATCTAAAGATCAGTGAGATCGATATGTACTATTACAGTATGTCGCCTGATCTTGATATCACCGTCAAAAAAGGAGCAAAGATGGAGAAGTTTGACGGTAAGGAGTTTGATCTGGGAAAAGCGGATGAAGATGATTATATGGAGCTTATAGAGGATATTGAGGATAAGATATATGACAAGGATCTGGACTGGATCACTTACATAATGTAGATAGTAAGGTTTACAAAGGAATCCTGCCGGCAGAAGCTGACAGGCGTCCGGTGCGCGAGTAGGGGAGAAGGTCATTCCCCTACTCGATTGTTTTGTATTTTATTGTGGAGGAAAGATATGCTCGAGACAGGTATGGTATTGGGAAACACATATCAGATTCTGGAAGAGATCGGAGCCGGGGGTGGAGGTGTCGTATATAAGGCGAGTCATCTCAGACTTCAGACAGATGTGGTGGTTAAGCGGATCCGTGATGAGGTGCGGGGCAAGATACAGTCCAGACAGGAAGCGGATGTATTGAAGAAGTTAAAACATCCCTATCTCCCAAGAGTCTATGATTTTATAGAAACTCCGGAGGCTGTCTATACAGTGATGGATTATATTCCGGGGATATCGCTGGAGAACGCACTGAAACAAAACGGGAAATTTGCACAAAAGCAGGTATTTCAGTGGGCACAGGAACTGGGGGAGGCAGTGGCATATCTGCACAGTCAGACACCGCCGATCATCCATTCAGACATTAAGCCTGCAAATATCATTTTAACCCCGGAAGGGCACATCTGCCTGATTGATTTTAATATTTCCATCGTGATCGATTCTGCGATGAAGGCTACATTGGGAATCAGTAAAGGGTATTCTTCCCCGGAACAATACCGGGATGTCAAACAGGTACAGACTTATTACATGACTGCAGGAATGGGCCAGGTAACGATTTCAATCGACCGGCGTTCTGACATATACAGTCTTGGTTGTGTGCTGTATCATCTACTGTCCGGGAGTCCACCGGATGTTAATTTCAACACAAGGCTGCCTGCGGGCGAGATACCGGGTGTCAGTGAAGGGTTTGGATTCATCATAGACAAAATGATAGAATACGAACCGAAAGACCGGTATCAGACAGGAAGAGAGTATCTGGATGCAGTTAACAATTGTTATAAGCTGGATGCGCGTTATATCGTTCACAAGAGGCGGGAGAAAGCATTGTTTGCAGCTTCTCTTGGAATGTTTCTCGTCGGAAGTGTGCTGGTTGGATCTGGTATCCGACAGACTATGAGGGAACAGGAACAGATTTATCAGGCAGGGCTTCTGGAGGGACAGAAAACAGCCAAAAAGGGTGACTATGAGGAAGCGATCGATGTCATGCTGTCCCTCGAGGAGGACTATGACAACCGTGTTGAGGCATACGAGCGGGAATTGTATTACTATTATGCAATGGGGCGTTATCAGGAGTGTGCAGAACGGGGAACGGACATCATAGATCTGCAGATAATAGAGGTCGGCGATGACATCCAGCAGGAGAAATTGGGTGATATCTATTATCTGATCGCCAATTCCTACTATGAGCAGGATGACTATGGCAATGCACAGAAAATGATGGAGCAGGCGTTGGAGTACAACCAGTCCAACAATTTGTATTTCCGTGATTATTGTATTGTCCTTGCAAAACAGGAAAAACTGTACCAGGCGGAGGAGGCTCTCGAACGCGCCAAAGCACTGGATCTGGAGGATGACTCTATCCATTATGCGGAGGGGGAACTCTGCGTTGTCAGAAAACAGATCGACGAGGCGACCGAGCATTTTCAGAGGGCGATCGATCTGACGGAGGATGCAGTTTTGCAAAAACGCGCGGTGCTTCTGTGTGCCGCAGCGCTGCGCGATAACGGCAGGCTGGACGAGGAGACGGCACTGCTGGAGACGGCGCGAAACCAGGCGGATCTACAGGCTAAGATGGTGATCACAGAGTATCTTGCAGACGCTTATATGCGCCAGGGAGATGCACATCCGGATCAGCTGATTATATATAACCAGAAGGCGATTGCCCTTTTTCAAGAGCTGATGCAGGGTGGCTATGTGACGTATCAGATACAGGAGAATATGGCGATCTTATATGAGGAAAACCAGGATTTTGCATCGGCAGAGTCAGTACTTTTAAAACTTGCAGACGATTACCCTGACAATTATCGTGTGTATAAACGTCTGGCTTTTCTGGAGGCGGACAGGCAGCAGCATTTGGACAATACAGCGCGTGATTACAGTACAATGAAAGGATATTACGACAAGTGCAGGGAGTTGTATGCACAGCAGGACACAGAGGATGCCGAGATGCTGATGCTGGACAATATGGTATATGATCTTCAAAATGGTGGCTGGCTGTAGACGGGAGATGAGGGGGAGTGACATGGGAATGATCTTGCTGGCGGCAGGCGCAGTGTGTATTGTTATATCTATCGTGCTGTTTTTGCTGTATCTCACGATGGGAAAAGCTGTGGGAAGAAAATTGATGAAAAAATTAAAAGATGAATATTAGGAGTCCGGTATGAAAAAAAGAACAGGTATTATCATAGTGATTATTTTGCTGCTGATTTTTCTGCTTGGAATCAATGGAACTTTGCTGGCTATGCGCATAGGGGGCGGCTCGGTCTCCAAAACAGAGCGATTGCTGGCAAAAGGCCAGGATTTACTCGAAGACGGAAAATATGACGAGGCTGTACAGATCTATAAAGAGGTTTTGGAGACAGACACGAAAAATGTGGAAGCGTATCAGGGTCTTGTGCAGGCGTACAGAGTTTCAGGCGATCTTGGAAAAGCGCGCGAGACCATGCAGAAGGGGTATAAACTGACACGGGACGAGTCGCTTGCCGGGGAACTCACAATACTCACGTGGGAGGAAGCGGACAGAAAGGACCGGAGCATAGAATGGACGGACGCCGGCGTAGAGCAGGCGGTCCGAAAGATGACAGGGATCGCGGATAGGGACATTATGTTGAGCGATATATGGGAGATTACAGATTATTATCTGTATGAGACCAATATTTCAGATCTGAAGGATCTGGAGGACCTGCCCAATCTGTCTAGTCTGTATCTTTATGACTGTGCGTTGGGCGACATAAGCTTCTTGGAGGCATTTGACAATCTGGAGCGGCTGTATCTCTCAGGGAATCGCATCACAGATATAAGTCCGTTGGAGCGTCTGGATAATCTGGTATGGCTGGATCTGAGCAATAATCTGCTGGTGGATATCACATCCTTGGATCGTCTTGACGATCTGCAGCATCTGGATCTAAGTAATAACCAGATATCGGATATCAGCGCGGTAGGAGGGCTTAGGAATCTGGAATACCTGAATCTGAGCGGAAATCAGGCAACGGATCTGACGGCTGTCAAAAAGCTAAAGCAGCTCGATTCTCTTTATCTGGACGGGATGTCCGCTTCGGATATCAGCGTTTTGTCAGGAATGGAAAACCTGCGCAGACTGAGTCTTGCGGGAGGTTATTATGCAGATTTCGGAGTTCTGGGTGAACTGACAGAACTTGAGGAGCTAAACCTGGCAGGAACGAATATTGATGATCTGGGGATATTGGCAGGATTGAAAAAGCTGGAATATTTGGATATCTCAGGAGTCTGGACAGCGGATGGATCAACACTGCCGCACATAACATATTTAAAACGTGCTTACTAAGGGGAACGAAATGAAAAACGGGAAAAAAATCCTATTATTTATCATATCAATATTGGTTATTTTGTTAGTAGTCGTCAATGTTTTTTTGTATATCTATGTCACAAGTCCCATGCAGAAGGTGGGAAAGCAGCTCGATCTGGGGCAGCAGTATCTGCTGAACCTCGAATATGAGGAAGCCGTTGCCGCATTTGAGATCGCCATCGAGATAGAACCCAAGAACGTCGATGCCTACATGGGTATGGCGGAAGCTTACATAGGCATGGGAGAGCCTGAGAAAGCGATCAGGATCTTAAAGAAAGGATACAGAGAGACTGAGGACGAAGAGCTGGGCAGTCTGTTGGAGCAGTTGGAGGCAGATCAGAACCGGCAGGAGGCAGATGTGCGCATCGTTCAGATCGACACTGGGGAATTTCCCAATATTGCAGTCTACTTCTCAGTGGAAGATGCAGAGGGCAATTTTATAGAGAATGTGCGGTCAGAACAGGTGCAGGTTCTTGAGGAATATACAAATGAGTGGGTGGAACAGGAGGGGGAACTCCAGTTCTCTGGTCAGGAGAATGTTTCCCGGCGTTCTGTAGCTATGGTAGTGGATGTGAGTGGCAGTATGGAAGGGAGTCTCGACCAGCTCTGTGATGCCGCACAGGAGCTGCTGGATCAGATGCAGGGGGGCAGGTACTATGTATCCCTGACTGCTTTTGATACTGCATGGTCTACCCTGGTCGATTACACGGACAATCTGTCTGCTGTCTCTGTTGGTTTGGACACCCTGCAGGCAGGAGGCGGGACAGCTCTGTACGACACACTGGAAAACAGCCTTCATGAGTCCGTGAACCAGCCAGGACAGAAATACATACTGGCATTTACAGATGGAGCGGACGGTTCCAGCATCATCACGAAGGATGAGCTGATATCCCTTGCAAACTATTACCATATTCCGATTTATATTATTGCCTCTATGGGATATGGATACGTACAGGATATGGAGGACATTGCCAGGGAGAGCGGCGGAGCCTTTTATGCCATATCGTCCATAAATGAACTGTATAATATATATTATGAGATCTTCCAGATGCAGGAAAATCTATATACATTTCACTATACGACAAAGCAGTCGGATACAGAGTGCGGTCTAAGGATCGTGTACAATTCAGACCGCGCTGACGGGGAGGCGGAGAACAGCTTTATCAGCCAGAAACCGATCCGGCGGGAGCGAGTGGGCAATCAGATGATCACAAGTGTCCGCGCATCCTCTCAGATGGAGGAGTACCCTGTGGAGTATGTATTTGATTCCAGGGAAGATACGATGTGGACAGAAGGCGTGTGGGGAAATGGGATCGGTGAAACGATAGAGATCACCCTGGATGAGGCGCATAAGGTAAACGGATTGACGCTGTACAACGGCAACCGCATCAGCCATGATCTGTATGAGAAATACGGGCGCGTGAAAACGATCAGGATCACCTTTTCCGATGGCTCGCAGAGGCAGTATGAGGTTGCAGATGATTATTATACTTCCGCTCAGGTCAACTTTATCAATCCTATTCAGACGAGCACACTCAAGATAGAGATCCTGGAAGTTTATGAGGGAACTACATACCAAAATACCTGTATCACGGATATAAACATTAATTAAATCAAAGAAAAAGGAGTACGATTGGAAATGGGAAATCTAGGAGCAGATACCATTATAAAAGGCAGATATCAGATAGGATCTGTGTTGGGAAAAAACGCACTTGGAATTACTTATGAGGGCATTGATACCGCGTCAGGAGCTCGTGTTGTCGTCAGGGAACTATTTCCGGAAGGATGGTGCAGACGCATGCAGGACGGTGCTGTGGCTGCGGAAAACGAGTCCTTTGCCGGGAAGAAGGAGCAGTTTATCCGACAGATGCAGCTTCTGGCAAAGAATAAGGGATTGAATGGGATTGTCGATGTCCATGAGGTTTTTGAGGAACGTGGAACAGCGTACTGTATCATGGAGTATGTCGAGGGAGTCAGTCTGGAAAAATATCTTTCGGACAGCGGCAAACAATTTCCGATGAAACGGATCAAGGAACTGGTAATGCCCGTTGTGGAGTCACTGTCAACGCTGCATAAGGCTGGGGTGGTTCATCAGAACATCTTGCCGGACAATCTGATCTTTACAAAAAAGGGGAATTTGAAATTGATCGGATTCGGCTGTATGGAGGGACAGATCTCAAACGCGGGTACAGGTTATGTGCCGGTTGAACTGTACCGCAGACAGCAGGAGATCAAGCCTGCTGCCGACGTTTATGCGCTGTGCGCGTCCATATACAGGTGTATCACCGGCGTCGTCCCGCAGGATGCCTATGCAAGACTGAATGATGACCAGCTCAGGAAACCATCACAGCTTGGCGTTGAGATCGATGCAGGCGATGAAGCGGTGTTGATGATGGGATTAAATATCTATGAGGAGAAACGGTTTCAGATGATGGCGGCTTTTCAAAATGCATTTTACCGCGGGCAGGAGCCAACGCCGCCAGCTTTGTCAATGCAGCAGTTACAGTCTGCTGCAGTTGTATTGCAGAAGTCGGTTTCTTCAATGCAGCCGCCGCAGCAAACACCAGTTCCTGAAATGAGGAAGTCAGTGCCCGTACCGCCGGTACAGCAGTCTCAGCCGGCGCCTGTCGGAACGATCATTCAGACAAGCGGTGAAGACACTGAAAAAAAGAAAGCCAAACAGAAGAAGAGCGGGAACGGTGGTATGGTCGCCATAGCGGTGGTCGGTGGTATCTTGATCATCGGTCTGGGGATCTCTGCCTTCATCTTAGGAAAAGATATGATCCTTCCGGACGCCGGTAAAGGGATCAAGGCATCGATAGAAACGGAGACACAAGAGGAGTCCACAGAGGAGGAAGAGAAGGCAGATATTGGCAAAGAATACGAAGAAATGCTCTCGTCAAATGATTTTTCGGGTGTGTTGGAAAAAATCCTGGCGCTGGATACGACTGACATGACAGCCGAGGAAAAAGACACATTGTCCAACATCCTATCGAGGGCGGTGGCGGGTCAGTTTACAGAGTTCGAAAACCGTGTGAACGAAAACCAGAATACCGGCGCTTTTGAGAGTGCGCTCGCGGCTGTCGACGAAGAGCTTGCACTGTATGACAGGCTTTCCGCAAACTCAATGGCGGCGCAGTATGTGAACAGACAGCAGGTCGAGGACAAGAGGACAGTCATCAAGCAGTCCCATATGAATTATCTGCTTGGAGAGGGGCTGGACGGTGTGATCGGGCAGGAGAATGAGGAAGAATTGGGCAAACTGCTTGATAGTCTGCAGACGTATGTGAATGATGGCATCATGTCACAGGAAGATTTTGACAGCTCCAAAAACAGTGCGTATACAAGGCTTGTACTGGCAAAGATCACCAGAATGACCAACGCGGGAACAGACGCGGCAGAGATCCTTGCCTATATTGATGAAAAGCTGTATGATACAGGGAACAACAGCAGTGTGCTTGAGTACTGGGACTACTTCCAGGCAGTGATGGGATATGGAGCTGGCAATCCGGCACTGGTGCATCCGGCATCCTCTTCCGGCTATCTGCTTCCGGGCAGTGATTCCATGAATCTGTCAACAAATGATATCCGCGGTCTATCCAATGACGAGATACGTCTGGCAATCTATGAGATCTTTGCACGCCATGGAAAGATCTTCCAGGATCAGGCAGTCAACGATTATTTCCTGGCACTGGGCTGGTATCAGCCGTCATCTGGCTATGATGAGGGCACATTGAACACATATGAGAAGTTTAACCTGAATCTGCTGATCGAGTATCAAAAGGCGACGGGCTATCGGTAAGCGCGAGGAGGATTAGAGGCATCATGATAAGTTTAAGAAAGAGTTACATACTGTTTTTGACATCGCTGGCTGGTATGTTTTTGCTGCTCGGCAGCGCAGTGCATGCCGCAGAGGTTACGGACATATTGTCGGAGGTTGTGCAGGAGGGCGCCCTGTACGAGGTAAAACCTGATGGAACAGGGGACTTTGTGGCAATTCAGGAGGGGGTTGACAGTGTGGCGTCAGGTGATACACTTCTGATTTATCCAGGTGTTTACGAGGAGAATGTCATCATAGAAAACAAGACCGTCAATCTGATCGGGGTGGATCCAGAGTACTGCATCCTGACAGCAAACTCTGATAATTACCATCACATTCCGCTTACGATCACGGCGGGCAGGGTGTATGGTCTGACGATCTGCGGGACAAGTGCGGGAGATGCCGGTAAAAAAGTGTATGGTATAGGGGACATGAGCTATGACAGTGGTGATCCGGAATCAGTCTACGCATGGCAGAATCGATATCCCGGATATGTGATACACGTTGATCATGCGTACGCAGCAGGAAAAACACTTATTATAGATAATTGCAGGATAATGTCCGAGAACAATTACTGCATCGGTATTGGCTGCTGGGAAGGTCAAACAATAGAGATCAGGGGTTGTGAACTGCTCTCTAAAGGTGTGAGCGGATGCCTTTTTGTCCACAACAATGCATTGGGAACCGGTAAATCTCAGGTTGAGGTCAAAAACACAGAATTTAAAAATTATGTATCACCTTATGTGATGGTAGTACATTCTGAAGGAGAATCCAATCCGATCGATCTGACATTCCAGAATGTAAAGGTTTATACAGTGGCTTATGAGAGCAATGATTGTTATAATTCATCAAATACCAATACATGGCTGCCGCTGGATCTGATCAGTCATGTCAGCGTGCAGACGATGCTGGCAGAAGAGGGATATATGGGAATGCAGGAAAGCAGCCGGCTGGTGCATCGGTATACCCAGGACGAGCACATTCAATTCAACAAAGAATTGGAAGCGCAGGATTCGCTGTTAGAAGACTGGCCAAAACTCGAAGAGGGTATCACGTACTGGGAGAGCGGCAGTGATAAGCAGCAGGTTCCTGGGAAAGTGCGTCACAGTATCGATATGAAAAATGCGGATGAGGGTATGTTTGGAGATGGCTGGTGTGGACTTGCAAGTATATATCTGACAGAGGATAGTTCCGGCAATACGCTGCCTGAGATGAATTATCCAAGACCTATGGCAGGATCCGTAACCGAATCAGAGTAAACACCCGAAAGGAGAAGGATATGGGATTTGTACTATTGATACATACTACACATGCGTACAAGAAATATATGCTGCCCGCTGTGAACAACACGAACCATGCCATTGTATTAAAAAAGGAGTTTTTTAATCTGCCTGCCGATGTGGAACTCTCAATGGAGATCGTGGATGGCAGATGGTTTTTTGTGGAATCGGATTCTTATTTTCTGCGGGATTCCGTCACAAAAGCCAGTTACTTTGACAGGGAGCTTCAGAACCAGGATCTGCTGTCAGTCGTGATCCCGGGGAATGAGGTCCTCAATATACTGGTCAGCAGGACAGACAGCTCCTTTAACGTATTCAGGAAATATGATATCCGGGCAAACAGCCAGATCACCATCGGAAAGAACGAGACGAATGATATCCGGTACAATATGTTGAATCTTGTGTCAAGGGAACATGCGGTGATCCGGCGTGACGGGAACAGATTTATCCTGGAGGATACCAGTACGAACGGTGTGTATCTCAATGATGTGCGCATGACAGAGCCAAGACAGCTGGCGTTTGGGGATTATATTGATATTTATGGACTTACGATCGTGTATCTGGACGGTATCATTGCGGTGAGTGCCGGGGATGCCAATGTCAGGATCAATGAGGGCAAACTGTATGAGTATGTGGAACCTCAGATGCAGGAGGAACCTACAGATACGATGACCGCGGCAAAGCCAAAGTTTCTGTATCACCGTTCACCGCGGCAGATCTACAGGTTAGATGATGAGGTGATCGAGATCGAGGCACCGCCACAGCCAAGGATACAGAACAAAAAACCGCTTGCCATGATTATCGGACCGTCATTGACGATGTCGCTGCCTATGATCTTTGGCTGTATCCTGACCATATTCGGTTCCCGTTCGAGCGGCAGGAGCGGGATCTTTATGTACACAGGCATTATCACTGCCGTGTCCTCCGCGCTGATCGGAATCATCTGGACGTTGGTAAACCTGCGTTATGAGAAGCGCAAAAATGACCATGACGAACTGCATCGGTTCGATGCATACCACCAGTATCTGGTTGAGACCGCAAATACCATCAAAGAAAAGTACGAGAAGAATACGGCATCGCTTCAGAAATTGTATATTTCGGCGGAGGAGTGCAGCAGCTATGACGAGCACAGTCAGCTGCTGTGGAACAGGAATAAGGATCACAGGGATTTCCTGAGCCATAGGATCGGCATCGGGGACATGCCTTTCCAGGTTACGGTCAATATCCCTAAAGACCGGTTCACACTGCTGCCTGATGATCTGGCTAAGAAACCAACCATGATCCAGAAGAGCTATCAATACCTGCATCAGGTCCCGATCTGTACAGATCTGCTCGAACACAGACTGATCGGTATCGTAGGCGGAGAAAGCAAGAGGGGGGCTATAGATGTCATGCACGCTCTGGTGGCACAGATCGCTGTGTCGAACTGCTATACCGATGTAAAGATGGCGTTTGTCTACGATGAACCTGATGATGGTGCAGAAAACTGGGATTACTTAAAATGGTTTCCGCATGTGTGGTCTGAGGACAAAAAGACAAGGTTCGTTGCCGGCAGCAGGACAGAAGCGGGGGATGTGTTCTACGAGCTGACAAAAGTTCTGCGCATGCGCATGGAGGAAAAGGGAAACCGCAGTTCTCAGGATATCATATACAAGCCTCATTATGTCCTGTTTATATCCGATTCGGAGTTCCTAGAAGGCGAGCTGATCACAAAGTATATCTTTAACTCCGAGGAAAATTACGGTATCACTACGATCATATTGACAGATTCTTATGATAATCTGCCCAATGCATGTGATTATATCATTCAGAACGACACGCATTTTAAGGGAATGTATGGGATCGCGGACGATGTGGAGGACCGTGTTGCCATCGCCTTTGACTTTGTTCACAATATCCAGTTGGAGCGGCTTGCAAGGACTCTGGCGGATATCGAGGTGAGCGAGATCGAGACGGGCGGCGATATTCCCAATGCGCTGACATTTTTTGATATGTTTGGGATTCGGAATATGGATGAGCTGCATGTGCTTGATAACTGGAAGAAAAATCGTACTTATGAGAGTATGCGTGCGCTTGTGGGACAGAAGGCAGGCGGTGCGCCGATGTATCTCGACGTACATGAGAAATATCACGGTCCCCACGGTCTGGTAGCCGGTACGACAGGTTCGGGAAAGAGTGAGACTTTACAGACATATATCCTGTCGTTGGCGATCCAGTACAGCCCGGACGATGTGGGATTCTTCCTGATCGATTACAAGGGCGGCGGTATGGCAAACCTTTTTGACGGACTGCCTCATATGATCGGACAGATCTCCAACCTCTCCGGCAATCAGGTCAAGCGTGCCATGGTGTCCATCAAGAGCGAGAATATGCGCAGACAGCGGATTTTCAATGAGCACGGTGTCAATAATATCAACTTGTACACCCGGCTGTACAAAAATAACGAGGCTTCCATACCAGTGCCGCACCTGTTTATCGTGATCGATGAGTTTGCGGAGTTAAAGCGGGAGGAACCGGATTTTATGCGCGAATTGATCAGCGTTGCGCAGGTAGGGCGAAGCCTGGGCGTGCATCTGATCCTGGCGACTCAGAAGCCGAGCGGGACAGTGGACGACAATATCTGGAGCAACTCAAGATTCCGCCTGTGTCTGCGCGTGCAGGACCGACAGGACAGTACAGATATGCTGCACAGACCGGATGCTGCCTATATTACACAGGCAGGACGCTGTTATATGCAGGTGGGAAATGATGAACTGTTTGAACTGTTCCAGTCCGGATGGAGCGGTGCGGTCTATGATGAGAACAGCGGCAGCATCAAGGCAGATATCGCTCATATGGTATCAGATACGGGCAAAGCGGCAGTCATTGGCAGCAGGACCAAACTCAAACAGAAGGAGGCAGCTAGAAGGAAGTGGATCAAGTGCCTGATCGGGATCGTCCGCGCAGCAGGGACAGAGATCCCGCAGGATAGTACACTGCTTGACAGTTATGTCCAAAAAGTCTTTGCGGAGCTGGAACGGCAGAAGACAGATTATCCCTACAGTGAATACAATGCACTGCGGATCAGGGACTTCCTGACAGCATACGTGCAGACAGAACAGAATCGACTGGCAGCGGATGAAGATGAGCGGGCGCAGATGGTTCTGGAGTACGCACAGACACATCGCCTGAAACTGCCGGAAAAGAAGGAAAAGACACAGCTGGATGCAGTCGTAGAGTATCTCGGCGATGTGGCAAGGACAAATGGATATACATACGAGCAGCAGCTCTGGCTTCCGGTATTACCGCCTGTGATCTACCTGGCACAGCTTCCGGGTTATGTGCAGCACTTTGACGAGTCCGGCTGGAGGGCTCCCGAATCGACGGAGTGGAACCTCGAAGTACAGCTGGGACTGTATGACGATCCGGTAAATCAGTCACAGGATACACTGACAGTCAGTCTTTCCAAGAATGGGCACCATGCCGTGGTTGGGACGATCGTCAGCGGAAAGAGCACCCTGCTCCAGACGATGCTGTATGCTTTTATGACAAAGTATACACCTGCTGAGATCAATGTCTATGCGATCGATTACAGTGCAAAGATGATGTCGGCGTTTGAGACCATGCCGCATGTGGGCGGCGTTATCTATGAAGGGCAGGATGACAGGATCGCTAAGTTCTTTAACATGCTCGGCAATATACTAGAGGATCGCAAGAAGCTGTTCAAGGGAGGCAACTACAGCCAGTATGTGCGTGTGAACGGTGTCACGATGCCGGCAGTCATCATCGTGATCGACAACTATGCAAACTTTCGGACAAAGACGAACAATGTGTATGATGATACAATATTACAACTCTCAAAGGACGGTGTCAGCTATGGGATCTTCCTGATCATATCGGGCGGCGGATTCAGCGCCATGGAGATACCGACCAGACTCGGGGAGAACCTGCGTACAGTCATCTGTCTTGAGATGAATGACAAGTTCCAGTATGCAGACGCAATGCATACCCTGCGCATCGAAACCCTTCCGGAGGTCAATGTCAAGGGCAGGGGACTTGCAAAGGTAGGCGATGACATCCTGGAATTTCAGACAGCGCTCGCTTTTGAGGCGGCAGATGACTTTAAGCGCCTTGAGGAGATCGAGGCACTTGGAAACAGTATGCGCGGGATATGGACAGGCAGATGTGCAAGACCGATACCGGAAATACCAGAGAAGCCGATCTGGCGGGATTTCATGCGGCTTGAGGATGCAGAAAGCCTCACAAAGGACGACAGGCATCTGCCGATCGGTTATAACTCAGAGAACGCAGCGGCATACGGCATTGACCTGAGCAGGACATACTGCTATCTGGTTACAGGGCGTGCGCGCAGCGGCAAGACAAACCTGCTCAAAGCGATCGCTGCCAGTGCGCTTGCCAAGGGGGGAGAGACCGTGGTCTTTGATTTTATGGGAGAGTTATCTTACCTGTCAGGAAAAGAAAACGTCACATACATCGCGACAAAGGCGGAACTTTTTGACTTTTTCCAGAAACTGATGCCTGATTTTATAGCGCGCAATAAGAAAAAGAAGGCAGATATACAGGCAAGCCTGTCCGACGAGGAACTATATATGGATATGCGCAGCTTCCCGGCGAAGTATTTGATCCTGCCGGATCTGGGTGACTTTATACAAAATGTCAAAAACCCGGAAAATTTTGGTAATGCGGGACCGTTTATTGAAAATCTTCTGGACAAGGGAAGCATGCACAACGTATATTGGTTTGCAGCGCTGCAGCCCGAAGATGCCCTGAAACTTGGCGGCACCAGAATGTATGATCTGTTTATCCGATATAAGACGGGGATGCATTTTGGCGGCAATGTGTCGTCACAGAGGATATTTAACTTTGATCACATACCGTACAATGAGCAGTCCAAGACTATGAAGACGGGAATCGGTCTCATTCCATATCAGGAGGAAGAAACGGTTCACAAAGTAGTCATTCCACTGGTGAAAGGATAGGCAGATGGTATCATTGCTATTATATGACAAAGACAAAAAAGAACTGGAACTGCTGCGTGCTCTCTCAAAAGATCTGGCAGCGCTGTTGTCTGAGGATTATTGGAATATCAGCCAGGCAGATTCGCCGGCAGCGCTGCAGGATTTTTTGGCGGACAGTCCGCTGATGGATATGCTGATGTATGACGTCACACCCAAGGAGGCGATCGACAGGCTATTAGGGCTCCGCAAAAGCTACAGGGAAATGCAGTTGATGGTGATCGCTGATATGGCGACATCCCCTATGGCATACATGAAACCTGGCATCATGGCAAGTTCCCTGCTGCTGCGTCCTTGGACAAAGGAACAGGCGAAGGAAGTGCTCAAAGAGTTTTTTCAGGCATACATCGAACAGAGTCGGAAAGCAGATGCCAAGAACGCCTATGTGATCGAATCCAAGGAAGGAAACCTGCATATTCCTTATGAACAGATCTATTTCTTCGAGGCGAGGGAGAAGAAAATCTATGTGTGCACAGGAAAAGAACAGTATGGATTTTACCACACGATCGATAAGCTTGCGGATGAACTTCCGGAACAGTTTGTGCGGTGCCACCGCGGATTCATTGTCAATAGATACAAAATCCGCAAAGTGGCGCTTTCGCAGAGTGTGATATATCTGACCGAGCATCTGGAAGTGCCATTGTCGCGAAGTTATAAACCATTGTTAAAGGAACTGGGCAAATGAGAGAGACAGTTAAAAAATTTTTTATACAGGAGACTGAACTGTGCATTCTGCTGGCATTAAAAAGCGTGAAGGCACTGTACGGTATCTGCTTGGACAGCACCGAGACCATGACGCAGGAAGAACTGTGCTATAACCTTTTTAACATGCAGAAAAAGGGGATCATTGATAGGAGGGCGGACGCCGACGTATTTTGCATCGAGGAGGAACTGGACAGCTGTATCGAACGGATTCGCACGGCAGCGAGGTTCATCGTTCTTGCCGATGCGGATGAGCTGGTTCCGGAGAGATATTTCTATGTGGCACGCGAGGGTGCTGTGATACTGGAGGCAGCCGGACAGTATGATACAGGAAACGCAGGAGCTTTTCATCTGGAAGCGGTCACAGAGGCTGTGATGTGGGACAGGATCAGGGAAAGTGGTTTTGTGATGGAGACGGCAAACGGTTCTGTTCCTGCCGAGGTTCTCGAGAGGGCGCAGGGCTGCTGGCAGGAGGACAAAGATACGATTCTGCGGCACGCCACAGTGGAAAAACTTCTGCAGGAGTACGATGTACATACACATTGCAAAATAAAGCAGTGTATCAGGATGAGTTGTGGTCTGGACACTTATCTTGTGTGCAGCGGCGGCGTGAACATAGAAGGAGGGGAAAAATCATGATATTAGTGGATGTATATGTACCATCTGTAAATAGTACCTATGATTTCCAGCTGGACGAAGATGTCAAAGTCGGGCTGTTGATCGAAGAGATCGGCGAGATGGTCTGCCGCAGGGAGCACTGTCAGCTTGACGGAAAGATGGAAAAACTGCTGTTGTGCTCCATGGATAACAGGGAGATCATTCCAAAACATACAACGCTGATGAAGTATGGGATCAATACCGGCGCAAGGCTGATGCTGCTATAGGTTGTTCGTTCCATAAAGTGTGCATTCTGTCAGATACTGTAAAATGATATATGGAAGCTGATAAGATGGAATCACAGCAGACAAAGGAGTATAGGAATATATGTTGAAAATAAGGATCAACCCAGTCATGGATATACAGCGGGATCTGAGGCGGCAGCTGAGCAGTCTTGACAGTGAGATCGGGGAACTGGAGCGGGTTCTGCCGCAGCTGGGCGGGCTGTCCGGCATGGACGCGGTCCAGATGGGACTCAGGCGTCAGAGGGACCGCCTGGAGGAGTCCCGCAGGACACTGAACAGAATGCTGCAGTGCATCGAGAAGACGATTCTGTATTACAATAGTTGTGAGGACAGGATATGCGACTTTGCGCAGCAGGAGATCATCGTGTACAGGCGTCACAAGATTGGCGTGAGCGATCTTGGCAGTATATCGGGTTTGCTGCAGTCCGTATTTTGAACGGATCCAAATAAGAAAAAAGGAGATCGAGATGGCAGTTAGGGAGATTGAGATCGAGACAAACACACTTGACAAGGATATCAAGGAGTTGTTGGGTGAGCTCGGGAATGCGAGAAAATTCATACAGACAATGACGGAAGATATGGCAGAGCTGGACAGTATGTGGGATGGACCTGCCAATGAGGTATTCATGGCACAGTTTGGGCAGGACGTACAATACGCGCAGGAATTGTGCAATATGGTCCAGAAGCTGACAGAATGCATGGAGTATGCAAAAAAACAGTACGATATCTGTGACGGGGAAGTCAGCGCCCTGATCGCGTCCATATGATAGGCGGGGGTGAGAGAGATGGCAATATCAGGTGAAGTGATATTAAAGGTAACACCAGAGCAGCTGCAGACAAAAGCGCAGGTAACAAGGAATAGTATCAGCCAGTTGAAAGCAGTTTTTGACAATATCGGCAGCATTATGGCAAGGACACAGAATTATTGGATCGGGGAGGCGGGAGATCTGCACCGCAGGCTGTACACAGACGAGGGCGACCAGATCCAGGAAATGTTTGCCCGGTTATCAGAACATCCCACGGATCTTGAACAGATCGCGAGAACATATCTGAATGTGGAAGATGTGGTGGAGAACATTGCAATGGAACTGCCAGGCGATGTGATCTCGTAGGACAGGGAAGGAGGCTTAAGATGGCTACTAGGGAAAGTATACAGTTTGATTTTGACCAGGCGCGCAGACAGGCGGACAGCCTAGACCGCATCGCGGAGAATCTGGACAATCTGGGAAAGAACAAACTGAACAACAGTATGCAGACATTATCGCAGAACTGGAAAGGGGCAAACGCGGATGCATACCTTGCCAAGGCAGGAACCCTGCAGGGCGATATAACGACCTCGGCATCTGATCTGCGCAGCATTGCAGCTGACATCAGGACCATCGCGCGCAATATATACAACGCCGAGATGGAAGCCCTTCGGATCGCGGAGGAGCGGGAGTACAACAGAAACCATTAAAGGTTATTCATACCAACAAATCGGTCATTTGTCCTAAAATGGCAAAAACCGGAGAAAAAGGTATATGATAATAACATCAGTTAAACAAATTACATATTTTAGGAGGAAACAAATTATGGCACTTATCCAGGTAACAGCATCACAGTTAAAATCAAAGGCAAATGAGCTGCGCAGCTTTAACGGACAGTTCAAGTCCCAGGTCGGCAGTCTTGAAAGCCAGGAGGCTTCTCTGGCATCTATGTGGGAGGGCGAGGCAAAGAACGCATTCCACACAGCTTTTATGAATGACAAATCACAGATGGACAAGTTCTATGATCTGATCGAGCAGTACTGCCAGGCGTTGGAGACCATCGCTCAGAAGTATGAGCAGGCGGAGGCGCAGAACGCACAGACAGCATCACAGAGGACATACAAGTAGTCAACGGGAAGCATCAATATTAGTCACGCGATGACAAAGAATCAAAAATAAGGAGAATAAACATATGGAAGGCATTATCAAAGTAACACCGGAGAAATTGATCAGCACAGCGGAGGAGTTCAACGCCGCAAATTCACAGGTACGGAATCTGACACAGCAGATGATACAGACTGTGGATTCGTTAAAATCTGCATGGGAAGGTGAGGCTGCAACAGCGTATAACACCAAGTTCCATCAGCTCGATGATGATATGCAGCGTATGCACAGCATGATCAACGAGCATGTGACAGATCTGAAGGAGATGGCAAGACAGTACCAGACAGCAGAGCAGGCAAACGCTGAGATTGGAAATACGCTTGCAGGGGATGTGATCTCGTAGAGACATTAGCTGCCGTGGATATCAAAGCGGACCATGGATATCCACGGTGGCAGTCAGGGACTGTTCACCAATATATGTATGGCGACAGTTCTTTTAAAGCACTGTAGAGGAAGAAGGATGCTATGAGCGAATTTAAGGTAAAAACGCAGGGGCTTAGAAATGCTGCAGATGAAGAGGAAACCCTACAGAATGAGCTGCGCAATATTTACAATGAAGTTATAGGGCACAGAAACAGTATATCTTTCAAAGTCTCTGCAACAGGCAATATAAGGCAAAGACTGAGCAATATCTCAAATGGTATCAGCAGAGAACAGCGCACGCTGGGAAAAATGCAGGACACTCTATCAAAGGCGGCAGCTTTGTATGAGAAAACAGAAAGTAAGATCTGCGATGTGGCTAAAGATGGCAAGGTGTCATTTTGGGATAAGAGAGAGACGGAAATAGAAGGTGGGCTCAAACCGTCTGCAGAGATAGATCTGAAAGACAAAATAAGCGAATCTAATATTTCGGACGACAAACCTTGGAAGAAAGCGGCTGACAAGATAAAAGAGTTTGAGGACGATCATAAAAAAGAATGGGATCATAAAAAAGGATACTACGATCAGAACGGCAATTATCATGATGTGATTAATGAAGCTGAAAATTCGCAGGAGAATAAAAAATACAGCGATATTTCGAGTCTTGAAAAATTGGGAACGATCGCATCGATTGGAGGAAACACATCAGCCGCAGTCTGGAGCTTAGGTGATGAGGGCAGCGTAGGACTGGCGTCGGGTTCCTATAATGTTTCGGCATTGAAAGCGGAAGCTGAATATTCAGCATATGCAGGCTTATACTCCTATGATGCGAATGGGCAAAAACATTTCACACCAGGGATCGGAGCAGAGATCGGTGTGGGAGTGACCGCATTTTCGGCAACGGCCAAGGGGCAGATTGGAAGCGAATACTTTAATGCACACGGAGATGTTTCTGTGGAGGCGGGCAAAGTCGGGGCTAACGCAGAAGTGAATGTAGGATTATTTGACAAAGATGGCAAGTTTAATCCACAGCTTGGCGCCGGCGTTTCTGCGGAGGCGATTTTGGCAGAAGCAAGCGCATCTGCGGGACTTACACTGGCTGGCACGAAAATTGATGCAAAGGGCAGCGTGAACTTTGGTGTCGGCGCTCACGCCAATATCGGTCTGGTGGATGGACATCTTTCTGTAGACATAGGAGCTTCACTGGGCATTGGCGTGGGTGTCAAGCTTGATATAGATATGAGTGGCACGATTGATGCGATTGCAGATTCGGTAAGCAGTGCATGGGATCACTTTACCGGATGGTTTAAATGACAGACTTGTCAGAAACGGAGGGATGAATTATGTATGTCGGCTTATTGCCAATAGGCTCAGTAGTCAGGATCAAAGGAGAGGAAAGCAGTTTCATGATAGTGGGTTATTTTTCAGTGCAAAACGACAACCCAGATCGTGTGTGGGATTATGTCGGGGTTCTGTTCCCACAGGGCTGCCTTGACACCACCCAGACGTATACGTTCGATAAGGAACAGATTGAAGAAATCCAGTATATAGGATATGAGGACGAAGAACAAAAACAGTTTATAATGCAGCTCAACCTCAACGAGTATGCTATTAAGAACCAGTTTAAAAATGCTGATGGGGAAGGCGGGGTATAGTTATGTTTGAAAAAGTATTGCCGATTGGTACGATCGTTTTGTTAAAGGGTGGAAATAAGAGAGTGATGATCATCGGTCATTGCAAATATAACGGCAGCGACCGGAGCAAAATATATGACTATGCAGGCTGTGTATATCCTGAAGGATATACGCGCCCTGATCAAACGGCACTGTTTGACCATGATCAGATCGATGTCGTCTTTTCTTTGGGGTACAGAAATGGAAAACAGTATGAGTTCCAGAAAAAGTTGGAGAAAGCATTAGCTGAAATGGATCGTGAAGAAAGCACTAAAATATAATTGTTTTAGATAGTACGTATGCATGAAAAACATGAACCGAATGTACGATAGGATGAAGAAATACACACTTCATTAGGAACAGGGACAAGGTGCCCTGCTTTGTGATGCTAAATAAATTGAATTAATAGCAGTTCCCTGTTGCGATAATCTATAGAATACAGTATAATATAGACAGATATACAGCAGTGAGACAAAAACAGTATTGAATACAAAAAGGAAAGAAGTGCTGAAATATTATCAAAAGGCGTTGTATAGCGCCTTTTTTGCGATACTAAGGGTATTTGACCGGGATTCAGTGAGGTGGAAGTGAAATGTTCAGGTAACAGGAAAGGAAACAGTTATGAGCGGCATTCACACAATTGATATAGGCGTGCAGAGCTTTGAAAAAATCCGTGCAAGAAAATCGTTTTATGTTGATAAAACAGGTTTTATCAAGGAGTGGTGGGAAAATGGTGCCGATGTTACCCTGATCACGCGTCCGCGCCGTTTTGGCAAGACATTGAACCTGAGTATGGTAGAATGCTTCTATTCAAATCGATATGCAGGCAGGACAGATCTCTTTGAAAATCTGTCGCTATGGCAAGAAGAGCAGTACAGACTGCTGCAGGGTGCATATCCGGTAATATTTTTAAGTTTTGCCAAAGTGAAAGCAGTTCGGTATGAGGAAATGCAATATTGTGTCTCAAGTATCATATTTGATGTATATCAGCAAAAGCGTTTTTTGTTAGAAGGGAATTTATTAAGCGAGAAGGAAAAGGAATACTTTCAGGGCATAGAACCCAATATGGAAAAAGAGACAGCAGTAAATTCAATAAACATGCTGGCAAATTTTATGAGCCGTTATTATGGCAAGAATGTCATCATACTGTTGGATGAGTATGATACACCCATGCAGGAAGCGTGGTTATCAGGCTATTGGAATGATGCGGCCACATTTTTCAGAAGCTTTTTTAATGCTACGTTTAAGACGAACCCATATATGGAAAGAGGATTGATCACAGGAATCACCAGGATTTCGAAAGAAAGTATTTTTTCAGACCTAAATAATCTCGAGGTCGTCACGACAACTTCTGAAAAATACGCCTGCTATTTTGGTTTTACGGAGAAGGAAGTTTTTGAGACACTTGACATAATGGGGCTGGCAGAGGAAAAGCAGGGCGTAAGGAAATGGTATGACGGCTTTACATTTGGCAGTATAAAGGACATCTACAACCCATGGTCGATTACTTCCTTTATAGCCAACGGTGCAAAATACAGATCTTATTGGGCAGATACAAGTTCAAATACTCTTGTGAGCAGACTGATTCAGGGGGGCAGTGTAGAGATCAAACAGAACTTTGAAATACTGCTTAGCGGCAGTCATGTCATGATCCCAATTGACGAACAGATTGTGTATGACCAGCTTGACGAAAATGAAAATGCTGTCTGGAGTCTGCTGCTTGCGGCAGGTTACTTAAAAGTGATCTCCATAGAGGACGCACATATTATGGACAGCCTCGATGATGTGAGATACGAGTTAACGCTGACAAACCACGAAGTGCGCAGGATGTTCGCAAAGATGATACGTGGCTGGTTCAGCGGAAGAGTTCAGTCAAGTTACAATGATTTTATCAAGGCGCTTTTAATAGATGATGTTGATTCCATGAATGAGTTTATGAACAAGATCTCATTGCAGAGTTTCTCCAGCTTTGATACAGCAGGAAACGAATCAATCGAAAATGAACCGGAGCGGTTTTATCATGGATTTGTCTTAGGGCTGATGGCAGAGCTTGAAGATCGTTTTGTGATTAAATCCAACAGGGAAAGCGGATTTGGGCGATATGACGTGATGCTCAAACCGATTCATAGAGAAGACAACGCTTATATTATAGAATTTAAGGTATACAAGCCTAAAAAAGAGAAAGATCTTGAGAGAACGGTCGAGAATGCCCTTGTCCAGATCGAGGAAAAACAGTATGAAACAGAATTGACAGCAGATGGTATCGCACCAGAAAAAATTATTAAATACGGTTTTGCATTTGAAGGAAAAAGATGCCTGATCGGAAAGCGAAAGGATCGCTGAAAGATCAGATAAAAAATTAAATATTCTCAAAATGAAAGGAGCAACAAATTATGGCAATAACATTGCAGAAAGGTCAGAAGGTTGATCTGACGAAAGGGAATGCAGGTTTGAGCAAAATATTGATCGGACTGGGCTGGGATACCAATAAGTATGGTGCAGGTGTGGACTTTGACCTTGACACGACTGCTTTTTTATTGAAAGCAGACAACAAGGTGAGTTCAAACACAGATTTCATCTATTATGGAAACTTGAGACATCCTTCGAAATGTATCGAACATATGGGGGATAATCTGACTGGCGGCAGCGATGGCGATGATGAGCAGATCTATGTTGATCTGAGCAAAGTTCCCCAGGATATCGAGAGGATTGCTGTAGCGGTTACGATCTACGATGCGGACAGACGCAGCCAGAATTTCGGACAGGTGAGCAATGCATTTATCCGAATTGTCGACAGTGCGACAGACAGCGAACTGCTTCGGTACGATCTCGGAGAAGATTTTTCCATAGAGGCTTCCGTAGTCGTTGGTGAGATCTACCGGTATAAGGGCGAGTGGAAGTTCAATGCTGTAGGAAGCGGATTTCAGGGCGGGCTGAAAGCTCTGTGCGAAAATTATGGTGTGGATACAGATATTAAAGATCCGAATCGAGGCGCGATCGTACTCGAAAAGGGTCAAAAGGTAAATCTCTCTAAAGGCAGTGGGGAAATACTGATCAATCTAAATTGGAGTCAGCCGGAAAAAAGAGGATTCTTTGGACGGTCAAAAGGGATCGACTTGGATCTCGGATGTCTGTTTGAGCTTTCTGATGGGAGAAAAGGCTGTGTTCAGGCATTGGGGAATGCATTTGGCAGTCTGACGAATCCGCCATACATAGCCCTCGACGGAGATGACAGAACCGGATTATCAACCACCGGGGAGAATCTGCGCGTAAACAGTGCGATGATTCCACAGATCAGGAGGATCCTGATATACACCTTTATATACGAAGGAGCTGCAAACTGGCGCGAGGCGAAAGGAGTCGTAACCGTGAAATGTCCGGGAAGCAGGGATGTTATCGTCAAGATGGACGAGTATGGTTCTAATCTGGGGATGTGTGGAATCGTCCTTTTGGAAAACAAAGATGGAAAATCGCTGTCCATGGAAAAAGTAGTTCAGTTCTTCAAAGGGCATCGGGAAATGGACAAAGCCTTTGGATGGGGGCTGAATTGGGTGGCAGGTTCAAAGGATTGAGACGGGTTGACAAGAAGATATTTCTGTAGTAGAATTAAATAAGTTCGAAACAAGAAGTATTTTGCGAAATATGAATGAAATCATATGGAATAGATGATGGATGGGATTATGAGGCTGGAAGAATACGGTGTCACAGAAGAGCTTTCCCAGATGGTGGTGGATTACATTGACGAAGTGAAGGAACTCCTATCTTCTGACTTATGGGAAAATATATTTCTCAACTGTTCAAAGAACGAAGTATTTGTATTGTGGCTGCTCTACCAAAAGGGGGCAGTCAATATGACAGAGATCGCAGAGTATATCCATACACCGCTGAATACAGCAACGGGAATCATCAGCCGCATGGAAAAAAACGGGTTGGTCCTGAGAAGTCGTTCCGATGAGGACAAGAGAGTAGTCAACATAGGATTCAGCCAGAAAGGAATGGAACAGTTTGAGGCATTGATCAAGGAACTTGCTCATTATGGCATGAAGGTCATGGGGTCTTTTACGGCAGACGAGATGACGCTCTTTTACAAAATGACATCCAAGATTATGGAAATCCTGCGACAGGAAAACAGCAGGGTAAATACACCGAAAAAGGTTCGAAAGATTACAATTGAATAAAACGGTTTTAAGCAGCCGGAAGGCTGTTTAAAACAACCCGAATACTTCCGATATAGAACTATTCTGTATTTGAATAAATCTTGATTCGAATTATTGGCTATGAATCGCAAATTTGAGTTGTGAAAAGCAGATTGGAGGAACTCATGAAAAGAATCTACATTTTTACTGGAAAAGGCGGTGTGGGAAAGAGCAGCATCGCGGCTGCCCATGCCGTCAAAAGTGCGGAGGAGGGAACAAAAACCCTGCTTGTGAGTACAGATATGGCGCACAATCTGGGTGATATCTTTGAACAAAAACTCGGAAAGGAGGCAGAGCATGTACTGCCCAATCTGGATCTATATGAGATCGACCCGGAATATGTGATGGAGCATGATTTTTCAGCTGTTATGGGTTATCTCGCAAATCTTTTTTCGGAGATCGACGGAGGCGGCATGCAGGGGATCGGAATGATACCAGGAATGGAAGAGCTGTTTTCCCTGCTCAAGATCGCAGATATTTACCGCAAAGAAGATTATGGGAGAATCATCGTAGACTGCGCGCCGACAGGGGAGACTTTGTCCCTGTTAAAATTTCCAGAGCTGCTCTCATGGTATATGGAAAAATTCTTTCCGATTGGAAAAGTGGCAGTGCGGCTGCTGGCGCCAGTGTCCAAGGCAGCTTTTCGGGTGGAAATGCCAAACAAAACAGCCATGAATGAAATCGAAAAGATGTTCTTGAAATTGTTGGAACTGCAGGAGCTTCTAAAGGACAGGGAAGTCACAAGTGTCAGAGTCGTGACAACGCCGGAAAAGATGGTTCTGGAGGAGACGAAACGCAGCTATATGTACTTGAATCTCTACAATTTTAATGTCGATGGCATCTATATCAACAGGATTCTGCCAGTGGATCTCAACAATGCTTTCTTTGATCAGTGGATTGCCATCCAAAAGGAATATATCGCCAGCATCAAGGAGAGTTTTTCTGCCCTTCCGATGTATGAAATCCCATGGTATGACGAGGAACTTAGGGGGGAGAGATCCATTCGGAGGATCGTGGAGTATGTGCTGGCTGGAAAAGATGTATTTGCCGTGAAGAATATTACGGAGAGAGAATGTTTTGAACAGACAAATAGTGGATATCAGTTAAAAGTTTTTCTGCCCTATGCGGAGAAAGAAAACATCGATCTGTACCAGGCTGCAGCAGACCTGGTGGTCAGGACAGGAAACTTTAAGCGCAGTATCCCGCTCCCCAATGTACTGCGCAGTTATATGGTCACAGGAGCGAAGTTTGAAGATGGGATATTGTGTGTTGAGTTTGAGAAAGGGAGTCGTGAAGATGGATAGAGAGATACTCAGGCGTTTTATAACAGCAGGTGAATATCAGAAAAAAGCTATATATTCCCTGTTTCCAGACCATGTGTGCAGACATCTGGATGTGATCGAAAAGGAACTGAAAGGGATGGCTGTGGAAATCGTGCAGGAAATCGCGAGAGAATGCAGCAAATGTGGCAACAAAGATCAGGGTCAGAAAAGCGAACAGGAAGTGAAGAAAGTTGATATTGTATAAGGCGGAGGGCAGACGATGAGGATTATCATTTATACGGGAAAAGGCGGCGTGGGAAAGACAAGCATGGCAGCGGCGACTGCAGTCAGGATCGCAGAAGACGGGAAAAAAGTGCTCGTGATGAGCACGGATCAGGCACACAGTTTAGGAGATTCCTTTGACAGAAGAATCGGGAAGGTTCCGGTGGCGATCACAGAAAATCTGGATGCGGTGGAGATCGATACCGTGTACGAAAGTGAGAAAAGCTGGGGAAATTTAAAGGATTATGTGAAACAGCTGCTCACAGCAAGAGGCGGTGGCGGTATTGAAGCGGAGGAGCTGCTGGTCTTTCCGGGATTGGAAGAGCTCTTTTCGATGTTTCAGATTCTCGACGTCTATGAGAGTGGCGTCTATGACACGATCGTTGTGGACTGTGCACCCACAGGGGAGACATTGTCCCTTCTGAAATACCCGGAACGCCTGTCAGAGTTCATAAGAAGGATTCTGCCGATCGAGAAAGCAGCAACCAGGACAGTAGGCAGGGTGATCGAGAAGACAATGAAAGTTCCCATGCCAAAGGACACGGTGTTTGACGACATCGAATCCCTGATGGAACGCATGAAACGCCTGCAGAGACTTTTGCTGGACAAAGAGACTGTGAGCCTGCGCGTGGTCACGACACCGGAGAAAATTGTGATCAGCGAGGCGAAGCGCAATTTTACCTGCCTGTATCTGTATCACTATAATGTTGACGCAGTGATCGTAAATCATGTCTATCCGGCAGAGGCGATGAAGGGATATTTTAGCAAATGGACGAGGCAGCAGGAGGAAGCCTTGCGGGAGATCGAGGAGAGCTTTAGCGAAGTGCCGCGTTTTTATCTGGAGCTGCAGCAACGCGAGCTTCGTACCCTGGAGATGCTAGAAAGTGTCGGGACACAGATCTTTAGCGGGTGTGATCCCAATGATGTGTTATTTCAACAGAAAATCTATGAAGTTGATATCGAAGAAAAAAAACTAAGGATCTATCTGCCATTCGCATCCAAAACGGAGCTGCGCCTGGAGCAGGAGAAGAATGAACTGCTGGTGGGTGTGCGCAATGAAAACCGCAGGTTTCCAATACCGCCGGAGTTTGTCGGAATGGAGGTCGCTGGGGCAAAATTTGAGGAAGGGTATCTGACGATTCAGTTCGAAAGCGAGTAAGGGGAGAGATCAGTCCCCTACTCGATCGCATGAAGATTTCGGTGCACGGCTGCGTCAGAGCGCGTCGTGCACATCGCCGTACTTGGTCATGTTCCCGATGGTGTTCTGGAATTTTGTCTCCCTGCTGACAGTGACCTGGCTTGCCAGATCCATATATTTGATAAATATTTCTTCTACAGTCGCTCCTTTTTCCTGCGCGATTTCCTCCATGATAGGTTTGAGTTTTTCCAATTGGAAGGAAACGCGTGTTTTCTGCGGATCAAAATCCTTCAATACCTTATCAGCATATTCGTTGATACGTTCCAATAATTCCTGATCTTCACGTGTCATGCTCATCATCCTTTCTAAATATAGTGGGAGTGCAGCTATGATACTGTCTCCTCTATATATAGTTATAACACTATAAGAGACTGTTGTCAAAACGGAAATCTGATTGTAAAATAACTTCAAAAGAATAGTCTCAAACATGCAACCCACTACCATTATTTCCTTCTAATATTATAGAGGGATATGGATCCTTTCCCTTTCCCGGTTCAAACAAAGGAGGACGTCACTTTGGAAGACAATGAGATCATCGAACTATACTGGCAGCGCTCACAGCGGGCGATCACAGAGACGGCTGGAAAGTACGGCGGACGGCTCCAGACGCTGTCCATGAATATTCTGCATGACAGGCAGGACGCGGAGGAGTGTGTGAACGATACATATCATGCGGCATGGAATACATTGCCGCCGCAGAGACCAAACTATTTCTTTGCATACTTGGCAAAGCTTGCGCGCAATTTTTCTTTTGGCAAGTATGATTATTACCACGCGCAGAAACGGTGCGTGACAGTTGTGGAACTGAGCGAAGAGATCGAGAACTGTATCCCGTCGCCGAACGACCTGGAACAAACGCTGGACAGCAAGGAGATCGGGCGTATTATCAGCGAGTTTTTGTACAGTCAGCCGAAAGAGATGAGAACCGTGTTTGTGCGCAGGTACTGGTATATGGATTCTATAAAGGATATCGCAGACATGTTTCAGATCAGTGAGAGCAAGATAAAATCGATTCTTTTCCGCATGCGGAACAAACTGCGCGAACACCTGGTGGAGGAGGATATTCATTTATGAGAGGAAAAGATTTACTAGAATGTGTGGAACAGATAGACGATGCGCTTGTCGAGGAGGCGCTGGAGCCAGCCGCTTTTTCACACAGAAAAAATAAATTGGCGAATCTGATAAGGCATTCTGAGTCATCTCGGACAGGCGGGGCAGCACATGGGAAAATTATGGCAGTGAGATGGGGCATGGCGGCTGCCTGTGTCGCCGTGCTCGGAATATCGGCAGCCGCGTTCTGGTCGCATCGAAACACTGCAAAAGTGCATATGGAGGATCCGGATCACGATATCGCGGATACTCGGATGGCAATGGATACTACAACCGCAAACGACACTGGTGCTGCCGACAATCCCGCTGCCGGTGCGCAACCCGACACAGTGACAGCCGGTGCCGTGGGAAGTGAAAGGGGCGGAGGCGGCGCTGTGGCAGAAAGTGCGGAGGCGGTATCGGTCAAAGAAAATGCAGTTGAGTCAGCCAAGGCAGAGGATTTAGACGCTTTACAGGTGGATGATTATGCTGTCAGATCCTATGAAAAAGTGCAAAACTTCGCATATGAATTGTTTGCGCAGAATATCAGCAGCCAAAATCCGGTCCTCTCGCCAGTGTCGGCATATCTGGCGCTTTCCATGGCAGGCTGTGCTGCAGATGGATCGACGGCGGATGAGTTTTTCAATGTACTTGGCGACATGGACGTATTTGCTGATGACATGATGAGCAATATTCCACAAAACGGAGATCGATTAAAGCTCTCGCTCGCAAATTCTGCATGGATCGACGATGAATTTGTTGTGGATACACAGTGGCTGGACACGATCAGCTCCCTGATGTACGCGGAGGCATTTCAGGCGGATCTCTCCACGGAGGACACCATGAACAGCATGAACAGCTGGATCAGTGAACAGACAAACGGCATGATCGACAAAATGATCGAGGTCCCGCTGGATGCCATGGCAAGGCTCGTGCTCTTTGACACGGTTTATTTTAAAGGAAAGTGGGAGACGCCCTTCAAGGTGCAGGACACACATACAGAAGATTTTTATGTCGATAAGCAGCAAAATGAAAAAGAGCAGGTGGAGATGATGAACCTGTATATGGCATATTTGGACTGTATCTCAACTGATTTTGCTGAGGGTGTGATTCTGCCATATCAAAATAACCCGGATGAGAATTTTGAGCAGCATCAGAGTATCGAATATCAGGATCCCAAACTGGCGTTTATCGCACTGAAACCGAAAGAAAATGAAGACGTCAGGGACCTATGCAGTCAATTGACGTCGGAGAATATAAAAACAATGCTTCTTAACCGGCAGAATGAAATGGTTCATTTAAAGCTTCCAAAGTTTGAAGTCACATTTGAGAAGGAACTGAACGAAAGTTTGCGTGACATGGGGCTGACTGAGTGCTTTGACATTGAAAAAGCCAATTTCGGCAAAATGGGCACAACGAAAAGCGGTGATAATCTTTATATCAGCCTGGTGCGGCAGAAAGCAAAGATCATTGTGAACGAGGAAGGGACGGAAGCTGCTGCCGTGACAATGATCGATCTGCGGGATGGCGGTGGATCCACCGTAGATCCAAAGGAACTGTTCTTTAATGAGCCGTTTTTATATATAATCATGGATATGGAAAGGGAACTGCCACTGTTTATAGGCATCCTGGACGATCCAAAGGAGGAATGAAAATGAGAAGAAAAAATGTTTGCTGTGTGTGCGCCATAATGGCAGCTGCGTGCCTTGTCGGGGCATGTGGTAAGATGGAAAGTGAAAGCGGGAAAAAAGAGTCAGTGACAGTTGCAGATGAAGAGAGGGAGGACCAGATGAAACCAGTGGTGGAAGAGGCAGCAGATCAGGTGGAGCAGGGGATTACAATCGATTACAGCATAGAATCCTATGAGAGTGTACAGAAGTTTGGATATGATCTGTTCGCACAGTGTATCCAGGATCCCAATCCGGTACTTTCGCCAGTGTCGGCATATCTGGCGCTCTCCATGGCAGGCTGTGGTGCAGATGGAACAACCCAGGAGGAATTTTACGATGTGCTCGGAAATGATATGATGGCACTGTCTCATGACATGATGAGTACGCTTCCGGCAGAGGGCGATCTGCTGAATCTGTCCATTGCGGATTCCGCATGGATCGATGATGCGTTCATCGTGGATGATACCTGGCTTGGGACAATCGATTCTCTGATGGATGCGGAGACATTTCAGACAGATCTCTCAACAAAGGAGACAATGAATGAGATCAACCGCTGGGTCGATGATAAGACAAACGGTTTGGTCGATAAAATGTTAGATCGGCCGCTGGACGAGATGGCGAGACTTGCTCTGTTCAATACGGTTTATTTTAAGGGAAAATGGGAGTTCCCTTTCGATGCAAACGATACGCACAAGGAAGATTTTTATCTGGACAGGGAACAGCGCACCGCCGAGCAGGTGCAGATGATGAACTTGTACCGGACTGATCTGGATTATTTAGCAACTGATTTTGCAGAGGGAGTTATCCTGCCATATCAAAAGAACAATGGCGGAGAGGACAATGAAAATCTGGTATTTGTCGCATTGAAACCGACCGGGGACGGTGATGTCAGAGATGTATATGCCAAATTGACCAGCGAGGTCATAAATAGCATCCTGGTCAATAGGCAGACTGAAACAGTCAATGTGAAAATGCCCAAATTTGAAATCACATTTGACAAAGAATTGAACGGGGCACTGTCAAATATGGGTTTGTCATCATGCTTTGATATCGAAAAAGCAAATTTTGACCGATTGGGTAAAATACAGGATGACAACAATCTGTACATCAGTCTGGTGCGCCAGAAGGCAAAGATCATCGTGGATGAGGAAGGCACTGAGGCTGCTGCCGTGACAGAGGCGATCATGGCGTGCGGTGCTGCATTGGAGCAGCCCAGACAAGTATCTTTCAATGAACCCTTTGTGTACATGATCATGGATATGGACAAAGAGATACCACTATTTGTCGGGATCCTTGACAACCCGGTTCAGAACTGATCATATCGGCATTGTAATAGATCATACACACGAAAAGAGTACTGCTCACGCCCATCGATTCCGACGGCACAAGATCAGTTTGATGCTTGTTCTGGTTAAAATTTTATCAATTTATATTTTACATATTCAAATCCTCCTGATTTTCTGTTAAAATAAGCAATATGAATATTTCAGCAGGATCTTAGGAGGGATCAATATATGGCAGTGATCAGACCATTTCAGGCGTACAGACCGAAGAAAGGATTGGAGGAAAAAATCGCGGCACTCCCGTACGATGTCTACAGCAGGGAGGAGGCGTGCGAGGCAGTGAAAGGCAATCCGCTTTCATTTCTGAACATCGACAGGGCGGAGACGCAGTTTGACAGCAGTGTTGACACATACGCAGATGAAGTTTATCAGAAGGCGCATGATCTGCTGTGGGATATGATCCAAAAGGGTGAGTTTGTCCAGGAAGATAAGCCTGTGTATTATATTTATGAACTCACGATGGACAGTCGTGTACAGACAGGCATCGTGGCATGTGCAAGCGTCGACGATTATCAGGATCAGGTGATAAAAAAACATGAAAATACACGTGCGGACAAAGAGCTTGACCGCATACGTCATGTCGAGGCGTGCGAGGCTCAGACCGGTCCCATTTTTCTTGCGTACAGGGCAAACGACACGCTAAAGGAGATCATCGGCAGGACAAAGAGGGCGCAGGCGCTTTACGATTTTGCATCGGAAGACGGGATCACGCACAGAGTCTGGTGTATCTGTGATGATACGGATATCGCTTCGATTCAGAACGTCTTTGAGGGGATATCGCAGATCTATATCGCCGACGGACATCACCGCTGTGCCTCGGCAGTCAAAGTAGGACTGAAAAAACGGGAGGAGAATCCTGATCATACGGGCGAGGAGGAGTTTAACTATTTTCTGTCTGTTCTGTTTGCTGACGAAGAGCTGATGATCATGGATTATAACAGGGTGGTGAAAGATCTGAACGGACTCACGCCAACACAGTTTTTGGAAGATGTCAGCAGGATTTACCATCTCGTATCAAAGAGTGAAGTATGTCAGCGCCCCATGCACAAGGGGCAGATGGCTATGTTGGTTGAGGATACATGGTATCTGCTGGATGTGAAGGACGAGTACAGAAGTTCCGATCCTGTAGCAGGCCTTGATGTGGCAGTACTCCAGGATCATATTCTGGCTCCTGTACTCGGCATTAAAGATCCCAAGACAGACAAACGCATTGATTTCGTGGGCGGTATCCGTGGGATCAAAGAGCTGGAGCGAAGAGTCAAAACGGACTGTAAGGCAGCGTTTGCCATGTATCCGACTTCCATACATGAACTTTTCAATGTTGCCGATGCCAATATGCTGATGCCGCCGAAGTCCACCTGGTTTGAGCCAAAGCTCAGAAGCGGGTTGTTCATACATACGATCAGGCAGTAGGACATATAATATACGAATGGATGTGGAAAAATGCTGTTAAATGAGATGGAATTAGATATCGAACAGATCACCGAAAATCTGAATGCCTTTGAGAGATTCCTGGATACACTGCCCGAGAAAGCGCTTGGTCTCGGCGTGAGAGTGCTGATCGCAGCGATACTTTTTTTGGTGGGTTCCAAGCTGATCAAGTTCATACGCAGGATTACCAAAAAATCCCTCCAGCGGGCAAATGTTGAGACAGGCATTGTGCAGTTCCTTGACGGTCTGATCAAGGCATGCCTGTACGGCTTTTTGGTACTCGTCATCGCGGGAAATTTCGGATTTGACGCCACGGGCATCGTGGCGCTCGTAGGCTCTGCCGGCGTGACAGCCGGTCTGGCACTGCAGGGAAGCCTCAGCAATCTTGCCGGGGGGATGCTGATCCTTCTGTTAAAACCCTTCCGAGTCGGAGATTTTATCACAGAATCCGGCAACGGGACAGAGGGCACCGTGAAGGAAATCGGTATCTTTTACACGAAGCTTACCACAACAGATGGGAAAGTTGTCGTGCTGCCAAACGGAAACCTGGCAAACAGCCCGATCACAAATGCGACGGATTCACCGATCCGGCGTATCGACCTGACAGTCGGTATATCTTATGATGCGGATATACGGGAGGCAAAGGATGTCCTGCATCGCGTGATGGACAGTGACGCGGATGTGCTCCAAGGAGAACCGATACTTGTGTATGTCAATGAACTCGCAGACAGTGCCGTGGAGCTCGGTATGCGCTGTTACTGTGAGAATCCCGTATACTGGGATGTGCGATGGCGTCTGCTGGAAAATGCAAAGAACGCACTGGACGATGCCGGCATTGAGATTCCTTACCCACAGGTTTCAGTGCATATGAAATCTGCCCCCGGTACGTCCATTGTAAAAATGTAAAGTTTTTTGTAATGTTTTTGAAAATAATGCTTTACAAAACAGAAAAAATTTTGTATAATAATTTTCGTGGTTGACAGACCAGGCTTCCATAGCGCAGTTGGTAGCGCAACTGATTCGTAATCAGTAGGTCGAGGGTTCGAGTCCCTTTGGAAGCTTTCATTTTAAGAGACGCGGCTTTGGCTGCGTCTTTTTATGCACACGGGCACCCAGAGGAAGAATTGCAATTTCTTGCCAAACATAATTGTACACTTCTCTCTGAAATAAATCTCTCAAAAACTAATTTTTCGGAATATGAAGTGCCGTGCCGAATGTTCAATTATGGAGGAACATATATTGCTGAAATTATTGACGATGAAACTGGCAAATTAGTATGGGCAGTTTTATCAAAATGGAATGGTATCTATCATTTTTCAACTTATTATGATTGTTTGGAAACACTGGAACAAGGGCTGTAAATTCCCGTTTGAAGAATTACCAGATAAGTATAAATTCAGTAATTATATATAGGAATATACATTTAACTCTATATTTAAACAGCGGGAACATTTTTCTGAAAAGGGAGTAATTTTATGCTGGATGGAGCTAGAGCGTGGTCGTTGTACACGAAAAGAACGCTCAAATGCCGGAAAACAAGAATATCCTGAATGGAGCGCCCGCTGAGTTCAGGAACAGAAGTTTGTGTCACAAAAGAGGAGATGAACAAATGAAGATATTATATGGGACAGCAAATCCTGCAAAATTGTCATCAATGCAAAGCAGGCTAAAAGGCTGCATCAAAAATTATGATATTGAGCTCATCGGTTTGAAAGATCTGGATATGGCAATCCCGCAAGTGCCGGAAGACGGCTGTACGCCGCTGGAGAATGCGCATCAGAAAGCGGTTGCATATTACAAGGCATTTCACATGCCAGTGTTCTCGTGTGATTCAGGGTTGTATTTTGACAATGTACCGGATGCGGATCAGCCAGGAGTACATGTGCGCACAGTGCATGGCAGGTATCTCACAGATGAGGAGATGCTCGCGCATTATTCAGGGCTTGCACATAAATATGGGAAACTGACAGCCAGATATAAAAACGCCATCTGCTTTGTTTATGATGAGCAGCGATTGTTTGAGGCGATGGAACCGTCCATGGAAAGTGAGAAGTTCCTGATCGCCGCGGAGCCGCATTCTGCAGTCAGAAAGAAAGGATTTCCCTTAGACAGCCTGTCCATTGATATTCGGACCGGAAAATATTATTATGATCTGCCGGAATCGGAATTAGAACAAGTGGCAGTGGAGGATGGTTTTCTGCAGTTTTTTGAGCAGGTGTTTGACCAGATCGATATTGAAAGAATTTGATTACGTGTTATAAGTATTTATATGGTGGTTGAAATAGAATATTATAAGGGCGATACATTACTGTATGGGACAAAAGTATCATTTTCTGAATTTGTAAATCAGATTAAGGAGATAGAGAAGATTTATGACAGAGAAGAGGACAACTTTGTAGCATTATTGTGCAGACTGTACAGTTGGAATGCGGCAAATGCGGCAATAGAAGGAGCGGAATATATCTATGACAGAGACATTCAAAAGTGTCTTGATCATTCCTGCGAAATCCAAAAAGGCAGTAAGAACGTTTCTTGCGAAAAGATAAATAGATAAAAGAACAAAGGAAAGGGAGAGTTTGAAATGGGAACAAATATTTTAAATTTACTGGACAACAAAAATGTAGAGATCGTTTGTGAAAACGAGCAGGCAGGTGTAACCATCATAAAGATGATCCGGGATCTGTCAGTGGGCAAGGCGGATGCGGTGACAGAGTACTATGCGTCCCGGATGAATGTCTGCAAGAGACAGGCGGTCATCAGCCTGAACAATAACAGATGGACTGTCAGTGCAGGCGCGATGCAGGTTATGGTCGGGAATGTTTCTGTGGAGACAGGGGTCAAAGGTGCTGGAGATCTTGTGCGGAAAGCCTTTGGCGGCGCCGTCACTGGAGAGAGAGGTATCAAACCAGAGTATACCGGAGACGGCATTCTGATCCTGGAACCTACATACAAACATCTGCTTATTGAGGATATCCGTGAGTGGGGCGGTGCAATGGTCATGAATGACGGCTATTATTATGCAAGTGTAGGGCTCACACTCAAGACAACGCCAATCAATTCCGTGAGCGGAGCTTTGCTGGGCGGTGAAGGGCTGTTCAATCTCAGTGTTCAGGGCAATGGGTTCTGTTTGTTGGAATCGCCATGTCCCAAGGAAGAACTCGTTGTTGTTGAGCTTGACAATGATGTCTTGAAGATTGACGGAAATTATGCGGTGTGCTGGTCGCCAAGCCTGAGTTTTACGGTTGAGCGCACGACGAAGACACTTGTCGGTTCTGCTGCGTCAGGTGAAGGACTTGTCAATGTTTATAGGGGAACAGGACGGGTAATGATGGCATTGGTATAAAACAGGTCGGGCAGGGGATGGATAATCCCCTGCCCGATTGATGAATCAATAACTTATTTTCTTTTCCAGCAGATTCAAAAGCCCATAGATCCCCATAGCGATCACACAGAGGATCACGATGCTTAAGATCACCATATCCAGTTTAAAGACCTGGCTTCCATAGATGATCAGGTATCCAAGTCCTTTTCTTCCGGCAAGAAATTCCCCGATTATGACACCCACCAGTGCAAGCCCGATGTTCACTTTGGACAGTGATATAAATGTGGGGATATTTCCTGGAAATACGACTTTTGTGAAAGCCTGCAGCTTTGTGCCTCCCAGGGTTTCGATCAATTTGAGCCTTTCTGGGTCTGTCTGCGCAAATGACTGGTACAGATTGAGTATACAGCCGAATATTCCGACTGATATGCCGCATAGAATAATAGTGCGGGGACCCGTGCCAAGCCAGACGATGATCAGCGGTGCGAGTGCGGATTTTGGGAGGCTGTTGAGCACGATCAAAAAAGGTTCAAACGTTTTCCCAAGCGAGGGATAAAACCAGAAAAAAGTGGCAGTCAGTACGGAGAGCACAATGATCAGCAGGAAGCTGATCCCTGATTCTAAGAGTGTGATACCGATATGGCTCAACAGAGACATGTCAGTGATGTCATGCCAGAATAATCTCAGGATAGCAGTCGGGGAGCTGAAATAAAAACTGTCTATCCATCCAAAATCAGCAGAGATCTGCCACAGCGTCATAAAGGCGATAAAGATCAGAATGCGGCTCCAAAAGATATATAGTTTCTGTAGTTTTTGATGACGCAGAAAATTTATTTGTCCGACAGTGACATCGGACGAATGTATATTTGGTTTTTGATTATGTTTCTGTATTTTCATCTTGCATTTCCCTCCATATCTTATCGAAATATTCCTGAAAAAGACTTGATTTCCGCATATCCTCCCGCCTGACTCCGTGGGCTTCAAACTCAACTGGAATAACATCTTTGATCGTGCAGGGCGACTTTGTAAGCACAAATACGACATCTGCCATGGAGATTGCCTCGGAGATGTCATGTGTTACGAGAATCGCAGTCTTTTGTTCTGATTTGATGATATCGTGTACATCTTTGGATACATTGAGCCGGGTCTGATAGTCAAGCGCACTGAATGGTTCGTCAAGCAGAAGCAGATCCGGGCGTATGGCAAGCGTCCTGATCAGTGCGATCCGCTGACGCATACCGCCAGAGAGTGCAGACGGCTTCTGGTCTCTTATGTGTGACAAATGGTATTTTTCAAGCAGGCTGTCAACCAGTTCCAGGTTTTCCGCTGTTCTGCTTTTCTGGATCTCAAGACCAAGCGTGAGATTCTGGTAGACATTCCTCCATTCCAGCAAGTGATCATGCTGCAGCATATATCCTATGCGCGGAGCGCTGAAATCCTCAGAGTAGAAGGTTATGTATCCGCCAACCGGTTTGAGCAGGTCGGCAATCAGGGAGAGTATCGTGGATTTGCCGCATCCGCTTGGACCGACCAGTGCCGCAAAGGCACCTTTATCAATTGAAAAATTTATGTCATTTAATACCTTTACTTCACCCAGATTGCTGTAATATGAAAAGTTTACGTGATCCAGACGGAGAAAAGGTTTCTTGTGGAGACTTTGGGACATATCATAACCGCCGCCTTTCTTATTAACAACGTATAGGATAATATATGTATAAATGTGGCAAAAGTGATATCCATCAAGGAAAAGAAGTACTTTTTTATGACGTTTCATGCAATACTTGGATTTTGAGTTGACAAATTAAAATAGAGTGATATTATAGTATAGTAACTGTTGAATAAAAGGAGAAGGAGAAAAGTTATTATGAAAAAGAAAGTTTTGTCACTTATTTTATCTGGTGTGCTGGTACTGTCAGCTACTGCATGCGGCAAGAGCAGCAATGATGCGGGGGCGGCCGTGAACACAAATACCCAGACAGAGACACAGGACAGCGCAGAGCCGGTGTCCGAAGCACAGCCGGAAGTAGATCCTATGGAAGAGTCTATGAAGAACCTGGAATCTGTTACAAGTATGGAGGCGCAGATGGTCATGGATATGGATATGACTATAAGCGCTAACGGACAGGAGCAGGTAATAGAGTCAACTACGACTATGGATATGGTCTGCTTCAATGATCCACTGAAGCTTAAAATGGATATGACCATGGATATGGGCGATCAGGGAAGCGTTGACATGCAGATCTATGCAGAGCCTTCTGAGAGCGGCACATTCAATGTATACATGTTTGACGGACAGAGCTGGTCAACTCAGGAAACTGCTGAATCTGCTCTGGCAGAGTATGATGCGCGCAGCAACCTGATGAGTTACATTGGTGACGGTTCCCTGTACAAACAGGAGGGAACAGAGCAGGTAAACGGGGCAAACGCATATAAGTATTCCTATGTTTTGTCAGAGGAGGAAATGAAACAGCAAATGTTGGATTCCGGAGCATTGGATTCGGTCAGCTCTCTCGGATTAGATGTAAGTCAGATTGACAGTATGCTCGATGATCTGGGAGACATAACTGCGTATGTTTGGATCGATGAGACATCTTACTATCCTGTGCAATATGAGATGGATATGACAACTGCTATGAATTCCCTGATGGCAAATATGATCGAAGCATTGGGAGATCAGGCGGAAGGTTTGAGCATAACAGTTCCAGAGTTGAAAGTGGTTATGACATGTTCTAATTTCAACAACGCGACAGATTTCACGGTTCCTGACGAGGCAAAGAACTAAACATAAGATTAAAAGTGGGTGGCATGCTTTTGCGTGTCTCCCATTTTTTATGCACACGGGCACCCAGAGGAAGAATGTCATCAAACCGATAAATCGGTTCGCCTCTGGGTGCCCGGCGCGCGAGCAGGGGAGAAGGTCATTCTCTTATTCGATTGCAGTTCTGCGCAGAGGAAATATGCCGCTATGTAAGTAGGTATAGTTTTTTATTCCATTGTATGGGGTTGTAAATGTCAGAAAGTTATTGTATCCTAAATAGGAAAGGCGGGGAAGGCACCCATAACAAAAAACGCAGACCTTTTTTGGCAGATAGATGTGAAGATCGGGACAAGGGGAAAGGCACCCATGACAAAAAACATTATTGTAGTCGATGAACATGGCAGAAAATATGGCGCCACTTATCTCAAGAGGGCTAAGGGGCTTGTAAAACAGGGCAGGGCACGCTTTCTGGCGCGGAATATGCTATGTCTTGCGTGTCCGCCAGAGAAAGATTTGGAGGATAAAGATATGTCAGAGCAGACAAATATAAATAATTTGACTGAAACTTGTGTGGCTGGAAGTTCGGAACAGGAGAAAGAGAACAGGACACAAGAAACCAAACGGTATTCCATGGAATACTGCTTAGAACAGATCGAGCGGATCGGGAGCCAGGCGGAATATCTCAATCAGGTGATCACAGAGCTGCGCCAGATGGAGATTAACGGCGACGGTGTCAGCACGAAAGCGATAACATTGGGTGACATCGTTAAATGCAGAGAGACGACCAATCAGCAGATGCTGCGCTTTTACGAGAAAATGTATGATGATCTCAAGAGACCGGCGACTGTTGACGTGGTTGCCCAGAAAGCTCACCTCCAGGACAAGCTGTTGCAGATCATGGACAATACGCTGGAAAACAATGGGGAGCTTTCATCAGATGATATTTTGAATATGTTCAACGGGGCGATCGATGCGATACGGCATATTAATGATTAAAAGGGGGACGTCAGCAATGTCATTTAGTTAATTTCAAAATCATTAAGTTAAGGGGTAAATCTTCAGATTTGCCCCTTTAAATTTACTTACTTAAAAAAATCTGTTTAGTAAAAAATTTATAGATTTTTTAGATAATAATTGTCCTATTAAGGCAAAATGGTGTATAATACAAACATGAGCAGGGTTAGTTTAGGCGCAACAGAGAAAAACGCAACAGAGAGAATTTTTAGTAGAATTTATTATAGTTTTAGTAGAGAAAGCACAAAGTTTACCAATTTAGAGAGAATAGTAAAACTAACCACGCAGGATATGTTTACTCCTTTTTAAAGGGGTTTCTTATCTTGTTTTTTTGTGCTCGTTTCTAATTACTAACGGAAGATAAAAGTATGGCAAATTATAGTATTTTTGGAATTGATTGTGATGCATGTAAATTCAAAACCGAACAAAATTGTAAAGGTTGCAAGGAAATAAAGGGCAATGTGTTTTGAGGTGAATGAGAATTTGTACAAGTGTAATGAAGAAAAAAATCACGAGCATTGTGGCAAATGTCCGGAATTTCCTTGTGATAAATTAAAGGAATGGGCTTCTTCTGAGAATCCGGAAAGAATTGATAATTTAAAAAGAATATAATAACTTCCAATATGAAGAATAGCTCAAAAAAACTTGAATTTATATAAGACAAGGAGAAATGTTTATGGCAAAGATAATAGCAATCTGTGGGAAAATATGTTGCGGAAAAACCTATTACGCCAATCAAATAAAAGAAAAAGAGAACGCAGTTATTTTATCATGCGATGAATTAACAAAGGATTTGTTTGATAATGATTTGGGTGAGAAACACGACGAAATGGCGTTAAGAATTTGGAACTATTTTAAGAAGAAATCGGTGGAATTGGTAAATATAGGTTGTACTGTGATTTTAGATTGGGGTTTTTGGAGCTTAGAAAACAGAAGAAGCTTAACCGAGTTTTGTCACTCTCAGAATGTTCCTTGTGAATGGCATTACATTGATGTTAATGACCAAACATGGAATAAAAACATTGAAGAACGAAACTGTAGGGTATTAAATGGCGAAGGTGGTTCAGATTATTATCTGGATGAAGGTCTTATGGGAAAATTATTGTCCATGTGGGAAGCACCTTCTAAAGATGAAATAGATGTTTGGTATACATTAGAAAGAAAATAGAATTGTTATATAGAGAACAACGAATCTCAATTTGTCGAACACACGAAACTTTCAGGTTGTACCTGAGTTTATGTGAAGAGAATTAAATACAAATGACCTAAGAGCCATTGCGGACGATAATCTACAGTGACTTTTTTCATGCAATGAAATGATAGGGGTACTAAAAAGTCCTTGACATTTCGTTTCAGGAGGCACTTCCTTATCGGGCATTAACACAAAAGGAGAGTAATTATGAGCAAAATAAATGACACATCAGTTGTAAAACAACAATATGCTACCGCAAATAACCTAAATACAAGAATATCTATCCATGAAAAATACTCAACAAATAAGATGGGATTCGGAAACTGGATAATTTCGAATTATAGAATTGATAGGGGAATGAAAGTTTTAGAATTGGGTTGTGGAACAGGAGACATGTGGAAGAACAGAGAGTCTTTAATTGGTGATTGTTCAAAACTAATACTTTCTGACTTCTCTGAAGGAATGGTAGCAGTTGCAAAAGAGAATGTAGGTAATTATGATAATATTGAGTATATGGTTTTGGATATTCAAGAGATACCTTATGAAGATGAGACATTTGATAGTGTTATAGCTAATATGATGTTATATCATGTGCCAGATATATATAGAGGATTGGCTGAGGTGCGACGTGTATTAAAGAGAGACGGTTCTTTTTACTGTGCGACATATGGTGAACATGGAATTATAGAGTATCTTTCAAATCTTCTTGCCGCATATGGTGTTGAAGATAATATAAATAAAAACTTTACGCTTCAAAATGGATATGAGATTTTAAGTAAGTCGTTTTTGACAGTTGAAAAATTAGAATATGTTGATTCATTGGCAGTTACTAATATAGATGATATGGTGGATTATATTTATTCGCTTTCTAGTATGACATCGTTGAATAATGTGCCAAAACATATAATAAAGACAATTCTAATGCAGAATTTAACGAATGGAATTTTAAATGTACCAAAGGAATATGGCATGTTCATAGCGTCATAGAAATCAGCAATTTCCAGTTCATATGTCTGAAAACTGAATCAAAAACACCCCAAAATGCTGCCGGGCTGATTATGCGGGTTCGGCAACAGACAGAGACGCGCAATATGATGCCAGTGCTAAACGACTTCTGGGACAAAAAATCATTTTGGCACATATACTGGTTAAGACAGTAGATGAGTTTAAGGGTGTTTGGAATTGATGCCGCTGCCATGACAACACTTCTGGCTGAAGTCGTCATGTATTGGATGACGAGCCGCTATACCGGAAAAAACCGCCTTGTCAAACACAGAGGGCGCTTGTTCATGACTGCGATTTCGTTGATCGAGTGTATCATCATATACGTTCAGTCACAGTTTATAAAGCAGTGTTCGTTTCATTCCGTTATTCGGATCATGCTGCTCTTTATAGGTAGTGTTATCAGTTATTTTGGCTGTTGGTTGTGTCATGCGCAGGAACCGGGCGTAAGTATGCTTTGGTGCCTGCGCATGCGATTGCAAACACAAATGCCATCAGATTTTTCGACAGTTCCTTATTGCAACTCGCGGCAAACTATGCTATTGTATTCAAGAGAATATTTGTGGGTCTATCATTTAGGAACTTTGAGAGATCGAAAGGAGACGGAAGATGGCACAGCTTTGGGGGGGCAGATTTACCAAGGAGACAGACAAGCTTGTATACAATTTCAATGCGTCGATTTCATTTGACCAGAAGTTTTTCCGCGAGGATGTGGAGGGCAGCATGGCGCATGTGAAAATGCTTGCCAGACAGGGGATCCTGACAGAGGATGAGCGCGATCAGATCACAAAAGGACTGGAAAGCATACTGAGCGATGTCGAGGCGGGGACGTTGGCGATCACCGATGAATACGAGGACATTCACAGCTTTGTGGAAGCAAATCTGATACAAAGGATCGGGGATGCAGGCAAAAAGCTTCATACCGGCAGGAGCAGGAACGATCAGGTAGCGCTCGATATGAAGCTTTATACAAGGAATGAGGTCACAGCGATCAATGATCTTTTAAAGGGATTGCTCGGGACGATCCTGTCGATCATGGAGAAGCATACAGAGACGTATATGCCTGGCTTTACACATCTGCAGAAAGCGCAGCCGATCACGCTGGCGCATCACATGGGAGCATATTTCGAGATGTTCAGGCGCGACAGACAGCGCCTTGACGATATATATAACAGGATGAATTACTGTCCGCTGGGGTCGGGCGCGCTGGCGGGGACGACTTATCCGTTGGACAGGGAATACACTGCACAGCTGCTTGGATTTGACGGACCGACACTGAACAGCATGGATTCCGTGGCGGACAGGGATTATGTGATCGAACTTTTGTCCGCATTGTCCACGATCATGATGCACCTGAGCCGTTTCTGCGAGGAGATCATCATATGGAACTCCAACGAGTACCGTTTCGTCGAGATCGACGATGCGTACTCGACTGGCAGCAGCATCATGCCGCAGAAAAAGAACCCTGATATCGCGGAGCTTGTGCGGGGCAAGACAGGACGTGTGTACGGCGCGCTGGTGTCGATCCTCACGACGATGAAGGGGATCCCGCTCGCATACAATAAGGACATGCAGGAGGACAAGGAACTCACCTTTGACGCGATCGATACCGTAAAGGGATGCGTGGCGCTGTTTACAGGCATGCTCAGAACCATGCGGTTCAACACGGATGTCATGAAGGTGAGTGCCATGAAGGGATTCACGAACGCCACGGATGCGGCGGACTATCTGGTGAATCACGGCGTGCCGTTCCGGGATGCGCACGGCATTATCGGAAGGCTTGTGCTGTATTGCATTGAGAAGGATAAGGCGATCGATGATCTGTCCCTCGAGGAGTTAAAGGCGATCAGCCCCGTGTTTGAGGAGGATCTGTTCGAGGCGGTCAGCCTCGAGACCTGTGTTGATAAGCGCACGACGATCGGCGCGCCGGGACCGGACGCGATGCGGGAGGTCATTGGGATCAATCGGGAGTATCTGGGCATCCACAGGGTTACGGTAATGATCGATGGAAGAAAGGAAGAGATCAGTGCATCGAGGGTGTTTTACGGCAAAAATCCCCGAACACAGCAGTGTAATATCAATATTATGGAGGCGGGAAGTGAGAAATGGCTGCGGTTGACGCACTGCAAAGATGAGGAGGAAGCACGCTCTCTCACAGAAAAAGTCCGCGGGGGAGAGGTCACAGACCTGACAGTCTATCCCGCAGAGTGGAACAATATATAATGAGTCAATGATTGGTGTCTGATATGATGGAAGAAGTGCAAATTGAACGATGGTTTTATACAAAACCAAATCTCATTCCAAACAAAGAAGGAAATATCGTTTTGATCTCAAAGAAATCTTTCGGACCCTTGGAAATCTATGAATGGGGAATCAATCAAGATCAGAATGCATATGAACTTTACAGCTGGCTTGAAAATGATTTTTACAAAGACGAGAGCTACTGCATCGATATAGAAATGGAAAGGCTCTTGGAGCAGATACAGTCTGTTGTAGCCCTATTTCAGACAAACGGACTGCCGAAATGGGTGGATTTTTACGAAACGCTCATCGAAAGACTGCGTAATGCAGCATTAAATGACCCGTTTAGGATTATAAAATAGATCAGCGGCACTAAAGTGTACTTGAAAATTAGGTTTATAAAATATTGTATGCTGATATTAAAATCAATATCAACAGAATGGAGGAGAAAAATGAGTGAAAAATTAAAAGTAGGTATCCTTGGCGGTACTGGTATGGTAGGTCAGCGGTTCATATCGCTGCTGGAGAATCACCCCTGGTTTGAGGTGACAACGATCGCCGCAAGCCCGCGCTCCGCAGGAAAGACTTATGCGGAGGCAGTCGGTGACAGATGGAAGATGACGACACCGATGCCGGAGGCAGTGAAAGATATCGTGGTCATCAATGTCAATGAAGTGGAGCAAGTGGCTTCCGAGGTTGATTTCGTGTTCTCCGCTGTGGACATGACAAAAGAGGAGATCAAGAAGATCGAGGAGGACTACGCAAAGACAGAGACCCCCGTGGTCAGCAACAATTCTGCGCACAGATGGACACCCGACGTGCCGATGGTCGTACCTGAGATCAACCCTGAACACATGAAAGTCATCGACTTCCAGAGAAAGCGCCTCGGCACGACGAGAGGTTTTGTTGCCGTGAAGCCAAACTGCTCGATCCAGAGCTATGCGCCCGTTCTGACCGCATGGAAGGAGTTTGAGCCCTACGAGGTCGTTGCGACGACGTATCAGGCGATCTCCGGCGCCGGCAAGACGTTCAAGGACTGGCCCGAGATGGAGGGCAATATCATTCCCTACATCGGCGGCGAGGAGGAGAAGAGTGAGAAGGAGCCGCTCCGGATCTGGGGCGAGATCAAGGACGGCGAGATCGTTCCCGCCAAATCGCCTGTGATCACCTGCCAGTGTATCCGTGTGCCGGTGCTGAACGGTCACACGGCTGCCGTGTTCGTAAAGTTCAGAAAACAGCCCACAAAGGAGCAGCTCATCGAGAAATTAGTGAACTTCAAGGGCATCCCGCAGGAGCTGGAGCTTCCGAGTGCGCCCAAGCAGTTCATCCAGTATCTCGAGGAGGACAACAGACCGCAGGTAAGCCTTGACGTTGACTATGAGAACGGCATGGGCGTCTCCGTCGGACGGATCCGCGAGGACAGTGTATATGACTGGAAGTTCGTCGGACTTTCACACAATACCGTGCGCGGTGCCGCGGGCGGCGCAGTGCTCTGTGCAGAGCTCCTCAAGGCACAGGGATATATCACGAAGAAATAAAATTTTTGTTTTGATGGAAAGAGCAGTGTATTGCTGCTCTTTCTGAATTGTGGTTATCAGATCGATCACTGCGGTGAACGGTGCGATCTTAGAAGATTATGATACCGATATCGCACCGGAACATGCCGGTATGGTTGATGTGTGGCTACTATAGTGCTATAGAAGGAGAGGATGCAGTGGGACAGAAAGTGTTATTGATCGGCGGAACCGGTCTTGTCGGGCGCGCCATAAAGGACAGCCTGTCGCAGGATCATCACATTATCGTCACAGCGGGACACCACGAAGTGGAGGGCGGCTATCAGCTGCCAGCGGAGGATTTGGATGCTCTGATCAGCATTTTGGAGAAAGAGAACCCCGATATCGTGATCTCTTCCATGCGGGGAGATTTTCAAGCACAATACCGATTTCACGAGACACTGGCTGACTGGCTGGGCGGAAAAGCAAAAAGGCTGTTGTTCATATCGACTGCCAATGTATTTGACGGGGATATGTCCCAGCCGTGGACGGAGGAGGCACAGCCGAACCCCGGATCAGATTATGGAAAATACAAGAGGGACTGCGAGGCGATGCTGGAGCATAAACTTTCCGGGCAGCTGATCATATTCCGCATCCCGTCTGTATGGGCGCCGGACTGCCCGAGAATACAGCTGCTGCGGGAGCACAGTGCGAGCAGGGAGCCGCTGGCAGCATATCCGAATGACCACGTAAATGTGACCCTCACAGACCAGGTGGGCGCGTGTGCAAAGTATGTTCTGAACCATGATCTGAAAGGGATCTTCCACATCGGAAGCCGGGACACCGTGGACTACTATGAATTTCAGAAAATGGTCTGCGACCAGCTCGAGATCCCATATCCGGTGTTTGAGCTGGAGCATAGTCCGGATAAAGTGTACCAGGCAGTCATACCCGCGCGGGCGGAGATCCCCGACGCGCTTCAATTGACCGTCCTGCAGGTACTGCAGGCTCTAAGACAAAAATAGAACAGAGTGGAGAGTAGAACTTGGGAAAGAAACTGATCATAACCGAGAAACCGTCGGTGGCACAGGATTACGCGAAGGTTTTTCAGGTGTCAGGAAAACACAATGGTTACATAGAAAACAACACATACGTCATCACATGGTGCGTCGGTCATCTGGTGGAAATGGTCTACCCGGAAGAGTATGATATCCGCTACAAGAAATGGGCGCTGCAGGATCTGCCATTCTTGCCCGAAAAATATAAATACGGCGTCATCAAAAATGTCAAACAGCAGTACGACATCGTTCATGCGCTGCTTCAGCGCGAGGATATCGACACTGTGTACTGGGCGGGCGACTCCGGAAAGGAAGGGCAGACCATCGAGGAAAATATCCGCAATTTCGGCGGTGTGCGCAAGGGAATGCAGGAGATGCGCGTGTGGATCGACTCGCAGACCGAGGAGGAGATCAAGCGCGGCGTGGCGCAGGCAAAACCGATGTCGGCATACGAAAACCTCGGCAGATCCGGCATCATGCGCTCGATCGAGGACTACGCCATGGGCATCAACTTCTCGCGCGTCATGTCCGTCAAATACGGAAAACTCCTCAATGACGCCGCGGCGACAAAGGGCTACACCGCGATCGCCGTGGGCAGGGTCATGACCTGTGTGCTCGGCATGGTGGTCAACAGGGAACGCGAGATCCGCAACTTCAAAGAGACCTCGTTTTACAGGGTTGTCGGGAATTTTACCGAGGCGGAGATCGAGGCGGAGTGGAAGGCAGTCGAAGGTTCTGCCTATTTCGGCTCCCCGAAGCTCTACAAAGAAAACGGATTCAAGGAAAAGGAAGACGCGGAGAAACTGATCTCTGCCCTTGAGGGAAAAGAGGCGGTCGTAAAGACGCTGGAAAAAGGCATCTCCAGGAAAAAGGCGCCCTTGCTCTTCAATCTGGCGGAACTGCAGGCGGAGTGCTCCAAACGCTTCAAGATCAGCCCGGACCAGACGCTGCAGGTTGCGCAGGACCTGTATGAAAAAAAGCTCACGACATATCCGAGAACGGACGCAAGAGTACTGACGACAGCCGTCGCAAAAGAGATCGACAAAAATCTGTACAAACTCAAAGGATATACGCCGACACAGCGCTTTACGGACCATATCCTGGCGAAAAAACTCCATGCAAATATTGCAAAGACACAGTACACAGACGACAATAAAGTCACTGACCACTATGCCATCATCCCGACAGGACAGCTGACAGAACTCGGAACGCTGACACCGCTGCAGAGCAAAGTCTTTGACCTGATCACAAGGCGTTTCCTGAGCATCTTTTATCCGCCTGCAGAATACCAGACGTTAAAGCTCGTTGTGGGCATAGAGAAGGAATCGCTGTTTGCCTCCGCAAAAGTGCTCAGGACACTCGGATTCCTCGAGGTCATGGGCAGGACGCTCGAGGACGCTGACGAGGAAGAGAACCCTGCCTCCCAGACAAAAACAGGGGAGCACGCGGAGGAGGACGCCGGCAAGGAAAAGAAGAACAATTCCAGAAAACTGCTCGCGCTCGCGGACACGCTCAAGCAGGGAGATCTCCTTACCGTCAACGGCTTTGAGATCCGCGACAGCAAGACTTCCCCGCCCAAGCGGTACACGTCCGGTTCCATGATCCTTGCCATGGAAAACGCGGGACAACTCATCGAGGACGAGGAACTGCGCGCCCAGATCAAGGGCTCCGGCATTGGCACAAGCGCGACGCGCGCGGAGATCATCAAGAAACTGATCCGCATCGGGTATCTGAACCTCAACCAGAAGACACAGGTCATAACGCCGCAGAATTTCGGAGAGATGGTGTACGAAGTCGTCGCGATGACCGTTCCGGCGCTGTTGAATCCCAAGATGACCGCATCCTGGGAAAAAGGTCTCGACGGCATCACAAACGGCACTGTCGACGTGAACGATTACCGCGCAAAACTCGAGGATTTTATCCGCAGGGAAACCATACAGATACGGGACAAGGATCTGACCAGCCAGCTCGCGGAGCAGATCAGCCCGTTTACCGGGAAAGGTGCCAGGGGATTGGGCGCGCGCAGAAAGATCGGCGTCCAGTGCCCGATGTGCGGCGGTGAGATCGTCACAATCCCGTTTGGCTACGGGTGCGCCAATTACCAGAAAGACGGCGGCGGGTGCAGCTTTGTGATCGGTGCCGTCGCAGGGAGAAGCCTTTCTGACGAAGAGTGCATTTCCCTCATAAGAGACGGCAGGACACCTGTGCTGAGCGGTTTTGAGTCCAGGAAAAAGAAAAAATTTGACGCCTCTCTGGTGCTGCACAAAAATGAGGACGGTAAACTGGACGTCCAGTTTGATTTTTCACAGATCCAGCCGCAGGCGCTTGAGGGCGTTGTCTGCCCGGACTGCGGCGGGGCGCTGATGATCAAGGGCTTTGGCTATGGCTGTGCGAACTATGATCCACAGGATCCTTCCAGCTGCAAGTTTGTGGTCGGCAGGATCGCCGACAAGGAGTTAAGTCCGGCACAGGTCAAAGAGCTGCTGAGCAGCGGGATCACCCAGACGATTCGGGGATTCAAGAGCAAAAACGGCAAAAAGTTCGACGCATGCCTGATGCTGGAGAAGGACGCTGACGGAAAGCATTCTGTCGCCTTTAATTTCGACAATGTGGAAGCCAAAAAAATAAAGGATGTCGTCTGTCCGCTGTGCGGCGGCGAGATCGTACAGACACCGTTTGGCTATGGCTGCGCCAGCTACGATAAGCTCGACGAGAGCAGCTGCAGATTCTCCATCGGCAAGATGGCGGGAAAGGATATCCCGGAGACACAGATCAGGGAGCTGCTCACAAACGGCAAAACCGCGACCATACGCGGCTTTAAGTCAAAGGCAGGCAAGAAATTTGACGCCCGCATAACATTCAGCCGGGACGAAAATGACAAGATCATCGGACTGAAATTTGACTTTGACGATCTCGAACAGCAAAAGCTCAAGGACGTAAAATGCCCGCTGTGCGGCGGTGAGATCGTCAAGACAATGTTCGGCTACGGCTGTTCAAATTACAACAAAGACGATGCGGAACACAGCTGCCGCTTTGCGGTCAACGGTAAGATAGCCGGCGTAAAGATCAGCGACAGCATCGCAAAACAGCTGCTCACACACAAAAAGACCGATGTGATACAGGGCTTTCTGGCAAAGAGCGGCGCCAGGTTTGACGCGCCGCTCAAGCTGACAGCAGACGGTCAGGTTGTGTTTGATTTTCCGGACAGACCTGCCCCGACGGAAACAAATCTTGCATGTCCCAGATGCAGTGCGCATAAACTGAAAAAGAGCCAGTGGTATTACGAGTGCGCCTGCGGATTTAAGATCGGACATACCGTGGCACAAGTGCCCATCTCAGAAGAGCGGATGCAGGAGCTTTTCACAGCCGGAAAAACTGCCGAAAAGATAACCGGTTTTGTGTCGAAAGCCGGGAACCCGTTTGACGCTTATTTGAAGTATGCGGATGAGAAGATAACCTTTGACTTTGATCGTCAAGGCGAAACATCGGCAGAAAAACCAGCTCAGACGCAGACGCCGCAGCCCTGGCTGGAGGCAGAACCTGCCGCAGATGAGTACTGGGCATCTCTGATGGCTGTGGCGGCGGAAGAGACGGACACTTAATATATTTTCTCAGAGAGGATCAGAAAGGAATAAAAGATATGGAAATGGAGCAATTACAAATCAAAAATCTCTATAATTTACAGGAGACGATCGCCGCACCGCTCTTTGACGGGGCAGTCTATCCTTGGGAACTGCTGCCCAGGATCGGTGCATATATCGTGGAACTTGGCAGCTCGCTTTCGGAAGATAAGTTCGAGAAGCGCGGCGAAAACATCTGGATCGCAAAATCCGCAAAGGTGGCGCCGACAGCATGCATCAACGGACCGTGCATCATCGACGAGGAGGCAGAGATCCGCCACTGCGCTTTCATCCGCGGAAATGCCATTGTCGGGAAGGGCGCGGTCGTCGGAAACTCCACCGAACTCAAAAATGTCATTCTCTTTAACAAAGTACAGGTGCCACACTACAATTATGTGGGAGACAGCATCCTCGGTTTCAAGTCGCACATGGGCGCAGGTTCTATCACCTCCAATGTCAAGAGCGACAAGACGCTCGTGGTTGTCAAATCACCCTATGGAAACCTTGAGACCGGTCTGAAAAAGATGGGCGCAATGCTCGGCGACAACGTGGAGGTCGGATGCAACAGCGTGCTCAACCCGGGAACCGTGATCGGACGCAATTCCAATGTTTACCCGACATCGATGGTGAGAGGATATGTCGAGGCGGACAGTATCTACAAGAAGCAGGGGGAGATCGCGGAAAAAAAATGACAGAAAGTCCATTTTGATACACGCATTTAAAGCCCATTATGCTATTATTGACAATTTTTTGACAAAAATTCTATTTTTTAATTGCTATTTATCTGAAAATGTGCGAAAATATCAATGTATGAGTAACATATCAAAGTCAGTTTTCACAGAAAGCCGAAAACGTTTGATAAGTTATTAAATGTGGGACACACGTCACACATTAAAAATATAAGTTAAGTAATCGAAAGGAGTTTTCACATGATTTATTCAAAGGAAATTGAAGAAATGTGTGTAGTAGCACGTGACGGTAATCATGGTTGCGCACCGATCCCCGAAGAGGCGAAATGGGTAAAGGCTAAGGAAGTCAAAGACATTTCCGGCTTTACACACGGCGTAGGCTGGTGTGCTCCGCAGCAGGGTGCCTGCAAGTTATCCCTGAACGTAAAGGAAGGTATCATCCAGGAAGCGCTGGTTGAGACGATCGGCTGCTCAGGCATGACACACTCCGCAGCTATGGCAGCAGAGCTGCTTCCGGGCAGAACTGTCATGGAAGCATTGAACACGGATCTTGTGTGCGACGCGATCAACACTGCTATGAGAGAACTGTTCCTGCAGATCGTATACGGACGTTCCCAGTCGGCTTTCTCTGAGGAAGGTCTTCCTGTAGGCGCAGGTCTTGAGGACTTGGGAAAAGGCTTGAGGAGCCAGGTTGGTACGATGTATGGTACATTGAAGAAGGGTCCCCGCTATCTCGAGATGGCAGAGGGCTACGTTACAGGTATCGCGCTCGATGCTGATGACAAGATTATCGGTTACAAGTTTGTAAGCCTTGGCAAGATGACTGACTTTATCAAGAAGGGTGATGACCCGAATACAGCATGGGAGAAGGCTTCAGGCCAGTATGGACGTGTGCAGGATGCTGTAAAGATTATTGATCCTAGAACAGATAAGGAGGTAAAATAATTATGGCATTATTCGAATCCTATGAAAGAAGAATAGATAAGATCACCGAGGTGTTAAAGAACTACGGTATCAACTCCATCGAGGAGGCAGAGAAGATCACAAAAGACGCAGGTCTTGACGTATATGAACAGGTTAAGAAGATCCAGCCGATCTGCTTTGAGAATGCCTGCTGGGCATACACGGTAGGTGCTGCGATCGCGATCAAGAAGGGCTGCAAAAAGGCTGCAGATGCAGCGGCAGCGATCGGAGAGGGACTTCAGTCATTCTGTATCCCAGGTTCTGTTGCGGACAACCGCAAGGTAGGTCTCGGACATGGCAACTTAGGAAAGATGCTCCTCGAGGAAGAGACAGAGTGTTTCTGTTTTCTTGCCGGACATGAGTCCTTCGCAGCGGCAGAGGGCGCGATCGGTATCGCTGAGAAAGCAAACAGAGTCCGCCAGAAACCGCTCAGAGTTATCCTGAACGGTCTTGGAAAAGACGCAGCAGAGATCATCGCACGCATCAACGGCTTCACATTTGTTGAGACAGAGTATGATCCCTACACAAACACTGTAAAGGAAGTATTCAGAAAGTCTTATTCTGATCCCGAAGGTCCCCGCGGCAAAGTAAACTGCTACGGTGCAAACGATGTCTGCGAAGGCGTTGCGATCATGTGGAAAGAGAACGTTGACGTTTCCATCACAGGCAACTCAACCAACCCCACAAGATTCCAGCATCCTGTTGCAGGTACATACAAGAAGGAGAGAAACGAGGCTGGCAAGAAGTACTTCTCCGTAGCTTCCGGCGGTGGTACAGGCCGTACACTCCATCCTGACAACATGGCAGCTGGACCGGCTTCCTACGGTATGACAGATACTTTGGGCCGTATGCACTCTGATGCACAGTTCGCAGGTTCTTCTTCCGTTCCCGCTCACGTGGAGATGATGGGACTCATCGGCATGGGCAACAACCCGATGGTTGGCGCTACCGTTGCGGTTGCAGTTTCGATCGAGGAAGCAGCGAAGGAAGGCAAGTTCTAAATATATTTTAATATTGAAAGTGTTGGAAAGCTTGAAAGTACCGTAATCTTTGAGGGTTGCGGTACTTTTTTGATGCTCAAAAGAGAAAAGGGAGATTTGCTCTGAGCAGACGCGAAAATGGTAAAATCAGATAGCAGGCAAGCGACCCTTCGGGATAAGTAAGGAACTGTAGGAAAATAACCGATGCAACTTGCGCAGGATATTTCTTCGAGGTGAAATTGCTAAAGCAATTGTCAAAAAACGTAGGCGTAGCGGGCTACGGCGAGGCTTTTTGATATGCATAATCGGAGAAATAGACAAGTCAAGATGCGTCAGTTATTTTTCTACAGTTCCTAAGTTTAAGTTACGACTGCTGCCCTGCAGAAAAAAGAAACGGATCATGTTTTTAGAAATCCAGACTGGGGAAATCAATCTGTAAATCTGCATAAATGCCTGCCGGAATACAGTCATGGAATGTGTATGTTTCCACTTCAAAGTGCTCCTGCTCCAAACGGTAAACAAAAATGCGTTCCTTGTAAGGGTCTACAATCCAATATTCACGGACACCTGCGTTTGCGTACAGATTCAGCTTTAGGATATAGTCATGGCTGGAATTGCTGGGAGAGACAATTTCAATAATCCAGTCGGGGGCTCCAGTACAGCCACGATCTGTAAGTTTGCTCTTGTCACAGATAACACTTATGTCCGGCTCTACTATAGTTTTGCGGTTCTCCATCAGCTTGACGGCGAACGGTGCGGGATAGACACGGCAAGGCCCACTTTTTGATTTGAGATAGTCCCGGATTGTTCCGGAAAGCTCCATGAGTATTGCCTGGTGGATTCTAGACGGCGCCGCCTGGTTATAAATCAGTTTTCCCTCGATCAGCTCTGCCCGGACATTTTCCGGCAGATTGTAATAATCTTCCTCAGTGTAAAATTTGACTTGTGCTAAGGGCATATTAGACCTCCTTCTGAAATTGGATTAAAAAGGTTAAGGATTTAGCAATTTTGCACCGGCATAGGTTTTGTCGGAAAGGTTAAGGCATTGCTATCAATGGTATAGGTTCTGTGATAGCCTTTATAGTTTGTGTCAAGGCTCTGGAAAGTGCCATTGTCATAGAATTTCAGGAAATCGGAATCCAGCGTCTTTAGATTTTATCCACAATCGGAATGGGGTTGTTCCATATCGACAATATATCACATCATTCTTTATGTGACAAGCATTCAAGATACTTTTTCTTAATGCCTGTGTGACATTCTGCAGTGCGATATTTGCAGACAATAAATTATACCTATATGACACTCTGCAATGCGATCATCCTGGAAGAATTCCTTGCTCCATTCGCTTGACAGCTGCGATTGATACCGGAAAAAACGCAAACGGCGCATGGGTACTTTAAAAAGAATAGAAAATCAATTAAAATAAACCTAACTACGGTTTGCAAAACACAAAAGTGAGCAAATGTCATAATGATTTAACAAACACGCTCTAAAGTTACAAAAGTAGTGGGGGGAAGAGAATGCGTACTGTTCAGTCAGAAACAACAGACGATGAAAAGCTGAAATTATTGGAACTTGAGAATATGAAACAGAATTTGGAACAACAACTGCAGGAGATGACAAAGATCATTGAACGGCAGCAGGAAATGATCACCATGGCGAAGCGGGATCCGCTGACGGGACTGCGGAACCGTCAGGGAATTCCTGAACTGGTCAATGCCAGCCTGCGAGCGCATTGCGAAGGTCTTTTTTTTATTATGGACCTGGATAATTTCAAGTGTATCAACGATACATATGGCCACATGGAAGGGGACCGCATGCTCATAAAATTTGCCAAAGCGCTCAAGGCAGCCATGGATCCGGAGGATATCATCGCGAGGCTTGGAGGCGACGAATTTGCCGTCTTTTCTCCAAAACATTATGATACAGATGAAGTGAAATCGCGTGCTCGGCGCTTCATCCGACAGATCGAACGAAGTCTCACCGTCCCGGGGAGGGCAGTGCAGGTTACAGTATCGATGGGAATTGCCAGTGCGCCGCATGACGGTACAACCTACGAGGCGCTCTATGGAAATGCGGACAGAGCGCTCTATGGCGTCAAAAATGAGGGGAAGAATGGCTACCGCTTTTTTTGTGACCTGAATGGTATGGGGTACGGCGATGTTGTCTACTGCAGACCACACAGTTCGATCGATGAAATAACGGGAAAGCTGAAAGAAAAGGAAGTGCAGGGTTCGTTTGAGGTGGAGTTCAGTCATTTTGAGAAAATCTATCGCTTTATGGAGAGAACTCTGATCCGTGACCACCGGGAGATACAATGTGTTCTTTTTACGTTGGAAAATTATACAAATGCGGATGCAACGGTAATCCAGAAACAGTTAAAATATTTGCAGCATGCGATCGAGTATTCTCTCAGGAAAGGCGATGTGACGACGACATACAGACCGACGCAGGTGCTTGCGCTGCTGATGGATGTGAGCACAAAAAACGCGTGCACAGCTGCGGAAAGGGTACTCTGCAAGTACCGCAGGGAAGCCGGAAGGGATATGATCGATATCCGGTATGATATCCGGCAGCTTGCGGCTGGGGCGGAAGCGGATGCCGGTGTGGCGGAGCAATAGTATTTCATCCGGTCTGTCTACATAGATCTGTATTGCATAAATCTGTATATAGAAATTGATTGAGAAATGCCGTTCTTGGGTATATAATAGAGACAGTTGTAAGCATGCCGTCATGCGACGGTCTGTAATGGAGGGCCGCTCATAACTATGTATACAGGAGGGACTATACGATATGATCAGAGAGATCACAGAAAACGATTTTGACCAGCTTCTGGGACTATACATGCAGCTCCACGATAATCCGTTTCCCGGGAAGAGCGAGCGCGTACTGGCAGTCTGGAACAATATTCTTGCCGATGAAAATCATCACATCATTGTGGCGGAAGAGGACGGCAATATCGTATCTTCCTGCGTGTGCGTCATCATACCCAATCTCACAAGGGGACAGCGGCCTTATGCATTCGTCGAAAACGTGATCACCGATGAAAAGTACCGAAAAAAAGGTCTCGCAACTGCCTGTCTGGACTATGCAAGGGAACTCGCACAGCGCAAAAATTGCTATAAAATGATGCTGCTCACAGGTGCCAGGCAGGAAAGCACCTTACGATTTTACGAGCAGGCAGGATACAATAAAAATGATAAGACCGCGTTTATACAGTGGCTGTAGCAGTGTAGATTAATAAAATAAAACGGAGGTTATGACAAATGCTATGTGACGATATAAAGTACCTGACAGACCGGGCGCTCTGGGAGACAGAAAACCTGATGAAATGCATCCCTGATTCGCTCTGGAAAAAACGCTACGACGGGATTCCGATGTGGAAGTATTTTTATCATATGCTGTATTCCATGGACCGGTGGTACATCAATCCATATGATGCAGACTACACCAACCCGGAATTTCACACAGATACCCTGGCTGATCTGAATGTCATTCCGACGGAAGATGAAAGGCTGACGAGAGAGCAGATGGAAGACTATTTGGGGCAGATACGCAGCAAAATACAAAATTATACATCAACACTTGAGGACGCGATGCTCTATGAAAATCCGACAAACTGCAGTATGAGCAGATTTCGCCTGATATTAGGGCAATTCCGGCATTGGCACCGGCACATGGGCGTGATCTACGGGTTTGTCATAGAAGATACCGGCAAGTGGCCCTATGTGCTCAATATGCTCGGAGCATATCCTGATTCACCCATGCCCAATTTTTATTAGGACGATGTCATATGGTACTCAATACAGGAAGCAGGACAGATATCCCTGCATACTACAGCAAATGGTTCTACAACCGCATCAGAGAAGGATTTGTGCTCGTGCGAAATCCTTATTATCCATCACAGGTGACAAGATATCTGCTGGATCCCGAAAAGATCGACGTCATGATATTCTGTACCAAGAATCCTCAGCCGATGTTTGGTGATACAGATTCCTTCAAGGCGTTATTGTCCACTTTTGACACATTCTGGTTTGTGACAGTCACGCCCTATGGGACGGATATCGAGCCTTTTGTCCCGCCCGCGGAGCATGTGATCCGTTCTTTTCAGAAACTTTCTGAACAGACTGGAAAACAGCGAATCAGCTGGCGGTACGATCCGATTTTTGTCACAGAGAAATATTCCGTCGCCTATCATATCAGGCAATTTGCCTCCATGGCAAAAGTACTTTCAAAGTACACCGGTCAGTGTGTCGTGAGTTTTATCGATCTGTACGAAAAGACCAGAAAAAACTTTCGGGGCGTACGCGGTGTCACACATGAGGAGCAGGAACAGCTCATCGACGCCATCTCGAATATCGCGCAGGAGTATGGGATGCAGATCCATCTGTGCTGTGAAAATGAGCAGCTCATCAGAAAGAACGTTGATGCCGACGGATGTATGTCAAAGGCTGTGCTGGAAAAGGCGTTAGGCTGTAAACTGGTAGTCCCGCAGAAAAAAATGGCGCGGGAGGCATGCACCTGTCTGCTCGGTGCCGATATCGGTGCCTACAATACATGTGGGCACGGCTGTCTTTACTGTTATGCCAATTACGACAGGGCGACAGTGCTGTCAAATATGAAAAACCACGATCCGTTCTCGCCTTTTCTGATCGGAAACCGGCATGAAGGTGACATTGTAAAAGATGCTGTTCAGAAGTCCTGGAAAAACGGACAGCTGGATCTGTTTGATTTGATCTGAAAATCCGAACCTCTTATCCCTCAAAACAAACCACTTGATGTACAGCTATTTACATCGGTGGTTATTTTATTTATGATAGGCACAGACAGGATTATCAGGAAAATGGTGCGTATCGCAAGGAGGTTGCTGAGATGGCAGAGGCAGAAAAAAGGTACAGGGGGATTTTTATTTTGACGGCATTTATCGGATTGGTTTCGGCATGTTTCATGGCAGTATTTTCATTCTGTCTTGGAAAAGTGGTCGATGTGGTGATCAATCCGTCCGATTCACTCCAGATGACGATGCTGCTGTGTATCGGTATGGCAGTGTGCGGGTTGATCGCCTCGTTTTTGTATGACTATGCAAGGATCGTCTATGTCAACAAGGTCGTCCGCTGCATAAAGACAAAGCTGTACAGGGCGCTCTACCACAAGGAGCTGAATGCTTATTTGTCTGAGAAGAACGGACATTACCTGAGTCTGTACTCGAAAGATATCGATCTTGTGGTGGACAATTACCTGATGCCGAAATGCAGCATCGTTTCTAATATTATGTCAGCATCGGTCAGCCTGCTATCCATTTTTATCATCAATTGGAAACTCGGCTTATCGTTCGTTGTCCTCTCCGGTGTGACGGTTGTCCTCTCCCAGATTCCGGGCGCAGTCATGGCGAAGAAGACGGTGGAGTACACACAGCATAACAGCAGCTATATGGCAGTTCTCGAGAATTATCTAAAAGGTTTTGAGCAGGTGAAACTGCTGGGATTGGGAAATCTTTTCAGTGGAAAACTGGATGCGAATGACCATGTGTATGAAAAATCCAGAAAAAGTTACCTTTTTGCCAAAGTCGCTTCGAATGACATAGGAATGTTCATCGGCATGCTGTCACAGCTGTCGTGCATGGCTGTCGGGATATGGTTTGTTCTTCGCGGGAATATGACAGTTGGGCTGCTGATCTCCGCAGTACAGCTGCTGAACGGTGTATTCTCTCCGCTGCAGATTTTCGTGCAGGACAAAAATCTGATGGGAACAGCAGGCGAGATCATACAGCGGATCGATCAGGAACAGATCATAGCAGAAAAAACGGCGAAGGAGATCACTGGAAAGGTGCAGGAGATCGCATTCCGTGATCTGAATCTGCAGTTTGGAAACAAAGAGATCTTCCACGACTTCAACATGACCTTTGAGGCTGGCAGGAAATACGCCATTGTCGGGGAATCGGGAAAGGGCAAATCGACGCTGATGCGCCTGTTGATGAAGTATCTGACACAAACCGAGTATACGGGAAATGTTCTGGTCAACAGACAGGATATCAGAGCTCTGGATTCTGACTGCGTTTATGACAGGATCGGATATATCCAGCGGAACGAGTTTCTGATCGACGGTTCTGTCAGGGACAATATCATACTATATAGAAAGGATATACCCGACACCAAGATAGCGCAGCTCTGCCAGCATCTAAAGCTTGACAACGAGCTTGTCCGCAAGAAGATCGATGCCGCGGATTCCGGAGAAGTCTCGTTCGGTGAAAAGCAGAGGATCGATATCGCGAGGTTCATGATCCACGATTACGATGTCCTCATCTTCGATGAGCCGACAAGCAATCTGGACGCCGATACAGCGAACGAAATATTTAACATGATCTTCGGTATCAGGGATAAGATCGTCATCGTGATCACACATGACCGGAGCCAGGACGTGCTCGACCAGTTTGATGTGGTGCTGCAGTTATAAAAATGACGCCTAAAATTGGTACTTGACAACCAGCCTGTTTGCACGTATGATAAACAGTATAGCAGTACAAAAAACTGTACTGTTGCAATATAATTAATTTTAGGAGGATTTTGCATGTTAGCCTTGATTGTAATGGAGAAAATTGCAAAGTAAATATTGCAGGGGAGATTTTGGCATTTAGCCAACGCTGTGCTAGAAGTCTGCCCATTTGTCGACAGCGTATGCTGTTGGCGTTTTCGCCTTACAATCGCTATAGTATTATGGTATAAATTTTGGAATCATAAGAACATGGCTGTATGGTCATGTTCTTTTTATGCACAGCCCCGTGCAGAGGAATCAAGCCGCTATGCGGCGCACGGCTCCAATTTCTGTCCAATGGAATGATTCACGGATAAAAAGACCATAGTATCGCTTTAAGGGGGATGCTATGGTCTTTTTGTGTTCATTCACAGCGGACCCAAAACGAAAACGATGGTTGTAAGGATTCGAAAACAGAAGCTCAGGAAATGAAATGAGAAAGGAAGACAGGAACATGAACAATACGATCATCAACACAGACAACCTTGTAAAGACATACCGCAGATACAAGAAGCAGGAAGGCATCCGCGGAAGCATCGCGAGTCTGCTAAAGCGAACATACGAAGAGAAAGTGGCAGTAAACCACATCAGCCTGTCCGTGCAGGCGGGCGAATTTGTCGGACTGATCGGTCCAAACGGAGCCGGCAAGACGACACTGATCAAGATGCTGACAGGAATCATCGCCCCGACAACGGGGACGATCGATGTGATGGGATATTATCCGAATGACTTGAAAAATGAGTTCAAGAAACAGTATGCTGTCGTGATGGGACAAAAGAGCCAGCTGTTTTTTGAGCTGACCGTCAACGATACACTCCGCCTTTTCAAGGAAATATATGAGATTTCGGAGACGGACTTTCAGGCGAACAAAAATTATTTTGTGAAACTCTTTGGTGTGGAGGATTTGATGGATGTGCAGGTGCGAACCATGTCGCTCGGGGAGCGCATGAAGATGGAACTGATCGTGGCGCTCCTCCACAATCCAAGGATCCTGTTTCTCGATGAGCCGACGATCGGTCTGGATGCCATCGCCGCGAAACAGATCCGCAATTTCCTGAAAGAGATCAACGAGGAAAAGGGAACAACGATCATCCTGACCTCGCACTACATCGAGGATATCAAGACACTGTGCAGGCGGACAGTCGTCATAAACCACGGCACAAAGATCTACGACGGTGCAACGGACGAACTGTTTGACCGATACCAGAGGAACAAGAAAATCATCGTGACCTATGACAGTCCGACGGATTACACGCTGCAACAGACAAAGCAGGTGGACGTCGTCATGGATGAGCCGTACAAAAAAATATACGAAACGCCAAAGGAAAATGCCAGGCATCTGTTCTCGGAGCTCATGGCGCACGAACCCAAGGATATTGTGGTCGAGGAGGAAGAGATCGGCATTGTGGTTGAACGCATCTACCAGGAGACGGGGATCGATGAAAACGGAGGTATAGCATGAGAAAATATTGGGCAATAGCGAAAACATACACGAAGACACAGCTGGTATGGCGGGCAGACGTGATTTTCAATATGATCTTCACCATCTCCAGGATCCTGTTTGCGTATCTGTTATGGGGGATCCTGTTCCAGGGAAAGGAAACTGTCGGCATGTTCACCTTTCACGGCATACTTTCCTATTATATCGTCAACTCCTTTCTGTCGCAGCTGGAGATGTCTGACGGAATCAGCGGCGAGATCCATTACAGGATCCGGAACGGAACTTTTTCAAAGTACATGGTGATACCTGCCGGCATAGAACTGTATTTTATGGCGATGGAGCTGGGCGTGGTACTGTTTTATCTTGTGTTTGACTTCATCGCGGCAGTGGTGTGGATCTTCGTATTCAGGATCCAGTTTGTCTTTGTGACGGAATGGTCTGTGATCGCGTGCGCTGTCATTATGGCGGTGCTGGGAATGGTCTTTATGGTGCAGCTCAATTATTTTCTCGGTCTGCTGACTTTGAAATACCAGGGCATCGGCACATTTCTGATGATCAAGAATAACCTGGTCTCGCTGATCACCGGAAGTATCATTCCGCTGGCGCTGTTTCCGGAAAACGTGGTCCGCATCCTGCGCCTCCTGCCATTTTATTACGTCACCTATCTGCCATCCATGCTGCTGACTGGAATGTGCAGGGACGAGATGTTAGAAGGCGTTGCGGTCATCGCCTGCTGGTGCGTGGTCATCCAGCTTGTGATCCGGGGAACTCAGAAAAAATATTTTAAAACTTATGACGGGGTGGGGATATAATGAAAGAAAAAGACAGAAAAGAGACCAGATCAAGTGCGATCAGGAAAAATATGCGTGTGCTGCGGGAACTGTTTTATTTGCGTTTTCATGGGATCGCTGTGTTCCGGCTGGATTTCTTTGCGCCCTTTTTTGTGGATGGAAGCCTGTTTCTGATACAGCTGCTGGCATTCGGGGTGGTGTATTCCAACGTGGAGACGATCGGAAGCTGGGGAAAGGGTGAGATGATCCTGTATATAGGGACATTTTCGCTGCTCAATGCCGTCAATATGACCATATATTTCTTTGGAACCAATGCTATTCCGCAGAAGATCCGTTCAGGGGAGTTGGATCTGTATCTGTCGAAACCAGTCAGTCCACTGTTCCGGCTGACGTTCGAAAACATCAGTCCAGGTTCCATTCCCCTCATATTGATGAGCATATGCATCATTGCGTTCGGTGTTTCGAAGCTGGAGCGGGGACTGACACTGGCAGGTCTGGCGTCATATCTCTTCTGGATCGTGCTCATGGAAATCTTGTACTATGAGATGGAGATCCTCATTCGCTCCGTTTCACTGTATATCGTTTCGATGGCGCGCATGGAGCAGTTGGAGGAGGCTGGCATAGATCTATGTATGAAGCTGCCTGGGATCGCGCTCCACGGAGTTTACAAAGTGATCTTTTACCTGATACTGCCGTACGGGATCATGGCAACACTGCCGGTGCAAAGTATGGTGGGGGAAATGACTCTGCAAAGAGCAGTCTATGGGATCGGCGTCGTTGTGCTGTTTACGGCGATCACATGTGCGATGTGGACGCACGGGCTAAAACACTACAACAGTGCAGGCTCATAAAACAAACCGTCACAGCTCATTTTGACCAAAACAAGCGCGCGGACAGAAAGAGGATAGACAATAAATAGTAACCAGAAAAAGAAAGGACTAAAAATGAATATTGATCAACAGATAGAATTTGATAAAATAAAAAAACAGTGGAAAGATCTTGCAGTCACAGACAAAGCAAAGGAAACGATAGCGGAAACAGGGTGTTATCTGTCGGAGAGTGAGCTGAGAAAACAGCTGCGGGACACCACGAACAGCCGGATCCTGATCGAAAGAGTGGGAACCCCGCCCCTGCAGAATGTCGCGGAGGCAAAAGAGATCCTGACGATCGCGGAGAAGGGGGACTGCCTGACGCCGTACCAGCTAGAGCGCGTGGAAAAAGTTCTGGTGTCCGTCCAGCGCCTGAAAGATTATCTGGGCAGAGGCAAAATGTTCAACAATCCGCTCGCCTATTATGAGGAAAATCTGGACGCGTTGGAAGCGCTCAGGGAGGAGATCAGCGAACAGATCCGAAATGGTGCCGTCGACGACTATGCCTCCAAAGACTTACGGCAGATCAGAAGCGATATCATGCGGTGCGAAGAGCAGATGAAGCAGAAGGCGGAACAGATCATGCGCTCCAACAAAGAGTGCATGGCGGACAGCTATTGCACCACACGAAATGGAAGAATATGCGTTCCTGTAAAAAAAGAATACAAGTTCAAGATACCAGGCAGTGTGATCGATAAATCTGCCACCGGAAATACTTTTTTCATCGAGCCGGTGAGCGTCGCAAAATATTGCGAGGAGCTGCAGCTGCTGCGCATCAGTGAGGAAAACGAGGTCTACCGCATCCTGTACACGCTGACGGCAATGGTCGCAGAAGCCGTCAGTGCGATGAGCGAAGATATCCGCATGATGGAAAAACTGGATTTTATATTTTCGAAGGGCAAACTCAGCATCGACATGGACGCCGTGGAACCGGAGATCAACACAGAGCGCCGGATCGCCCTGACAGACGCAAGGCATCCGCTGATGGACAAGGAAGTAAACGTCCCCCTGCAGTTTGAAATCGGAAAGCAGGCGAGAGGAATCATCATAACCGGCCCCAATACCGGCGGAAAGACGGTGGCGATCAAGACAGTCATGCTCTGCTGCATCATGGCGCAATGCGGGCTTCACGTCACCTGCACGGCTGCGGATATCTGCATGAACAGCGGATATCTGTGCGACATCGGGGACGGGCAGGACATCGCCGAAAATCTCTCGACATTCTCGGCACATATCAAAAACGTGCTGGAGGTCTTGGGAGAGGTAAACCGGGACAGCCTCGTGATCATGGACGAGATGGGCTCTGGAACCGATCCCGCGGAGGGCATGGGGATCGCTGTCGCGATACTCGAGGAACTGCGAAAAAGCGAATGTCTGTTCCTTGCCACGACGCATTATCCCGAGGTAAAAGAATATGCGGAGAAGACACCAGATGTCGTCAACGCGAGAATGACCTTCGACAAGGAAACACTGTGCCCCACGTACCAGATGGTGATCGGGGAAGCGGGGGAGAGCTGTGCATTTTATATCGCAGACAGACTCGGCATGCCAGACGAAATGCTGAAAACGGCGATTCGGGCGGCTTATGGCGATGCTGCTGTGGACAGCTACAAATTTCAAAAAGATGAAACTCAAAATAAAGACACCGGTATTTCGAAACATGGCACGCGAAGGATATCAAAGACAAAAAAACTGTCCGCAGGCACAGATCTCAGCACAAAATACAAACGCGGGGACAGCGTGATGATATTTCCCGACAAAAAGATCGGCATCGTGTGTGAACCTGTCAATGAAAAAGGCATCCTGCGGGTACAACTTCAGAATAAAAAGATCTGGATCAACCACAAGCGGGTAAAGCTCCACGTGGCGGCGGAACGGCTCTACCCGGCAGACTATGATTTCTCGATCGTCTTCGAGACCGTGGAAAACCGCAAGTTAAAACACGATATGGAGCGGAAGTACACAGAGGAAACGATACACTATGATCCTGTATAAAACTGCGGAAATCCGCATGACAGAAAGATGCGCAAAACTGCAAAAATCCGTATCGACAGAAAAAAACAGAAACTGTTGTAACGAATCTCTCCCCCAACGGATATATAAGTGAACTCTGCGGAAAGTAAAATCGTCGGCGCCTGAAAGGAGGTCTGCATGGAAGAATTATATAGGGAATACGGAAAAATCGTATATCATTTTCTGCTCTCCGTATGCCATGATACACAGCTGGCGGAAGAGCTGACGCAGGAAAGCTTTCTGCAGGCTTTCCTGTCGTTAGAACGATTTGACGGCAGCTGCAAGATGTCTGTCTGGCTGTGCCAGATTGCCAAACACCTTTTTTACAGGCATCTTGAAAAGATCGGGCGCGAAATCCCGACAGAACAGGCACAAATGCCGGAAGCAAGAGCGTCGGATCATGTTGAACAGACGGCGATCGTCAGGCTGGAACTCATGGATGTACTCAAGGAGATGCAGAAACTCGCGCCGCAGATGCGCGAAGTGATCTATCTGCGCGTGATGGGACAGCTCTCATTCAAGGAGATCGGCGAGATCATGGGCAGGAGCGAGAATTGGGCAAGAGTGACTTTTTACCGTGGAAAGGAACAACTACTTTTAAAAAGAAAGGAGTGGGAGAGCGAATGAAGGGAATCAACTGCAATATCGTCAAAGACCTTTTGCCGTCCTACGTGGACAAGATCTGTACGGAGGACAGCCGGCGCCTGATCGAAGAACATATAGGCGGCTGCGAGCAGTGCCGCACACAGCTTAAACTGCTGCAAGGCACAGAACTTACCGACGAACAGGGAGAGCAGAGACGAATCTCGTACCTGAAAAAGTTAAAAAGGCATTATGAAAAAGGAATCACCAGTCTCGTCCTTCTGACACTGGCGATCATAGGCGCATCCCTGTTTCTGGTAGGGCATAATGACAGGAACCTGCTGTATGTGATCTTCCCCCTGTCTCTGATCGCCGCATACGGTCTGATGCCGGGCAGTCCGCTGGCGGAACAGCGATCGAAGTTTGCGGGAGTACTTATTGCCGGGAGCATCCTGGTAAGCATTTTCCTGGTGGCATATTACGGTCATGCTGTCCTGTATCTCTGTCGCAATGCACTGGATGACATGAAGGAAATAGGTCCATTTGACGTATCATTACACGAAACCGGACCTTACCTGGAAAAAAGGCTTGTCTTTGCGGCAGTCACGCAGCTCGGTTTTTTTGTCCTGTCAAACATGCTGGGCTTGCGCGGATACCGGATCCATAAAAGTATCTATGGACTCACACTGACCGGCTTTTGGCTGGCGACAGGATATATTGGTATCTTGCATAATATGTCGACAACAGAGGAGTTCAGCCAGATTTGGGTTAGGATGACAGCGTGTCTGATGACAGAAGGTATTATCTTTTCTGCGGCAGCCTGCATTTTTGCGAAAAAATACTTTCACATTCGTGACAGCAAAGGGGACTTCCGATGACGGAAGTCTCCCTTTTTATGCGCAGGGGTGCGTAGCGAAATTAGCAGCGTTGCTAAATTGCACAAAGTCCTTTTTACGACAGCGCTCCTGTTCACGTTTCTGTCTGTCATTTTAAATTTGTGCTGGAACAAATTTTTAGCGCAGCTGTTAGATGTTCTCGGAACTACAGATCTTTTTCATTCAGAGAACGGAATGGGTATGTTTTTTGCAACCGGTACATTGATCGTTGTTGTGCACACGATAAGTGAGTATTTGTCGTTGTATCTGTCTGCCTATACCTGCGAAACTTTTGCACATGAACTGCGGATGGGGTATGCCGGATATTATTTACATAGTGACGTTCAGACGCTCTCAAGTCTCAATGTGGGCGAAGAGCAGTCCGCTATGCAGAATGAGTTAAAAGACATCTCTGACTATCTGAGTGAGAATCTTTTTTCATTGATGAAGCAGTTAGGTACGTTTGTCGTCACTGTTATATTTCTGCTCTGCCAAAATATGAAACTGACTATGATTTCTGTGGTTTCGGTGATCCCGCTGATCCTTTACTGTTCCTTTTCGAGCAGGATCATTAAAAATTATACACAGCAATGCCAAAACAGCAGGAAAAAAATCAACGGGCTGGCAGATGTGAGCCTGGAACTGTTTCCGATCATTCAGATTTATGGCGCATATGAGCTGATCAAGGGTTCTATGAAGGAAAATCTATCTGAATGGGGCGATTCAAATATCAAGAAAGAGCGGATTTCTGCCAGACTTATGTCGCTTTCGGGCGTGCTGTCATTCGTGCCGCTTTTGTTATTGCTTGGATCCGGCGGATTTATGGTGATAAATGAAACCATAAGCCTGGGTACTTTCTATATATTTATCAATCTATCGGGAAATGTTTCGGGGTTTTTACAGAACATGCCGGGTATCTATGCTTCTTTTCGGCGATTTAGCGCATCTGTTGACAGATTGGAGGGAAAAATATGGTTCGATACGCAGTTTTTTTAGAAAATATCTCATTCTCATATGAGAGTCATATGGTGATAAAAAACTTATCGCTCAGAGCACAGCCCGGCGAGTACATCGGGATTGTCGGGAACAGCGGATGTGGTAAGAGCACTTTGCTGAAAATTCTTGCCGGTCTTTATGAGCCTGATTGCGGAACGGCTGTCATAGCAGGAGAGCATTTCCCGGAAAGGATCCGAAAGCAGGTAGCGCTTGTCATGCAGAATAACAGTCTTTTTCCCTTGTCCATAAGGGATAATATCACTTGTGGTCATAATATTCCAGAAGAGCTCGTGTGGTCAGCCTGTCAAAATGCGAGCCTCACGAAATGGATCGAGACGCTTCCGGATGGGTTAGATACAAATGTGGGAGAGCGTGGAAACCAGGTGTCGGGCGGACAGGCACAGCGGATCCAGATAGCCAGGGCACTTTGCAAGAATGCTCCGGTCATTTTGCTGGATGAGCCGGTCTCAGCGCTGGATCAGGACACCGGGTATTGTGTTTTGGATACCTTACGCAAACTGACGGATGGCAGGACAGTGATACATGTGACCCATCATCGCGAGACTTTGGACGACAGTTACACAATTTATCGTATGGAGGGAGGCAGAATGATCCGTGAGTGATCTTAGTATATTGGTCAGGAGAATGGGGCTTTGGCGCAAATACATATTTTTACTTTTATTGCGATCGCCGTTTGATGCTTTTAGGACCTGGCTGTCGGCAAATTTGATGAGATCTATTTTCAGATGTCTGGAAATGGATCATTCCGGCGCACTTTTGAGATTATGTGTAGTATACGGCTTGCTTTGCGCAATGCTTTTTGTCTATAATGGAATCATATGGGTGGAATATGCAGCATTTTCTGCCAAAGTAGAGATCTGGCTCCAGAAAAAGATGCTTGATAAAATTTTAAGTTTGCCGATCAAGCAGATAGACCGTCGTTTCAGCGGTGAGTGGATCACAAGATTAAACAGCGATATACAGGCGGCTTTTACAATGATGAACGGTCCGCTCAATATCCCTCATCTTGTAGTCGCTGTCATCAATACAATGTTGTCCTGTCTTTTGATGCTGAAGAGCAGTTTGCTTTTTTTAGGAATAACATGGATGTTTGCGGTTCCGCAACTCGTTATAAACAGCAAGATCGTGTTGAAAGCCAGTCCCAGATTAAAGGAAGCATCGCAAAACGCTATGGCGGAGAATACTTCCGCGATCAAGCCGCTGCTTACGGACGCAGATGCGATCCTGTTGTACGATGCCCAAGCCTTAATGATGACACACTGTGCTGAAAACAGCAGAAGACTGATGAAGATCAATATGAAACTGCATGTGAGAAGGGCTGTCAGCGATGCGACCATGCGCTTGTTCGGGATTGGGGGATATCTAATGATTCTGTTCATAGGGTACAGACTCATTTATAACGGGATGATGGCATTTTCGGATGTCGTTTATTGCTTTCAGGTCAGAGGTTCCATTTTAGCAGGGATGTCCATGCTCATAACCTGCGTGAACAACCTCAAAACAAATTCAGTATGCATAAAAAGGATAAATGATACATTTGAAGAATAGGAGGGCTTTATGAAAAATGATCTTATGCTGATCGGAGAAATCGCAGACTTTTTTGGAATTTCCAGAAAAGCAATACGTTTGTATGAAAAGAAAGGGATTATTAAGCCGGTAAAAGTGGACGCTTCCAACGGGTATCGTTATTATTCGGCTGAACAAGTGCAACAGTTAAATGCACTGTTGGAATTAAAAGCGTTAGGTTTTTCTCTCGACGAAATCAAATTGATCATTGACGGAAAAACGGCGAAAGCGCCATTGCTTGAACTGCTTGAAAAGAAGCGGCAGGCATGGCAGGAAACTATGAACTGCGCCAGATACAAAGAGGAATGTCTGGGCGAGATCATCAAAAATCTGCAAGTTTCCGGCGCGGCACAAAAGATTACTGAAATGACAGAAGAAGAGCGGGCGTGGCTGTTGGTAAAGATGGTTTGCCTTGAGGACGTCAGGACACAGAAGATTCTAAGTGAAGCGCTGTGGTTATAGAATATTGCAAGCAAACCCGCGGCGTCTCAAGCAGGGAGAAGTCGATAAAACCGATGTGCACCGCAGGCGCCGGATCGATGTAGTTACTGCCTCTGGTGAGGTTGTCGAACGAGCGGCACAGATAGCTCAAGGCGCGTTCCTTCCAGTTGCCGTAGTTGATGACCTGCATCTCGAGATCGAGGTGTGTCTTCTTGTTGACAGTGACTTCCACGTCGAGCACGAAGGTCTTGTCGTCGATAGATTCCCCGAGAATGATCGGGTTTGCGATCTCCACGTCAAGCGTCTCGGGATCCAGATGGAGCAGGGTGCCGACAAGCCCTGCGAGAACTTTTGCGTTTTTCTGCAAAACAGCTCGGAACGTGTAAGTGTAAATAGCTTTCGCGGAATTTGAATCATTTTTCTTGTTGTAATTCAGATAGCCGGCGTTTTAATTCTGCGATGACAGCATCCTTATCTGCAAGTTCAGCCCTCTGTTGCGCAATGAGGGCATCTTTTCTGGCGTTCTCCTCCACCTGATATTTTTGATATAGCTCGTACTCCGCTCGTCTGCGGCACTGCTCCTTGACCATGCGGTCAGCGCTGAGTTCATACATTGTGTTAACAGCTGATTCCATATATTGATCCATCGTAGCCATAGCCTTCAACTCCTCCCAGGTCTTAGCTTTGAAGAGTTTCGCCCACTGGTCGATCTTGTGCAGGCGATCCTCCTCGGTAGCGAGTTCGATACTATTTAATTCTACCACAGACAGCCACATCTTGTCTGTATAAATCCTGTGGTTTTTTACATTTTTCATCTTGTATGTGGCATAGAATTCGGGGGCGTCCCCAAACAGGGAGAAGTCGATAAAACCGATGTGCACCGCAGGCGCCAGATCGATGTAGTTACTGCCTCTGGTGAGGCTGTCAAACGAACGGCACAGGTAACTCAAGGCGCGTTCCTTCCAGTTGCCATAGTTGATGACCTGCATTTCAAGATCGAGGTGTGTCTTCTTGTTGACAGTGACTTCCACGTCGAGCACGAAAGTCTTGTCGTCAATGGATTCACCGAGGATGATCGGGTTTGCGATCTCCACGTCGAGCGTCTCGGGATCCAGATGGAGCAGGGAGCCGACAAGCCCTGCGAGAACTTTTGCGTTTTTCTGTAAAACGGCTCGAAACATGTAGTCGTTTGTCATGTTGTAGGGTATCTTTCCACTGGCGTTTGCAAGGGATATTGTGCTGGTTGTATTTGAGTGGCTCATATGTTCAGGCAATTATCCTTTCAGGGTATGAAATTAAGATATATTTTTGACTGCATCCGATCGGTGTGGAGCACATCGTAGCATATCGAAAAAGCACATGTCTACCCAAATGTCAAAATTAATACGCGAAATGGCAAAAATAGCACAGAATTAGCAGTAAGCTCTCTCAAAAATAGAAGTTGACAGCATTGGTCTAATGTGTTAAACTAACAATGAGTTTAATGTGTTAGACCAATGGGTGCTGGAAGGCGCTTCCCCTATCCAACGCACCATACAATAAACAGGAAAGGCGGAGATGATGATGGAGACACCAAAAATATTTGAAAGCGAGTACCGTTTCTGCGAGATATTGTGGGAGAATGAACCTGTGACAAGCAGTGAGCTGGTACGTCTGTGCAGCGAACGGTTAGAGTGGAAGAAATCGACTACATATACCGTGATCCGACGCCTCTCCGAGCGAGGAGTCCTGAAATCCGAGGGGACAGTTGTGACATCGCTCGTCTCCAAGGAGGAAGCGCAGTCCGCGGAGAGCGCAGAAGTAGTTGAGCGGACTTTTTCCGGCTCCCTGCCAAGCTTTATCGCAGCCTTCGCGCGGAGAAAAACTCTCTCCAGACAGGAAGTCGACGAGATCCAGAGGATCATCGATGCCTACAAAGAGTAGTGCACGCGCTAAATATGGAGGATTCATATGGAGAAACTATTTATCAATATATTTCAGATGAGCATCTATGCAAGTTATCTGATCCTGGCTGTTCTCCTCGTCCGTTTTCTGCTGCGGAAAGCGCCGAAAAGCATGCGGAGTTTTCTGTGGCTTCTGGTTGGGATCCGTCTGCTGGTTCCGTTTTCGGTGGAATCTGTGTTCAGCCTGATTCCAAATACACAGATCGCAGATGCGGTCATCGACACAGCTGTGCAGTCAGAGCCAGACACGCTGTCAAACATCCCTGCCACAAAACCATCGGTCAGCCAGTCCGTGAACACGATCCTGCCAGCCAATAGTAAACACACAGACAAAGCGCAGACAGCGGTGCAGTTCTGTGCGAAGATATGGCTGGCGGGAATGGCGCTGATGCTCGGCTATATGGTCATCAGCTGGCTGCATCTCAAAGGACGCGTCAAAATGTCCGTGCCAACAGATGCAGCGCTGGATGGCGGCAGCACAAAAATCAGCCAGAAGATTTATCAAAGTGACGCGATCGAGAGTCCGTTTTTATTCGGGATCATCAAACCGCGCATTTATATTCCAAACCGTGTTGACAGTGATGCGCTTTTCTATGTAGTCCTGCACGAGATGACGCATCTGAAAAGAAAAGACCATCTGGTCAAACCAGCCGGATTCATTCTTTTGTCCGTCTACTGGTTCAATCCTTTGGTGTGGGCTGCCTACATCATGCTGTGCAGGGACATTGAGCTGATCTGCGATGAGAAAGTTGTCAGACAGCTCGGTTCATCGTGCAAAAAAGCATACTCGCAGGCACTTTTGAACAGCACCGTGAACCGCCGTGTGATCGCAGCCTGCCCGGTTGCCTTTGGCGAGGTGAGTGTAAAAGAGCGCGTGAAAAACGTACTGGATTACAAAAAGCCGGCATTCTGGGTGCTGGCGGCAGCAGTGCTGGCATGTATCATCGTGCCGGTCTGCTTTATGACACAGAAGAAAGCGAGCAGCTCTGCAAATCCGGACATCCAAGGCAAAGAAAATTACTTTTTGGACGATTTTAATGCAATGTCAGGCGATTATGAGATGCTCAATCCGGAACAATATCCCTTAGTCCCTTCGCTGAGATTAGGCGATGACGGCACGTTCACATTTTCTTACAGTGTGATCAGCTCCTATCTGCCCTATGGGACGTATGAGCGAAAGGACAATATCCTGACAGCATCGACTGATGACGGAAAATATCACTATCAATTTACATGTGTCGGTGACGTCAATGACAGTCTGTTGTTTTTTGACACGGCGCATTCTTCCGATGTGACGGACATCGACACGAAATTGAACGCTGACGCACCGATCAGAGATGGTTCGATATTTGTCAAGAACATCCTATCCCAAACGCTTTCCGACGCGCGGGAACTGTCACAGACCTTCAATCAAAATATAGCGCAGGGCACGACGATGACCGCTTCCGAGCTCCAGGATCAGCTGCTATCCCTGACAGAATTGCAAAGACAGCTGACAGTGAAAGAGACGCAGGTGCAGCGTCAGCTGGAACGGTCAAAGGACTTGCAGCTGACACCGGAGGAATCAGCCGTTCTTGAGACAACACTGCAGGGGTGGATCCAGGCGTCCCGATCTGCCGCACAACAGCTTGAGGAAGATCTGGCTGCCTGCCAGTCCATGATCGACGCGTCAGAAGTTATCCAGACGGAATCCAGCGCGTCTGAGTATACATTATCGACATCTCCCCGGGTCATCACAAGCCAGAATGTGGACGACACGATCGCCAAGGACGCAAAACTGCTTGAAGCGCTGTTTCCAGACCACCATGAATCCATCCCGAATGTCTCCTTTCCCTGTAATGTGGATCTGAACGGGGACGGCGCGGATGAGAAGCTTGCGTTTACCAATCTGGGCTACAACGGCGGAGACGGCGGATATGCGCTGACAGTCACAGACACCGAGACCGGAAACAAGATCCCGCTGCCGGACGGCTACACGGAGGAGAGCGGTTTTCCAATCCACACTTTTTATTCTGTGCAGCAGGGGGAGGAAGCGCAGTTGCTGATCCTGCTCGGGGAGCCGGAGAGCGGCAAGACCATCGCGGGGATCCTGCAGGAGCCTCTCTATAGGATCTATGAACGGCGGAACCTGTACGACGGATTGAAGAACGTCCTGCCGGATCACACCTGTGGGATCGGCGCGGCAGATGCCCTGAGCGGCTGCAGCGTTTTCCGCTATGAAGATGAAGAAAATCCGGTTATTTTATTGAAGACTTATGTTTCGGGGTTCCTCGGACATGTCGATACGCTGGGATATGTCATCACGGAGCTGCGGCTGCAAGAAGACAACACATGGATCTCAAAGCACTATTTTCTGTTCGACGGCTGCCTGGATCCAGCCGCAGCACCGCAGGAAACAGGAATCCCGTCAGGGAACGGCAACTCATTTCTTCCATTCGACGAACAGACAGATGTGAATTTTATACAATTATCGCCAGAAGATTAAACAAATGTTTATGGTATTTTGTGCAACCTGTATGCTTTTTGTATCATAATTTGAAATTTTACATCTATAACTGTAGATGATGAACAGATGACAACGTGGATCATTTTTCCATGCTGATCCTTGTGATAGTCTTGTTTTCCTACTGTGCATTTTAGGATAAGCAATGATTATTGGCCTGTTTTTTACAGAAAGGCAGTATATAACTTGACAATTGAAAGTTCTCAATAAAAAATAACCCTTTCGCATAAATCTATGGCATCTTTAAGTTACCAATACTTAAGAAAAGAATAAACCATGGAAAGAGTTATTTCATGTATCAGTTTACCATACTTTCCAGTGGTTTACCATACGATTATGATGAATTTTATTGAAAATGTTTTATGCCTTTTTGAATCCTGTTTCTCTCGTAAAGCCGCTGATAAGTGAATCAATCACATTCTGCGGTCTTTTAACTTCCAGTCCATGCACAAGGCAGATGCAATGCAGACTGTCAAGCAGTGTATGGCAGTTTGATACGGACGGCAAAGTTTCCAGTGCAACAATTTCTCTTATCAGTGGGTGCAGACTGATTTTCCGGTTTTCTCTGTCATCATGGATAAAACCGTATTTGGCGAGATAATTCACATCATTATAATGAGGGCAGTTTCAGCCAGTTTTTTAAAGCATTTTTTAATACGCCGGAGGCAGACAGCATGGAAAGGTTACGCAGGACATCAAGGCAGGAATCGGACAGGTTCCCAAGCTGTAACAGTTTCTTTAAATGCTCTGCCATCAGTCCGTCGGTGTAATCTCCATCCTTATATAGTTCAACAGCTTCACCGAAAGAAATGCTCAGTCCGCAGGTCTGTAATTCATATAGCAGTTCTTCCGCTTCCATGCCGCTTGCGGATAAGGACAACACAACAGTCAGCGTATGGCTGTGTACGGTATGTATGATTTGCTTTGCTGCCAGTGTATCTTTCTTTGCGGAAAGGCACAGACGGTAAAGCAGTTCCGGCAGTTCGGTAGCTGTATCCAGCTTTTTTAATTCCATAATGGGGTACTGCGTGGGACGGCATCTGGTAGTTATCAATAGCTGGAAATCATTCTGTGCAAATTCCCTGAAAAAGCTGTCATCCTTTGGGAGTACATTGAAATTATCAAGAATAATAAGGCTGTCATGGCGCAGTAGCTGATATTGATGAGATTCACCAGTATTCCCCCCCCTTTCCGGCTGCGGACCATGTATGCGCATAACGACCAGAAAGATCTCTGCTCATAGTAACTTACTTCTATGTTCCACCAAAACGAATACAGGAACAGGCGATGTACGGCATCCACCCGCTTCCCGTCCGGTTAAGTGGTGCTTTCTCCTGCCATGCACAAAAGATCTGCAGCTGTGCAGGAAAAACAGTCCTGAAAAACAGCCTTCCAGTGCCGTTTTTTTTTCGTGGAAGTCACATAAGCCATGACTTCACGCGCCCCAAAGATATTTGTCAGTACACGGCGGCATCCGATATAACAATCACCCACCTTTTCGCCGGAAAGGACAAAGTCGCTGTCTGTCGACAGATTTCGTTGTAAAGCAGTTTATGCATATGCTATAATTTTTCTATTACTGATAAAAGTAATTTAAAAAGGAGGAGCTACACCATGAATAACATTCTCTATGTTGAAGATGATTTGAGTTTAATTGACGGCTTAAAATATACTTTGGAAACAAGTGGTTATATGATTGATATTTCAAGGACTGTAAAAGAGGCTTTGACACTTTTTAAACAAAGTCAATATGATTTGCTTTTGTTAGATGTTACATTGCCGGACGGAACAGGTTTTGATATTTGTCGTGAAGTGCGAAAACTATCAACTGTTCCTATTATATTTTTAACTGCGTCTGATGAAGAAATCAGCATTGTTAGAGGGCTTGACATGGGGGGAGATGATTACATCACAAAGCCATTCAAGTTGAATGAACTTCTTTCAAGAATCAAAGCCTTGTTACGCCGTTCTACGCAATTTTCAAAAGCAGATACAATTTTAGAAGCAAACGGAATTAAGATAGATACAATCGAGCGTCTTGTTTGGAAAAAAGGCACTTTATTAGAGCTTACTCTGATAGAATACAAGTTATTATGCTTGTTCATGCAGAATCCTAATCATTTGTTGACAAGAGAAATGATATTAGACCTCTTATGGGACGGAAACGGAAACTATGTAGATGATAATACGCTCTCTGTTTATATACGCCGGTTACGAAGTAAAATTGAAGATACGCCGAATGTGCCTGCATTTTTATTGACTGAGCGTGGGTTCGGTTACAAATGGATTGTGGAGTGAAAATATGGGTAAATTAGGAAAAGAAACAAGGGATTTTATTTACAAAATTACGGTTGTCTGTGTGATTTCGTTTCTACTCGCTTTCGGCATTTCACAGTATTTAGCAAAAGAATATCAATCAGAATTGGTATCGCATGATTATGCTATTGCGGGTTATCTTATGAACCATTCAGACGATTTAGTCGTTGCTGCTTTTACCGCTGAAACGAGCGCAGATGATTTATCGAAAGGACATAACGCTTTAACGGCAGTTGGTTATTCAGATACCGTTTCAATAAAATTATTCCCCTCTGTTTTGGCGTACCGAAATAAGACTATGGCAATTATTTTCATTCTCTTATTGTTCATTTTTGGCTCTATATACATATTTGTGTCCTTATACCTATATAGGCAGCATAGAGCAATAAGAAACGCTGAATTTTCCATACGGGGTTTTTTAGACGGAAATACTATGTGCCGCATTGAATGTGAAGAATCCGGAGATTGGTACAGTTTTTTTCATAGTGTCAATGAACTTTCGTCTATTTTATCTGCTCATGCAGAAAATGAAAAAAGGACAAAAGAATTTTTACAGGATATTATTTCAGATGTATCACATCAATTAAAGACACCGTTATCCGCTTTAAAAATGTATAGTGAAATTATCAGCAGCCATTCGACGGACAGCGCATGTATAAATGATTTTTCAGAAAAATCCATGCGGGAAATTCGGCGAATTGAAGATGTTGTTTACACATTGTTAAAACTGGCAAGGCTTGACGCAGGTATTATACAAATGGAAAAGACGCAGGAATATATTTCTGTCCTTATGCAAGATGTTCTGGAACGATTTGAAGTTTGGGCTGAACGAGATAATAAAGAGATTATTTTGTCGGGAAAAGATAATATTTTACTATATTGCGATGCGCTCTGGTTTTCAGAAGCAGTCGGCAATATTATTAAAAATGCTCTTGAACATACAGAAAAAAACGGACTCATTACAATTCGTTGGGAACAAACTCCATTATTAACTCAAATTGTAATTGAGGACGACGGAAAGGGAATACACCCAGAGGATTTATACAATATCTTTAAACGCTTTTATCGGAGCCGTTATTTGCAAGATATTCATGGTATTGGGTTGGGGCTTCCGCTTGCAAAAGCTATTGTGGAAATTCATGGTGGAACTATTTCAGTGACAAGTAAACTGGGCGAGGGGACAACTTTTACACTAAATTTTTTCAATCTTACAAATGAGTAAGGCAGGATTCACTTGATTGTAAGTTAATAAGAGTATGATTTGCCTAAAAGTGAAAGGTAGGTAATCATTATGAAAATTCTTGAGGTACATGACTTGTGCAAAACTTATGGCACAGGTGAAACAACGGTTCATGCGTTGAACCATATTAACTTTTCTGTTCAAAAGGGAGAATTTATTGCCATTGTGGGAGAATCCGGCTCTGGAAAAAGTACACTTTTAAATGTAGTAGGTGCATTGGATAATCCTACTTCTGGTAGCGTTATTATTGACGGAAAAGAAATTTTTTCTATGTCTGAAAAAAAGCTGACTGTTTTCCGGCGGCAACATATGGGGTTTATTTTTCAGTCATTTAATCTCATTCCAGAATTAAATGTAGAGCAAAATATTACATTCCCATTACTATTAGATTACAGAAAGCCAGACATGAAATATGTCAATGAACTTTTGAATGTATTAGGGCTTGCTGACCGCAGAAATCATTTGCCGAGCCAGTTATCCGGAGGGCAACAGCAAAGGGTAGCAATCGGGAGAGCTTTAGTTACCCGTCCTGCCCTAATTATGGCAGACGAACCGACGGGCAATCTTGATAGCAAAAATAGCCAGGAAGTAATTGCACTTTTACAGTCTATGTCTGCAAATTATCAGCAAACGATTCTAATGATTACACACAACGAAAATCATGCAAGTGCAGCCGACAGAGTTTTCCGTATGTCGGACGGCATACTGAAAGATTTGGGGGTGTCGTCGAAATGAAAAGTTATCTGGGACTGGTTCCGCAATATGAAAAGGTACACAAAAAAAACAACCGAATATCCGTTATTTGTATTGTCCTGTCCGTATTATTGGTAACTGCCATTTTTAGTATGGCTGATATGGCAATCCGCGCACAAAAAAATTATTTCATTAAGACACAGGGGGAATATCATATAAGCCTAACTGATATTGACGACGAAACCGCTGCTCTCCTTAATACGAGAATTGACGTTTCTCTTTGTGGTTGGGTGCTTCAAGGCTGTACTGGTTCTCTTGGGGGAAAAACAGTTAGTTTTGTCGGTGCGAATGAAAACGCTTTTACCACACTAACGGAAATGAATATCCAGACCGGAACATACCCGACAGAGGAAAACGAGGTTTTACTAAACGAAACAGCTTTAAATTCACTGGGACTTTCTATTGGAAATACTGTTTCAATTTCTATTCCCAACGGTTCTCAAAAGGAGTATTTTATCACTGGTACATTTGAAGATATGTCAAGCCTGTTAAAAGCAGATGTATATGGTGTGGCGTTAAGTGAAAATGGATTCCGCGCGATTGCTGATGAAAATGCGAAAAATGGTTCGACTTTTCGTATTTTATTCAAAAATGGGGTTTCTATTCAAAATGCCATTGAAGAAATAAAATCAGCCTATGGGTTAAATGATGAACAGGTGGCAGAGAATACCGCTTTGCTTGGTTTAATGGGGCAGAGTGAAAACAGCACTATGCAATCTCTATATATTGTGGCTGCTTTTCTTGTTAGCTTGGTCTTAATTGCCGGTACTGTTATGATTGCAGCCAGTTTTAACACAAATGTGTTAGAGCGAGTACAATTCTATGGATTATTACGGTGTTTGGGAGCCTCAAAAAAACAAGTACAGCATTTTGTCATATTGCAAGGAATACGCCAAAGTATAAAAGGGGTTCCGATTGGTTTAATTGCCGGACAAATCATTACATGGTGTGCTTGCTTGCTGTTAAAATTTATAAGTGTGGATAGATTTTCAGAAATACCTTTGTTTCAATTTAGTTGGATTGGTTTAATTTCCGGAGCGATTATAGGATTTTTAATTGTACTTTTGGCTTCTCTGTCTCCGGCAAAAAAAGCGTCCAGAGTGTCGCCTGTTACAGCAATTAGCGGAAATATAGAACTTGCGAACAAAAGAGCTGCCAACACAAAGCTTTTCCATGTGGAAACAAGTATGGGAATTTTTCATGCCCTATCAGGAAAGAAAAATCTGTTTCTTATGACATGCTCTTTTGCAATAAGTATTATGATGTTTTTATCTTTTCAAGTTATGGTGGTTTTTTTGAATCAAGGTATGCCCGCACTTTCATCATCAGCGGCAGATATATCTATTTCTAAAGGAAACACCTACTTAAACAACTCACTGATACAGGAAATAACTTCTCTCGTCGGCGTAGATAAAGTGTACGGAAGAATGGAACAATCGGACTTAGCTGCTTCTTATAATGATGAAAGCGGTACAGTTACGCTTGTATCCTATGATGATATTCAATTCAAATGGGCAAAAGATGACTTAAACAGTGGTAACATAACGCCTGCACAGGGGAATGAGGGCTATGTCTTAGTAACCTATTATGACGGAATGACTTGGAATGTTGGTGATACTGTAATTCTCGGTACTGCAAAGGGTGACAGGCAAGTAACAATAGCGGGAATATTATCCACGATAAACGCCCAAAACAGTGCGGGAAGTAATGGCTATATGATATGTTCCGAAGATACTTTTAGTGATATTATCGGAAATCCGGGTTATACGACGATAGACGTTCAACTTTCTGACACAGGAAATGATGATACTGTTAATTCAATTAAGAGCCTTTTAACCTCTGACAGCTCTGTTTCAGACAAACGGTTGTCAAATTCTGAATCGCAAAGCTCATACTATACAGGAGCGATATTCATTTATGGATTTCTGATTATTATAGCGTTGATAACAGTATTTAATATTTTTAATAGCATGAATGCCAGTGTCGCTTCCCGAACAAGACAATATGGTATTATGCGTTCTATTGGCATGAGCACAAATCAACTCTATAAAATGATTGCTGCCGAAGCTATTACTTACGCTGTATCAGGGTGCATAGTTGGGTGTGTCTTAGGACTGCCCCTTAATAAAATGATGTTTCTGTTCTTGATTACAGATAAATGGGGAATAGATTGGAGCATTCCCGCTAGTTCATTACTGTTGATTGTTCTCTTATGCTTTATATCAGCGGCAATCGCAATCGGGCGACCGATTAAACAGATAAGCAAAATGGCAATTGTAGATACAGTCAAAGTACAGCAATAGCACTTTTGTAAAAACCGCCTATGACGAGTAACATCATCATAAGCGGTTTTTATATCTTACAAATGAGTAAGACGAAATTCATGTGTTTGTAAGCTGACTTTGTTATGATTGGAACAAATAAATTTTACCTGTTCTGCCGAACGACGGCAAAAGAAAAAAAGCCGTCGCGGAGCAGAAGCACTTTCATGCGCCTACTATTTTTCGGCGGCTTTGATTTTCAGAGCCGCCGTTTCTTTTTGCCTATCAGAAACCTACGACGACCCTAAACCATGTAAAAGGCATGGCGGCTTTAGGAGGGAGCCGCCATGAGCTATAAACCATATCGACAAATTCTTACATTCTTTGATTTGTCAAAAAAGCCCGACCGCCGCCGGGAACATTTCTACCCTTAGATATGAACTATTAAATCATCTAAATACTTTTTATTATTCCTATGCGCCTGTCCGCGTCTTTTTGCGGACGGGCGCATTTTGTATGCTTAAAAAAATTTTTGAAAAAATTTCCGAAAATATTTGGCTTTTTTTCAAGGCTCCGTATTACCCCGCGAAAAGGGGGAAGCACCACCAACTTTCAACAAGAAAGGAGCATATCAAGGCTCTTTCCATTATGGAAAGGAGCATAACGATGTCGGAAAAAAGACGGGATAATAAAAATCGTATTCTCCGCACCGGAGAGAGCCAGAGAAAAGACGGGAGATATGCCTACAAATATATAGATACCTTTGGGAAACCGCAGTTTGTTTATTCTTGGAAGTTAGTGCCTACGGACAAAACCCCGGCAGGAAAGCGCGACGATATAGCGTTGAGGGAAAAAGAGAAAGAAATCCAAAAAGACCTTGACGACGGTATCGACCATATCGGAAAGAAAATGACGGTCTGCCAACTCTACGCAAAGCAGATACGCCACCGGGCAAATGTGCGGCATGGTACAAAGCAGGGGCGAAAACAGCTCATGCGGATTTTGCAGGAGGATAAACTTGGAGCCTGCCGGATTGAAAATGTGAAGCTCTCCGACGCAAAGGAATGGGAGTTACGCATGAAAGAAAAAGGTTACGGCTTCAAGACTATTAACAACCACAAGCGTTCCTTAAAGGCTGCCTTTTACACAGCCATACAGGACGATTGTATTCGTAAAAATCCATTTGACTTCCAGTTGAACACCGTCCTTGAAGATGATACGGAACCAAAGGAACCTCTATCCCCTACGCAGGAAGCGGCTTTTCTGTCCTTTGTGCAGCATGATAAAGTCTATCAGAAATACTACGACGAGATTATCATACTGTTAGGGACAGGGCTTCGCATTTCGGAACTCTGCGGACTGACGGAAGCTGACATTGACTTAGACAAACAGCTTATCAATGTAGACCACCAACTTTTGAAGATTGCAGACGTGGGCTACTATGTGGAAACGCCTAAGACTAAAAGCGGCAACCGGGTTATTCCTATGAGTGAAAAAGTGTTGGAAGCATTTCAACGGGTGCTGAACAAACGGAAATATGCACAACCTGTTATTTTAGAGGGCTACACAAAGTTTCTGTTCCTTAACCGGAACGGTTTGCCAAAAGTGGCAGTCAACTATGAAAGTATGTTTCGGGGGCTTGTAAGGAAATACAACAAAACGCAAAAGGTAGCATTGCCAAAGGTAATGACACCGCACACCTTACGCCACACATTCTGCACCACGTTAGCAAATGCGGGAATGAACCCAAAAGCATTGCAGTACATCATGGGACATTCCAACATCAATATGACGCTGAACTATTACGCACACACAACTTCCGAAACGTCAATAACAGAAATGAAGCGGCTGATTGCATAGTAGTAAATGGAGAATTTACTACTCCACATACTACTTTTGAACACAAAAACATACGGGGATATAAGAAGATTTGAGAGTATCTTCCATAACAAAAAATGCCGGAAAAGCCTGTAACAATAGGCTATACCGGCATATAAGAACTTTTGAAAAGATAATCAAAAATTACTTTGTGATTTAGGTTAAAAAAATTTAAAAATAGACGATATATTAGATAGAATATCACAAAATGATATACGTTGCTGATTAATGTTGGAGTATGAAGAGGGGGATGACGTTGAAAAAGAAAGATATCTTAAACAAAAGAGAAGAAGAACTGATGAACTATCTTTGGGAAATCAAGAAACCTTTGACTGCAAGCGAGATGGCAAAACAACTGGAATCCGATGGCTGGACGAATATCACGCTGTGCAGGACAGTGCAGTCTTTGTCCGACAACGGCTATCTTGAAGTGGCTGGGCTTGAAAAGACTACAAAAACATATGCGAGGAAGCTGGTGCCATCGCTCACAAAGGAAGAATACTATTCGTCTGTTCTGAGAAACAGGGGAATCAATGAAAACTCTCTGGCAGATCTTACTGCCGCCCTGATTGGCGTGAGCAGAAAAAATCCGCGGGAAAAGGATGCAGAAGTGATTGCCAAGCTGGAAGAAGTCATTGCTTCCCTCAAGGCAGACCAGTTCAAAGATCAATAAGGCAAGCGCATGTATATTACATTTTTTTCTGTCTGCATGGCAGTGTTGTGGAGCAGTATTCTTATTTTGATTTTTTATGTGTTAAGAACAAAATTTAAATTAATTGAAGTCTGTAGCGTGTCAGGCGTGATTGTCTTATACTTGTTTTGTATGATACGAATGGCGGTTCCCGTGGAATTTCCATGGACAAAGATCATATTCGGCGGAACACTCTATAACAGAATATACTATTTTTTCTGTATCGAACGAAATATAGGAAATAGTATTTCGGTGTTTGATTTGTTGCGTTGGATCTGGTATTTGGGAACAATTCTGATTTTATTGCATTATTTGATACAGTATGCGAAGCTTGCCCGTTATTTTGGGGAAATGCCGTTACAAAGAAACAGCAGGGCAGCACAAATCGTAGATACGATATGGAACGGCAGCAAAAAGCCGGACATACTTCAAACTGCAACAGTCAAAACGCCCTGCTGCTTTGGCATACTGCGTAAAAAGATTATCATACCTGATAAGCGATATACAGAGGAACAATTAAGGTTTATACTCCTTCACGAGTGTTCCCATCTGAAGAATAACGATATTCTGGTAAAGAATCTGATTAACATATTATGCGCGCTTTATTGGTGGAATCCTTGTGTATATTTGTTAAAAAAGGATTTGCGTCAGAGTCTGGAAATCCGGTGTGACCTGACGGCAGTACAGCAGCTGGCGCATTCGTCAAAAGGCGATTATCTGGCGGTCATATTAAGTGAATATAAGGATAGTCTTAAAACAGGAAATGCTACAGGGCTCCATTATGATAATCCGAAGCTGCTCCTTGAACGATTTCAATTGGTTGCAAAGGAAAGACGTATTTTTGCAAAGAAAGGAAATATTCTTGCATGGACGATCGCCGGCTTTCTGCTTTTCATTTCGTACTCTTTCGTTCTTCAGACCGAATATGAAGCGCCGATGGAAGATATAGAAACAGAGCAGGATGCGCATGAAGTGAATCAAAATAATTCGTATTTGATCAAGACGGATACTGGGACTTATTTCGTTCACATTCTAAATAAGGATGTAGCGATAAGCGAGGAAATGGCTCAACTGATGATAAAAGACGGTTTTACTGTAATAGATAAAAGTGAATGGTAAACTGTCCTGACAAGGAGGATTCGTATGCAAGATGGATGAAATGACTGCGTTATGGGAAACTTCTATATGAGGAGTAAATATTCTGATTTTAATAGAGCGTATAAAAAAGTGAAGGCAGGGAGGTAAGATTATGGCGATAACAGGAGTAAATCAGTATACAACGTATGCAAATTACTACACTCAGACAAAACCAAAGGACAGTTCTGAAAATACAAAAAATGCAACAGAACAGCAGACGGCAGAAAAAACGTACAGCAATACGCGTGAGTATAGTAATTATCTGACAGAAAAATATAAGTGCTTGAAAAGCACTGAGTATTCTGTGGAGATAAACAGTTCACTTTTGTCGAAGGCATTAGGAGATGAAAAGACATCAGAATGGTTGGAATACAATCTGGCTTTGATACCTGAAAATGTTGAAAAAATAAAGTCTACGCAAGCGGCAAGAGGGTGTAAGGTATTAAGCTGCAGCATAAAGATAAACGGATATGATAGTATGACAGCAGAAACGTGTGTTACAGATGAGGTTGATTCGGGAACAGAAAAAGCAAGAGAAGAATTGCGAGAAAGAATTAAGAAGATCAGAGAAGAAAAGAAAGATGAGGAAGAGAAGGCAGAAGAAAAAAGACAGGAGGATGAAGCGTCAGAAAAGCTGCAGCTAGATAAAAATATAAAGCTGCGATATGATTCGGGTATAGTGATTGCTGGTAATATGATGAAAAGAAACGGCTTTGACCAAAAGATGTAGAAAAGGGGGAAATATGAAGGATACAGCGTATTACAATTATTATAATATTCCTTATCGTTACACACCGGATACGCCGAAAACACCTGCATGGAAGGAAGAACTGAAAGTAGTAAAGGATCAAGTGAAGAGCAACAACCATGATCCGCAAAGCGATATGTATAAAGCATGTGAGAAGCTGGAAGATACATATTATGCTATGGGCGTAAGAAATCGGGCGAAGTACACAACGGTAGATCAGGTGTACAATGCACTTCATGAAAAATATTATCATACAGCTTACTATAAGCAGTTCAGTGAGCAGGAAGTAATTGCCATGCATGATAATGAACTGCAAATGACGCTATTTGGGTGTCTGAGTGGGGGAGCAAGTTTCTACGATCCCCATTTAAAAGGAGAAGTGCGTGATGTAACGCAGAAACAGGCACATGAGTACAACCGAAAGACCATCAATATGCAATTATGCAATATTTTTGGAAATGCAGGGATTGACAGCGCCATGCTGAGCAAGTACAACATGACTTTCTCAATTGACCCTTACAATTATTCCCTCAAAGTATCAGGTGTTGATGATGCAGGACTGACCGCAATGCTTGAAAAGCTGTTAAATAAGGATCATAACGCGCGAGAACTTTTTTACCATATCATGCACAGTAACAGGGCGTCCATATCCGATTATGCGAAAGCAAAATATCACACCCTGAACAGTTTCGCGAGCGTGACAGGACAAGATCCACGGCAATACCGGCAGACGGAAGCCGGACTTGTGAATGACAGGGGTGAAAATATTCTGGATATTTACAGGGAGGCATTAAAGACTTCTGATGCAGTACCTGCTCAGTTTAAAGGGACTGCCTACAACGTCTTTGAGGAAAATATCAGGAAGCTTCTGGCAGAGGGCTTTTACCGTATTCCAGACTTAAACCTGCGTATTGGCTATAAGGACGGAATGTTACAGGATCTTCCGAATGAAGACATTATGCACAACAGCTTTGATCAGACAGTCTGACAAGTGCAAGCAATATAGCTGTATAGTTACTATGTTTCATCAACATCGTTTCATCATAATTCTATAAAATTAGAGGGGGAAAGAAAAATGTCTGAGATAAATTATGAGATTTCTGCTTCAATGCAAAATCGTTTCGCAGTACACAGGGAGAATCGTTTGAAGTCAAATGACATAGTGTCAGAAACGTCAAGCAGAGAACAACTGGACAGTGTGGAAATAAGTGATGAGGCTGTCAGACAGCAGAATGAAAATGCGTCTCTGGATAAAAAATTGGAAGCACTTATGCATCATTTTATGGAACAGTTTTCAAGTTCCAAATCACTTGATATGTACAGGGTAGATGATCCGTTCAAAATGGAATTGTGTGCATCGTCAGGTTTCGGAGATAAAAACTTGTTTCAAGACAATTCAGAATGCCAGTATAAAGTGTTTGACGCGTGGCTGAAAGAAAATGCGAGTGAACTTTCTGAAGAAACTTGTGCAAAGATTCAGGAAGCAGTAAAAAATGCTACGACGGTAATGGACCAGTTTAATGCAATGTCTGGCTATCGTGGGACATCATTTGAGTCAGTTGCATTACTTGAAGTCAGTAGGTTTGCATTGGAAAATGTAAAGAACACAATCGTTCCTGAAAGCCAGCGTTCGGATTTTGGAAAGTTGATCGACGAATATGTCCGCTTTAATGAGGAATCCAGAAATAATATTATGGAGCGAATGACGCCAAATTATATGTATGAAGATATTGGAAAAAGTACGCAATTTCTTAGAAATAAAGATGAACTGATTTCCAGTCAGCGAAGTTTTTACAAGCGGGAAAAAGAGGATATAAGAGATTTGTTAAGAGAATATTATTCTGAAACATCCAATAAATCCAAAGTAAAGACAAAACTGCAGCAATATATAGAACGGTATCATAAAAAGAATAATCCTATGTATTCGGATAGTAGTTTGTTTGATAAGGGATTCGTTAATTTAATGGTGCAATAACTTTAATAAGAGCGTATAAAAAGGTGAAGGCAGGGAGGTAAAATTATGGCGATAGCAGGAGTAAGTCAGTATACAACGTATGCAAATTACTACACTCAGACAAAATCAAAGGACAGTTCTGAAAATACAAAAAATGCAACAGAACAGCAGACGGCAGAAAAAACGTACAGCAATACGCGTGAGTATAGTAATTATCTGACAGAAAAATATAAGTGCTTGAAAAGCACTGAGTATTCTGTGGAGATAAACAGTTCACTTTTGTCGAAGGCATTAGGAGATGAAAAGACATCAGAATGGTTGGAATACAATCTGGCTTTGATACCTAACGTAGCTGATAATTTCAAATCGGCAGCGGCAGCAAATGGTAGTAAGATATTAAGCTGCAATATCAGTATCAATGGATACGATGATATAACTACAGAAATGGCTGGTCGGTTTGAAGCTGATCCGGGAACAGAAAAAACAAGAGAAGAATTGCAGGAACGAATTAAGAAGATCAGAGAAGAAAAGAAAGAAGAGGAAAAGAAGGCAGAAGAAAAAAGGCAGGAGGATAAAACATTAGAAAAGCTGCAGCTAGATAAAAATATAAAGTTGCGATATGATTCGGGTATAGTGATTGCTGGTAATATGATGAAAAGAAACGGCTTTGACCAAAAGATGTAGAAAAGGGGGAAATATGAAGGAGACGGCATTTTATAATTATTATAACATTTCCTACCGTTATACACCAGAGGCACCGAAGACACCGGCATGGAAGGAAGACCTCAAAATTGTAAAGGATCAAGTAAAGAGCAATAATCGTGATCCAGAAAGTGAACGATACAAAGCGTTTGAAAAGCTGGAAGATACATACTATGCCATGGGCGTAAGAAACCGGGCAAAATATACTACAGTAAGTCAAGTGTATGCGGCACTCAGTGAAAAATATTCCTCAGATTATTATAAGCAGTTTAGTGAGTTAGAAGTTACTGCCATGTATGATAATGAACTGGAGATGACGCTTTTTGGCTGTCTGGGCGGCGGCGGAAATTTAGACGATCCCCATTTAAAAGGAGAAGTGCGTGATGTAACGGAGAAACAGGCACATGAGTACAACCGAAAGACCATCAATATGCAATTATGCAATATTTTTGGAAATGCAGGGATTGACAGCGCCATGCTGAGCAAGTACAACATGACTTTCTCAATTGACCCTTACAATTATTCCCTCAAAGTATCAGGTGTTGATGATGCAGGACTGACCGCAATGCTTGAAAAGCTGTTAAATAAGGATCATAACGCGCGAGAACTTTTTTACCATATCATGCACAGTAACAGGGCGTCCATATCCGATTATGCGAAAGCAAAATATCACACCCTGAACAGTTTCGCGAGCGTGACAGGACAAGATCCACGGCAATACCGGCAGACGGAAGCCGGACTTGTGAATGACAGGGGTGAAAATATTCTGGATATTTACAGGGAGGCATTAAAGACTTCTGATGCAGTACCTGCTCAGTTTAAAGGGACTGCCTACAACGTCTTTGAGGAAAATATCAAGAAGCTTCTGGCAGAGGGATTTTACCGTATTCCCGACTTAAACCTGCGTGTTGGCTATAAGGACGGAATGTTGCAGGATCTTCCGAATGAGGACATCATGCACAACAGCTTTGATCAAATGGCATAAAAACAGTAAAAGTAGAAAGATGAAAACGAAATTGATAATAAGAAAATAGAATGGGGAAAAGCCAGAAGGAGGAGACGACGGATGATTAGAGTAGGAAACCGCACGATGGAGGTCTATATGTCCAGTGAGCTAAATCCACGAAATCGGGGAAGTGTACAGTGTTCCACGAACAATACAGACAAAGCTGTCAGGGAAAATCGGGATACAGTCGAGATACATGATTTACATGCAATGGATATTGCTTCATTTATGGATATTAACCTGAAATCCATATTATGGACACTCAAAACCTACTAAAATCAAAGGGCAGA